>Ga0180437_10003562_pt1 | contig 23030 bp, 25 predicted proteins | sample SS_ome_4_FD_132410 | JGI IMG/M metagenome (GOLD analysis project Ga0180437, IMG submission 132410) | Hypersaline lake sediment archaeal communities from the Salton Sea, California, USA - SS_3_D_1 metaG | ecosystem: Environmental > Aquatic > Non-marine Saline and Alkaline > Hypersaline >...
CGACCGGCAGGGTCGGAAGATCGAACGTCACCTCCCCGCACCGGACCTTCACCGTCGTCACTTCGCCCGAGTCTGTGGCGAGGCTGATCCGCTCGTCAGCCGGGAGATGCGTGGCGATCTGGTTGAAGACGGCTCCGTTCAGGACGACCGACTCGTCCGACGCGTTGTTCTCAATCGGGATCTCGCAACGGACCGCGCGCTCAAGATCCGTCGCCTGGAGACAGAGCTGATTGCCGGTGATCTCGAGCTTCAGCCCCGCAAGGATCGGCATGCTGCTGCGAACGCCGAGCGCGTGGCTGGCGAGGCGCACCCCGAAGACCAGATCGTCCTTCAAACACACGAAATCCATCGATGACCCCCTTGCCGTCGAATCGCTGTCGGTTCGTGCGGAGTTGATGATACTCCACCAGAACTCGGGTTGGCAAAACTCACAGCCCCACGCGTTGCGCCACCACGTCGCCGATCTCCTTGACGGAACGAGTCCCGTCGAGAATGTGGACGGTCGGATCCCCACGAGTCAGCTCGAGGAATCCCTGACGGACTCGCTGATGAAACTCGATCGACTCGATCTCGATCCGGTCTCCACGGTCGGCCTTGCGTCGCATCGTGTACTCCGCCGGCACGTCGATCAGAAACGTCAGATCCGGCAGCGTACCGGACGTTGCCGCCTCGTTCAATTGACCGATCATGTCGAGGTCGAGACCCCGCCCGTATCCCTGGTACGCCATGCTCGACAGTCGATACCTTGACGCGACGACCGTCCTCCCGGCTCGCAGGGCCGGGAGGATCACCTCGTGCGTGTTTTGCGTGCGACTGACCATAAACAGGAGAAGCTCCGAGAACGGGAGGAGCTCTTGATGTCGCTTTTCGAGAAGGACCGTCCGCACGCTCTCGGCGATCGGCGTCCCGCCCGGCTCGCGCGTGCTGACGACGTCGACCCCGGCCTCGCTGAGGCGGCGAGCCAGCAACCTCGCCTGGGTCGACTTGCCGGACGCATCGAGGCCCTCAAACACGATCAGCTTGCCGCCGAGCTCGATGTCGATCACCTCCGAACAGAACGTGAAGGATGATCAAGCCGGCGCCCACTGTAATGCACGCGTCGGCCAGATTGAACACCGGGAACCCGCGGATCTCGAAGAAGTCGAGGACGAATCCGTACAGGAGTCGGTCGATCAGGTTTCCCACGGCCCCGGCGAGGACGATCGCCATCCCCATCCGCGCGAGCATTCCGCGAACCCGGGCGAGCACCAGGAGGGCCAGCAGAATCAGAGAGACGATCCCCGACACGGCGAGGAAGAGCTCTCCGCTTCCGGGGAAGATCCCGAACGCTCCGCCGACGTTGTGGACCCGCGTCAGGCGGATCGCTTGCCCGAGCAGCGGGGACGGCTGTCCGACCTGGAGCACCGACGACGCCCACCACTTCGCGAGCCGGTCGAGGAGGATCAAGACGGAGGTGAGAAGCAGGTACGGGATTCGGTCCATGCTGTCTCAGCCTATCCCCTGCCCAGGTCCGCGTCAAGGAATCACAGGAGCCGCTGCCGTGGTAGGTATTGCAGCGGGGCGCCGGGTCGAATACCGTTCGCTCAAGGCGGAAGGAGATCGGGATGCGCTGGGTTCGACTCACGCTTGACGGCTCGAGCAAGCCGCTGAACGGCGAGCTGGTCGAAGACATCGTTCGGGTGGACGGTGCGGAGCATCGGCTGGGCAACGTCCGGCTGCTTGCTCCGTGCGCGCCGAGCAAGATCGTCTGCGTCGGCCGCAATTACGCGGCGCACGCTGAGGAGCTCGGAAACGACCTCCCGGAACAGCCGCTGCTGTTCCTCAAGCCGCCGTCCGCGGTCATCGGCCCCGACGAGATGATTCAGCTCCCGGAGAGCGCCGAGGTGCACTACGAGGCCGAACTCGCCGTCGTGATCGGGACACGGTGCCGGAACGTTCCCGAGGATCGAGCCCGTGAGGTCATCCTCGGCTACACCTGCTTCAATGACGTCTCGGACCGCGCCGCGCAGAGGTGGGAGAAGAACTGGGTCCGGGCGAAGGGGTTCGATACGTCGGCTCCCCTCGGACCGGCCATCGTCAGTGCGGACGAACTCGAGGAACCGTTCCACGTCGTCCTCCGACTGAACGGCGAGATCAAGCAAGATGGCTGGACGAGCGCGCTGATTTTCCGGATTCCCAGGCTGATCGAGACGATCACCTCGTTCATGACGCTCGAGCCCGGCGACGTCATCGCCACCGGGACACCGGGCGGTGTTGGGCGGCTCTGTCCCGGCGACGTCGTCGAGGTGACGATCGACGGCATCGGGACGTTGAGAAACCCTGTCGCACCACGTTGACAAGCTCAGCCGGCCCGGTCGGAGAACCCGTCCGCGTCGACCCGCCAGTCGGCCCCGCTCTCGTCCCGCCGGATGAGCCGCATGCCGAGCCTTGCCAGCACCCGCTCCGATGCCGCGTTGCCGCTTCGGACCCCGATGGCGGTCACGCCCAAGCAGCGCGGATCGGAGAACGCCCAGTCGATCAAGCACGACGCGGCCTCGGTGGTCAGCCCGCGACATCGATACTCCGGGGCGATCCCGTACCCGATCTCAACGTTTCCGTCTTCGTTCGGCGGCCCCTTGAACCCAAGAAGCCCGATCCCGCGGTCTTCCGATCGCAGGACGACGAGCCAGTAGGTCAGCCAGGCGTGCTCCTCGATCGGGACACGCTTCATCTTCTCCAGCTTCATCCGGATTGCCCGTTCGACCGCGGGATCGATCAGCTGTGGGTCGATCGCCGCGCCAGCGATTTGGACCGCGATCCTGTCGCTCGTCAGCAAGGCAGCCAGCTCTTCTCGCGCCAGCGGGACCAATCGCAGCCGGGTTGTAAGCGTCGATTGCATGCCGCCCCAAGTGTAGCCGCCATCCGCCTCGGCTGCTGCTCGCTCGAGACCGCTGAGGGCTTGTGTGCGGCGTCCGGCCGCGTGTATCGTTGACAAGACCATTTGAGAAGGAGGCGGAGCGACATGCGGAAGTGGAGATGTCCCCGAGGATGGCTGGCCGCACTCGCTGTGCTCGTGCTTCTCGCGATCGTCGCCGCAGGGGCGCGGGACACAGCGCAGAGCATGCTTGTCATCAACGAAGTCGAACTCAACCCGGAAGGATTCGACAGTGGGAACGAGTGGGTTGAGGTCCTGAACCGCTCCGAGCGGCCCGTTGATCTCGCCGGATGGACCGTCTCCTACACGTATCGAGGGCCGGGGACGTTCCCCCTGAGCGAAGGGACGACGAACCTCGGGCCGGGCGAGCGGATGGTCTTCGTGTATCCGCGGCTCGCCCTGCGGAACGCAGAGGGAACCGTGATCCGGTTGATCGACCCGGCCGGGCTCATCGTCGACGAGACGTCACCGCTGAGCGACACCGACGATGACGGCAGGACGTGGCAGCGCTTCCCCGACGGCGGAGACCCGTGGTTCCCGGACCTGTGGCTCTTCCTCCCGGCGACGCGTGGACGGACGAACGACTGACGGCTCTAGCGGTTGCCGAGTTCCACGACGCTCGCATCGAGGATCGTCCGGACCGCGTCCTGGACGAAGATCGCCTTGCCGCCGCCGAGGATCGGGCTGCCCGGTCCCGTGAAAACGTCGCCCACGAACTCCTGTCCGAACTGCTCCAACTGGCTGAGCACCCCCGCCGCTTCGTTGGGGGCGGAGAGGGTGTAGACGTACAGGTTCCAGACGACAAAGATGCTGATCGGCGACCCGGACGTGTCGACGTTCGCCGTTGGCAACAGGAGAAGCGAGAGCGGATAGGCGGCCGTTGCGGCATCCCCCCGAAGGAACGCGTCGACCGACAGGCCGCCCGTCGCGCGTGCGTAGCCGTCGAGAAGGTCGTGCAAGAGGACGAGCTCCTCCAACTCCTCATCGGGTAGGCCGCTCAAGTCGACCACCTCCGAGCCGTCCCACCCGGTCAACGGGATCCCGAACGGGACAGCGGCTGGGGCGAGGAAATCGAACGCACGTTCGTATGGCCGGTTGACGGACGGATCGGTGATCGTGACCCTGGCTCCGTACCGGTTCCCCGGCTCGATCGGAACTCGCGGGGAGGCCGCGTAGATCCGCGCAGTCTCACCCGATCGGATCGAGGTGCTCGAAATGCCGTCGACAGGGATCTCCGATCCGCCGACGATCGCGAAGACCTCCCACAACGTGTCGACGGGAGAGGAACCGGACGCCGACGTGTACTCCAGGGCGACATGGAACACGACGGCGGGCAGCCCGGTCCCAGCGTCCAACACGATGTCGGCGCCCCAATCCGTCTCCTTCCACTCCGCCCCCCAGGCGGCCAAGCAGACCAGAGCGAGAACGGCCCCCGCGGCGACCAGTTGTGTGCGCATCTCGAATCTCCCTTCAGGCCTTCCGATTATACCTCCGCGTGTTCCGGCCATGCTCCTCGGCCGTCGGGCGGCCCAACCGACCCTCGAACTGCGGCCCGCACTCCGCGATCCATTCAACGCGATGCGGTGCGGAGTTCAACGACAGGGTACTGCTTCGCCTCCCGCCGGCCGATCACCTCCGCCCTTCGGGCTTCTTCCGCGAGACGATCGCGAAACGCTCTCCGAGCACGCTTGGACGGTGGCTTCGAAGCGGGGACGGGCGGATGTGTCTCGGAAGGCATAAGGAGGGATCATGCGTGGATGTGGTGCGTTGATGGTTCTTGCGTGCGCGGCCGTTTGCGTCTCCGGACTCGCAGCACCCGACCTGTCCGACGGCGTGCAGGTCCTGGCGATGCTCGCCGATCCGTACGGGGCGAACACGTACTTGCTCAAGGACCAGTTCGAGCTGATGGGCTGGGAGGTGACCCTGATGGGGATCGATCGATCGGTCTCCGCCTGCTCGCGGCTCTGCTCGACGCTGTTCACCGACGCGTCGGTCGACGAGGTCGAATCGGCTTCGGCGTACGATGTGCTCGTCGTCATGCCGACGCCGGGCACCTTCCAACGGAAGCGAAACCCCGTCGGAGACCTTCGCGACAGCGAGCGCGCCGTGGGACTGGTACGGGAGGCGTACGACGCCGGATTGACCCTCTACACCGGATGCAGCGGCATCCTCCTGTTCGGAGACGCCGGGTTGCTCGAGGGAGCGAACGTCATCGCCCATCCGAATCGCGCCGCCAACTGCCGCGCGTTCGGCGCGAATTGCACGATCGGCAGTCAGACGGTTCCTCCGATGGTCGACGGCCAGCTCGTGACGGCGACCAACCAGCGGGTCTGGCCCCTGGAGGTCGCAGCGGCGATCGCCCGGTCGCTCGACGCCCATTCGTCGTTCGCCCCGTCGCTCGACCTGATCACGGCGGTCGACGTCGAGCCCGTGATGGAAGCAATCGGGAGCAACGAGGATGACATCGAGGCGTGGGCCTTGGGCGAGGGTCTCGGCGAGGTCGGACGCGACGCCTGCTCGGTCGACGGCGGGGCGATCCTCGTCGGAATGCGCTACTCGTCGGATCGCCGCGAAGACGTGCTGGTCGTCAAGGTCGATGCGCACGGGAGCATTGAATGGGCGAAGGCGATCGGGGGCCCTGGCCGCGACGTCGGCGAGGCGGTCTGCGTCTGCGAGGACGGGACGATCTTCGTCGCCGGGTACACGACATCGGCGGGACGAGGGGCGGAGGACGTCCTTGTCATCAAGCTGAGTCCGGCAGGGAACCTCGCATGGGCATCGACGTTCGGCGGTAGCGACTACGACGCGGCGTTCGACCTGTGCCCAGCGACCGGCGGGGGCGTCGCCGTCTGCGGGCTCACGGACTCCTTCGGCGCGGGGATCTCCGACCTCTACGTCGTCAAGGTGGGACGGGAGGGGGAAGCCGCTTGGACGAAGACGTACGGAGGCGAGCGGATCGACCGGGGCAGCAGCATCCGGCGGCTCAGCGACGGTGGATACGTCATCGGAGGTGGGACCAGCTCGTTCGGCGCGGGAAACGTCGACATGTACGTCGTTCGGTTGAGCTCCGCCGGCGAGGAGGTCTGGGCGAACGCGTACGGACGGACCGTCTACGACATCGCTGGCAGCGTGATCCCCGTTCGCGACGGAGGGTTCCTGGTGACCGGGCACGGCGATCTTGAGAGCTCCGAGCTGATGGCGCTGACGGTCATGCGGATCGATGACGCCGGAGAGGAGATCTGGACGACGCGACTCGGTACCAGGACGGACTACGACTACGGTGTGGACGCCGTTCAGCTGGAGTCCGGAGACTTCCTGATCGCCGGTGTGACCAATCATCCCGACCAGGGGATGAACGACATCTGGCTCCACGTCATCGACGAGAACGGCAACTCCACAGTCGACTATCGCTTCGGCGGACGAGCGGCCGAGTGGCCCGGAGGGGTATGCCTCACCGAAGACGGGACCGTTCTCGTTGCCGGGTGCACGGCTTCCTTCGGGCAGGGAGGCTTCGACGCGCTCCTCCTCAAGCTGGCCGTCGAGTAGCCTGCCTGATCGCCCAAGGCGATCAGGAGACGGAAGCGGGCTGCACACCGGCTTCCGTGGGGTCCGGGGTGGCTTCGGCTGCCCCTCCGATTGCCGTGAGTCGGCTCCCGAAGTAATGTCTCCGGCATGGCTGCTCCAGCGAGTCGTGCGGATTGCCTCCTCATCTTCGATCTTGACGGGACGCTCTACGACACGAGGACCTCCTTCATCCCGACGATGCGGAGCGTCTACGCAGAGTACGGGCTTCCGTACCCGTCCGACGGCGTCATCCTCGGCTTTGTCGGGGAGCCGTTCCCCGTCATGCTGGACTGGCTCATCGAGCACGGGTTCTCAACCGGACGCGAGGCTTTGGCGCGGCAGATCTCCGAGATCGAGTTCGCCTCGATTCGCGAGCGCGGAGCGCTCTTCCCTGGCGTCCGAGAGACGCTCGAAGGGCTGAGAGAGGCCGGATACACTATTTGCCTGTGCACGAACGGCGACCGGCGTTACGCCGACGCCGTCCTCTCCGCCTGCGGCGTTCTTCACCTCTTCGCCGAGCTGGAGACGAACGAGGTGGAGGGACGGACAAAGGTCGACCTCGTCAGCGACCTTCTCCGTCGCGTGCCGCACAAGCGGGCGTTCATGATCGGCGATCGGTACCACGACATGGAGGCCGGCCGCGCCAACGGATGCACCGTGATCGCCGTGGAGTACGGGTACGGTTCTTCGGAGGAGCTCGAGGTCGCCGATCGGCGCATCGGCAGCTTCTCGGATCTCGGATCTTACCTCGCATAGAGAGTCAGGCGGCGGTCGCGTTCCTGACCGCGGAATTCGCATCCTGGGTCAAGGAGATGCGCTATGGTCCCACTGGCTTGGATCGACGTATCGGACCTATCGTTCAACAGTCTGCTCCTCCTTGAGCGCGTTCAGCTGAGCTGGTTCCCCGGCTGGGTCCCCGAGCGCGAACTGGGGATCGCGCTTCGCGCAAACCCGGCCGTCGAGTGGGGCCTGCGGCACAGATGCCCCGAGATCGCTGACTGGCTGGACAAGCTGATCGCCATTGCGCCGCATGCCGTGGCGCCCGCTTCGGTCCGCGAGGCCGAGGAGGCGGTGATGCGGGAGATCAACGACCTCCTCGTCTACGTCATCGATCCCACGCTCTACGACGCTCGGCCGTTCCTCGGGTGGGATTCCAGCGAGCTGACCGCTCTGGTCGACTTCTCCGGCAAGACGGTGATCGATGTCGGAAGCGGAACCGGGCGGCTCACGCTCGTCGCCGCCCCAAGCGCCGCCGCGGTCTATGCCATCGAGCCGGTCGGAAACCTCCGCCGCTTTGCCAGGGAGAAGGCGCAGCGGCAGGGGCTCACCAACGTCTATCCGTCCGAAGGCTTGGTCACCGACATCCCATTCCCGGACGGTTTTGCCGACGTCACGATGGGCGGCCACGTGTTCGGCGACGACCCGGAGGGTGAGGTTCGCGAGGTCCTCCGCGTCACGAAGGCGGGCGGAATCGTCATCGCATGCCCCGGGAGCAACGACGTCGACAACGCCATGCACCGGGCCTTCATCGCCCACGGGTTCGACTGGTCGCGGTTCGACGAGCCGGAGGACGGCACGAAGCGGAAGTACTGGAAGACCGTCTAGCCCCGCAGCATCCTCTCCAGCGCGCTCAGCAGCGCCTCGAGATCGCTCGGCGAGTTGTACCCCTGAACCGAGACGCGCAGGACCGGTCGGCCGTCGAATAGGATGACGGGTACCTCGATGGAGAACTCCCCGCGCAGCCTCGTCTGGAGACCCTCGGGATCGGAATCGGAGAGCAGGAAGCCGGTCATCTGTGCGTAGAGCTCCGGAGCGTCCGCCGTCACCGGCAGAAGCCCGAGGCCGTCCGCGATCCGAGACCGCACGCCGGAGAGCAGCGCGTGGCACCGTCCGCTGACAGCGGGCCAGTCATGCTCCTCCATGAACCGAATCGCGCTCGGGACGGAAAGGAACGCCGAGATGTCTCGCGTTCCTTGCCACTCATGCTCGTCGACGAAGCGCGACGGGCCCGGCCGCTCGCTCCTCCAGCCCCAACTGACGACCAGCGGCTCGACGAGTGCTTGGACTTCCCGCCGGGCGTGCAGGAACCCGACGCCCTTCGGGGCCATCATCCACTTGTGGCAATTGCCCGCGTAGAAGTCGGCGCCGAGCTCGCTGAGATCGACGGGGATCTGTCCCGGCGCGTGGGCCCCGTCGATGACGCTGAGGATCCCCGCCTCCCGTGCTCGCGAAACCAGGTTGTCAATCGGGAAGACGATCCCCGTGGGCGACGTGATGTGGCTGAGGAACAGAAGCCGCGTCCGCGGGGTGACGCGTTCCCAGATCGCATCAACGACGTCTCCCGCGCATCGCACGGGCGTCGCGACCGGCGCTCGAACGTAGTGGGCGCCGCGTGCCTCGCAGACGAACTGCCACGTCCGGTCCAACGCGCCGTACTCATGGTCGCTCGCGAGCACCTCGTCCCCGGACTCGAGCGGAATGGACTTGGCGACCGTGTTCAGACCGGACGTCGCGTTCGACACGTAGACCAGATCGTCCGCCTCGGCACCGACGTATGCTGCAAGGACCTCCCGTGCGTTCGCCATCTCCGAGGCGAAGCGCCGCGCAAGGAACTCGACCGGCTGGCGCTCCAGCTCCGCCTGCCATTGCTGGTACGTCTCGAAGACGGGGCGCGGGCAGGCCCCGAACGAGCCGTGGTTGAGGAAGATGACGTCATCCCGCAAGAGGAAGAGGTCACGAAGCCGGCCGTCCATCGTGGGCTCTACGCGATCGGACGGCAGAGCGTTTCGCGGATCCTCAGGTCGAAGAAGCTCTTCGCGTGCGCCGGCTTGAGGACGACGGCCGTGTCGGCCCCGCGGCCGGTCCCGCCGACGCAGATCACGTCCCGATCGGTTGGGAGCAATCCGGCATCGGCGGCCATCACTGCGATCTCGACGCAGACCTTCATGCCCTGCCCGAACAGGCGAAGCGTGTGCGCAATCACCTCGACGTGCGTCGTGCCTCCAAAGCCCTTCGAGATCGAGCGACCGACGCCGCTGAGCGCGTGAGACGTTGTCAGCACCTTCCCCCCCGCGGCACGGATGGCCTCGGCGTGCTCCGACTCAAGCTGACTGTCGTCTCCCCCCTTGAAGCCGACGTGATGCGTCACGCAGACGACGTCCGCATCGTGGGCACGGAGCGCCTCGGCGAAGCGGACTCCGGTCTTGCCCGAGGTCGTCGCCACCGCGACGTGCTCGATCCCGCCCGCTCGCAGTCGCTCGGCAACAGCTTCAACAACTGCGGCGGTGTGGTCGCCGGCCAGATCGAACCATTGCGTCATCGCCTCTCCTCTCGCCTAGCCCACGTCGTGGCCGGCGCAGGCGGTCTCGGCCGTGAACTCCTCCAGTCCACCGGCCTCTAGCTTCGCGACGTTGTCGGCGATCGTTCCAGCGAGGGCCCGGTAGACCCGCGTCCCGCCCCCATTGAGTCGCGCGATGGCGCGCCGGCCGATCCCGCCCGCAATCAGTGCGTCCAACGGTTTGCCCTCCAACGCCAGCAGCGGCTGGCAGCCGCCGTGCCCGTGATGCTGGTTCTCGTTTCGGATGACCTCGGTGCTCCCCACGTCGGTGTCGTGAATGACGAAGAACGGGGCGGAACCGAAGTGCCCGAACGACGTGCTGTCGAGTCCTCTTTCATCGCTGGCCGGAATACAGATCCTCATGGCGCAACCTCCCGTTGTCTCGGGCCGTGGGCGTCATCATACCGGATGATCGCCGGAGTGCGGCCTATCGGTGTCCGTGGCTGACGCCGAGCCCGGGCACTCGGACGCGGTTCTCCAGCATGGTCAGGAGCCTCGACACGACAATGACGATCACGAGGTAGATCGCCGCGACCACGAGATAGGCTTCGAAGGTGCGCGCCGTGTTCAGAGCCACCTTCTTGCCGACGAACGTCAGCTCGGGAAGCGTGATGAAGTAGGCGAGGGACGAGTACTTGATGCTGTAGATCAGCTCGTTCGACCACGAGGGGATGACGAGACGCAGCGCCTGGGGCAGGATCACGTACAGAATCGCTTTGACACGACTCATGCCCATAGACCGCGCCGCCATCATCTGGCCGCTCCGCACCGCCTGAATCGCCCCTCGGAAGTACTCCGCTTGATAGGCCGCGCTGTTCAGTCCCAGTCCGATGACAGCGGCGACGAGAGGCGTCAGCCTGATGCCGATCGTCGAGAGATACGGCGGCAGGCCGTAGTAGACGATGAGCAGCTGAACCAGCAGCGGGGTACCCCGGAAGAACTGGATGTATCCGTTGGTCAGCCAGCGCATCGGGCGAGCTCCGTACACGCGCCCCAGAGCCAGGAGGATACCCACGACGAGTCCGAGGGCAATCGAACCGGCCGTGAGTTCGAGCGTTGTGACCGTGGCCGCCAGAAGCCTCGGAAGGATCTCGCCCGCGAATTCGAAGAAGCCCATGTGCCCCCTACTCCCCGTACAACTCCGTGATCTTGTTGAGGAACTCCTTGGTTCGGGCCTCGCGCGGGTTGACGAACAACTGATCCGGAGGCCCCTGCTCGAGGATCACGCCCTCCTCCATGAAGATGATCTCGTCGGCGACCGTCCGGGCAAACCCCATCTCGTGGGAGACCACGAGCATCGTCATTCCCTCCCGCGCCAGGCTGATCATGACCGTGAGGACCTCGCCGATGAGCTCCGGGTCGAGCGCCGACGTCGGTTCGTCGAACAGGATCAGCTGAGGAAACATCGCAAGCGCCCGCGCGATCGAGACACGTTGCTGTTGACCGCCGGACAGCTCCGCCGGGTGCGCGTCGGCCTTCTCGCCCAGGCCAACCCGGTCCAGCTCCTCCATCGCCAGGCGCGTCGCGCTCGCCTTGTCCATCTTCTTGACCCTCATCGGGCCGATCCGGACATTCTCCAGCGCGGTCAGATGCGTGAACAGGTTGAAGTCCTGGAACACAAACCCGATCTGTGCCCGGACTGCGTTGATGTTGCACTCCTTGCACGTGACCTCCGTGTCGCCGAGCCAGACGTGGCCGGAATCCGGAATGGTCAACTGGTTGATGCAGCGGAGCAGCGTGCTCTTCCCGGTCCCCGAGGAGCCGATCACGACCTTCGTCTCGCCTCGCGCCAGTCGGCACGACACGCCGCGGAGAACCTCGTTGTCGCCGTAGGCCTTGTGAAGGTCCTCCACCCGCAATACGACGCCGTTCGAATCCTGCACGCTCATGCTATCGATCCACCTTCCCGGTCATCTCGAATCCAGGCAGCCGCAGCCGATGCTCCAACCGCCCCAATCCCCAGTTCCCTGCGTACGTAAGGACGAGATAGATCAGCGCAGCGATCATCAGCAGGAGGAGGATCCACCGCGCTCCCAGACGATACTGGATCGTCGGCATCAGGAGGGTTGTCTTCTTCATCAGCTCGATGACGCCGATCGCGCTTGCCAGCGACGTGTCCTTCAACACACTCGAGAACTCGTTCGTCCACGGCGGGATCGAGAGCCGGAACGCCTGCGGCAGGATGATGTGTCGGATCGCCTGAAACTTGCTCATCCCGATCGACCGCGCGGCGACCATCTGCCCGGAGCTTACGGACTGGATCGCGCCGCGGAAGATCTGTGATTGGTAGGCCGAGGAGCGTAGTCCCAGGGCGATCAGCGCGGACACGAACGTCGGCAGCAGGATGTGGAACGATCGCGCCAGCCCGCTGTGAAAGATCAGGATCAGGACGAGCGCCGGGATTCCCCGGAAGAACTGCTCGTACGCCTTGCACAGCCAACGGAGCGGCCGATAGCCGTAGACCTGCGCGAACGCGATCGGGAATCCGAAGAGAATCCCGAGGCCGAGCAATCCCAACGTCAGCAGGACCGTCGTCGGGAGGCCGTCACGGATGATCGGCCAGATGCTGCTCAGGATCGTGTCCAATGTCTTCCGGTCACCTCGAGATCAGAGCGAGGGACGTAGGACAAGTCCTACGTCCCTCGCCAACGATCCATCGTCTAACTCAACTGACCTACCAAAGCCGGGTGAACTACTGGTTGGCCAGGTCCGCCAGCGACTGAGCGAATCCGTCGACATCGCCAGCTTCGAGCAGATGCGCGCTCGCCTGCCAAGCGGCTTCGACCGCGACCTGATCCGTTCCCATGTAGGCCTTGATCAGGTTGTCCCACGCTCCGGACGCCTGCAGCGTCTTGATGCCGGAGTTGATCAGCGGCAGGAGCCCCTCCGGATCGCCGTCCGCGACGAAGAACCCGAACTGCTCGCCAGTTTCGATAACGCCAACGACCATGATCTCGTCCTCGACCGCGGCGCTGGCCCTCGAAGCGGGCTCATCCTGAATGACGGCTTGGATGTTGCCGTTGATCAGGTCGAGGACCGCAAGCGGGTAGAGCGGATACTCATACAGAATGACGCTCACACCCTCGGCGATCAGATCCTCGATGATCCCTGCACCGGTGGTCTCGATCTGCGCGCCCACCGTGTACCCTCGGCTCAGCGCGGTGATGATGTTCAACCCGGAGTCCGCACGGACGAGCACCGCCTGATCCGATGTCCAGTACGGGTCGGAGAAGTCGACCTTCAGTTCCCGCTCCGGAGTGATTGTCGAGCCGGACGCACCGATGTCGACGCGACCGATCCCGACGTCGTCGAAGATAATGTCCCAATCGTAGTTCAGAATCTCGATCTCGAATCCGCTTACAGCCGCGATGCATCGCATCGCATCGAGGTCGAACCCATAGAGATTGCCGTCCGCGTCCGTCCATTCAAACGGGGGCCACGACGCATCCGACACGACGGTGTAGGTCTCCGCCAAGCTTGCGAACGACAGGAGTCCGACAAGCAGGGCAACACCCACCAAAGCAATCCTTGCATTCACTGCGCACCTCCTTATGGTCAAATCTAACACCATTTCCGACCCGCCGTCAACGTCGCAGGTCGGCAGGCCCCGTTCATTGACCGAGACGCCTCAGCCAGTCTGCCATCTCGCGAGGGCTGCGCAGGCGGATGAGCCTCAGATGCCTGTACTCCGGGCGCGCGAACAGCTCCGGGTAGTTGCGACGTCGACGCCAGTACGTCTTCAGGCACCAGATCAGGATCGAGTCCATGGAGAAGAATCCCTTCCGCCAGGTCTCGACGCAGCCTTCCCACATAGGCTCTCTCGTGATCGCGCGCCGGATCGTCCGCCCAAGGAGTTGTCCGAAGACGCGCGGAAAGCCGTAGTCGAGCCAGACGATCGTGTCGGCTCGCGGCCAGACGATCGGGCGGGTCCTGCTGTAGTTCCCGTCAAGGACCCATCGATCGGCGCGCGTTGCTTCGTCCACGGCCGGGAGGAACTCATCGTCGGGCGTCTGGCCCCAGTCCGGTTTCCAGAAGAGGGCGTCGAGTTCGATGCACGGGACGCCGAACTGCTCGGCGATCGCCCGCGCCACCGTCGTCTTCCCCGAGCCGGTCGTCCCGACGACGTTGATCCGCCGGCCTGGTGGCTCCTGTTCGCGCTTCTGCATGCGACGCTCCCTCGAACGCGAAGGCCCGATCGTCTTCGAGGGTTGATCTTTGCAGAGGAGCCGCGCGTCCGCAACCAGGAGGTCGAACCCAGCGGCTACGGTTCCGCGCCCTCGTCGACTCTGCCGACCGGTGCGAGGTAGAGTGGAATCTCGTCGTACCCGTCGACGCCGAGCAGGTCGTCGAGCAGGTCCTGCTGGTAGGCGACCGTTGCACAGGTGCCGAGACCGGCTGCCTCGCATGCGAGATAGAGGTTCTGGCAGATGTGCCCGACGCTGATCAAGATGTCCTTCAGCGAGTCCTCGCCGTAGCGATACTCCGTCCGGTACGGCCTCGCTGTCCACAGGAAGACGGCCGCCGCCTTCCCGACGTACGGCTGCCCGTTGCTCGCCGCCGTCAACCGCCGCGGCAGGTCGGACCACTCGCCGGGCAGCGCAAGCAACTTGTGCTCGATCGCCAGATACCGGTAGATCCCCGGCTTCAGTCCGTCGACACGATGCGCGGAGACGTACGTCTCGAACGGGTGCATCCCGCCTCCCGACGGGACACTGCGCAACGTGACCAGGCCGTCACGGATCAGGCCGCGCACGCCCTGCGTCGCCCACAGGAGGAACGCCAGCTCCAGAAGCGAGAGCGGCTCGTCGGAGAACAGGCGCCGGCTTTGGCGGCTGCTGATCGCGGCGACGACCGACATCTGCGAGATCGATCGGCAGGCTTCGTGCGAGGGGAGATCGACCCACTGCGCGTCCTCCGGAACCGGCTTCTGGATCGGGGGGATCGGCAACCCCTTCATCATGTCCGTCTCCATCTCCGACATCCCCGGAAGCGTCTGGTTCCTCAGGTACTTGCGATAGCTGCTCATCCTTGTCCTTCCCTTGCTCGTGGTTGCTACCTGTGAGTGTCACGTGCCGCTCACGCGGTTCACCGCGACCCGCAATTGAGAACGGCCACGGATCGCGCGGACCCGCGGCCGTTCATCAAAAGCGCGAGACCGTCGGTCTAGGGGCCCGTCCCCTCGATCCGAATCGTCCCGTTGCTCGTCCGAAGATCGAACGCCACGTCCGCCGGCGGGTTCAGCTGCGCCCTCCACTCGTCGCCCTCGGTGTCCCCAACGAGAGCCAGGCTCGATCGGATCTTGCCGGTGCTGGTGCTCGCGTCAAACGCGATCGACGCGTCGAGCGGGACGCGCGCGGTGATGCTCCCGTTGCTCGTTCGGAGCCGGTTGCTGCCGGCCGCCGGGGTTCCGGTGTAGTGCACGCTTCCGTTGCTCGTCTCGGCGTTGACCGTCCCGGCGACCTGCTCGAGCCACATCTCGCCGTTCGACGTGTCAAGCAGAAGCTCTCCGACGAATCGGACGACCTCGATCCGCCCGTTGCTCGTATCGGCGGTAAGCGTCCCCGACGAATCGTAGACGTCGATCGCGCCGTTGGACGTGTCGAGCCGGATCGTCCCTCGGATGTCCCCCACGCTGATCGCACCGTTCGACGTGTCGATCTCGATGGGCGTATCCATCGGGACGAGCACGTCAAAGCCGACGCCGCTGTAGCGCCGCACGTCGGCCTCCTGCTCGTTCGAGTGGTAGCGCAGGCTGATCCGGTTCTCCACCTGCTCGGCGTGATAGACGATTCGATCGACCCGATCCTGGGCCACTTCGAGCGTTTCCCCCTTGCTTCGCAGCGTGACCGTGACCGATACGGCCTCGATTCCCTCCACGCCCTGGACCGTCACTGCGCCGTTTGACGTATCGACGTCGAGCGTGAGTGGCACCTCGAACGCCAAGCTGAGCGTCTCCACCTTCGTCGTGGAGACGTTCGCCGCGCCGAAGATGGCGCCCACGTCCTCCTCCTCGCAGCCGCCGAGGAAGAGCGACGCCGCGACCAGCCCGAGAATGCCCATCCCCAGTACTACGTTCCTCCCGTTCATCGTCACCACCTCACGATCAGAGAATCCCGAGGATCTCGATCCCTCCGTTGCTCGTCACCAGCGTCAACGTGCCGGTGGCAGGCGGGTTGAGCACGGCGCTCCATTCCTTCCCCTCGGTGTCCCCGATCAGCGGTAGGTCCGTGCTGATCGACGCGTTGCTCGTTCGCGCCTCGATGATCAAGGACGCGTCCGAGCGCAGGGCAAGATCGATCCGCCCGTTGCTTGTGACCATCCGATGATCGCTCCCGTCGACGAGCATCCCGGAGAATGAGATCCGCCCGTTCGAGGTTCGTGCATCGACGACGCCGGTGATGTTCTCCATCGTGATCCGTCCGTTGCTCGTGGCAAGGTCGAGGATTCCCTCGAATCTGTCGATCGCGATCGTGCCGTTGCTCGTCGAGGCGGCCAGCTCACCGACCGCATCCGACGCCTCGATCGTCCCGTTGCTCGTGTCGAGATCGAAGATCCCGATCACCTCGGAGACCTCGACCCGTCCGTTCGACGTACGGACCTCGGCGTCGACCGTCGATGGGACGGTGATGTCGAAGTCGACGCCGCTGTAGCGGTGCACGTCCCACGGGTGAGCACTCGCGTCGTAGCGCAGCACGACGTGGTTCCCGTCGTGAACCATTTGAACGACGATCCGCGCCGCGCGGTTCGCCGCCTCGATCAGCGAGTCGCCGCGCGACCGGAGCGTCGCGACCACCTCGACGCTCGTCTGCCCTTCAACCCCGCGGACCGTCACCCGGCCGTTCGACGTGAACACGTCGAGGTCGACGGCCCCGGTCACGTCGAATCTTCCTGTCAACGTCCGCGTCGCCTCGTGAATTGGGATCTCCACGCACCCGCCCAGTACGAGCGCCGCGCCGGCCAGGGCGAGCAGCCCCGACCAAAGAATCAGCTTTCGTTTCATCGTTCCCTCCATGGTTCATCCCTCTCGGTCTTCCTGCGGTGCGGCACGGATCTCGATCCGCCCGTTGCTCGTGAACAGCTCGAGCATCGCGTCCGCCGGTGGATTCATCGTCACGAGCCAATCTCTTTCTTCGGTGTCGCCGTCAAGCTGCAGATCTTCCGTCTCGATTCCGTCGCTCGCCGTGGCGTCGATCGCGATCGCGAGGTCGTCCGGCAGCTCAATGATGAGGTCTCCGTTGCTCGTCTGCATGCGATGCGTGGCCCCGATCAGCCGGCCGCCGAATAAGATGCTCCCGTTGCTTGTCTCTGCGTCGACCGATCCCTCGATCCCGGTCATCCGGAGCCGCCCGTTGCTCGAGTCGAGGCGCAGTGCGCCCTGGACGCGCGTGACGTCGATCGGTCCGTTGCTCGTCCGCGCGTCGAGCGCCCCGGCGATGTCGCCAGCGGCAATCTCCCCGTTGGTCGTCTTCAGAACGACCGTCCCTTCCAGGCCCGCGACGTCGATCGCGCCGTTGCCGACGTCGACGGAGACCCCGCCGACGATCGGCATCGTCACGTCGAAGTCGACGCGTCCGTGTTCGCGCGCGACCTCGGGCTGCTCGCTCGCGTCGTAGCGAAGCACGATGCGATCCCCCTCCTGCGTCGCAAGCACGGACATCTCGTCGACCCGGTTCTCCGCCTGTGCAATCGAAGCCCCGCGGTTGTGCAGGGTACTTGTCACCCGTACCTCGGCCAGGCCGGCCTGTCCGCGGACCGTCACCCGCCCGTTCGACGCCGTCACGCCGACGCTCGGCGATCCGGACACAGGAAACACCGCCTGCCGGATCTCGCTGCTCTCGTGCGTCGGCTCGGAGGCGCCGTCGCCGCAGCCACTCAACGCAGCGACGACGACCCCGAGAGCGATGACGGTACTCCAGCTGAAATCCTTCCGCTTCGTCGTTTGCTCCAAGGTGCTCCCCGTCTGAGTCAACCCTCTACAGCGTCCCGCCGACGATCTGCCAGGCGAGCACGGCGGAGAAGAGCATCCCGACGCCGCGCGACGTCCAGCTTGCCGTCCCGGTCCACAGACGATACGCCCAGTAGCCGACGAGCGCGACCAGCGCCACGCGGACGACGATCAAGAATGCCTGGGTCATGCTTCCACCTCCTGCCAAATCCGTCCGGCGACCACCAGAAGCACCGCCGTCAGCGCGAGCATGATCAATAGCGGCTCGACCGGGACCCCTTTGGACAGGACCTCGTTCACCTCGATCACCGTCTCCGGATCGGGCTGACCGAACCGCTCGATCAGTGCCACCGGCGCGTTCGCGAACAGCCGCCAGCCGGGGAGCGAGTAGGAGATCCGCACGATCCCGTCGACCAGCCACCGGAACGCGAACGGCGTCCCGAGGATCATCACCGTCCCCGGCACCCAGCCGGGCCCCGAGATCCGGTACGCGCTGATGAACACCATCAACAGCAGCGTCCACGCCAGCAGCGGCAGCACCGTCACGCTCATCGCGTAGAACGGCAGCGCCAGGATCAGCTCAACCAGCGTCGTCGGGTCGAGGTGAATCCCGCCGAGCGCCATGATCCACCAGTACAGGAACCCGATCGTGACGAAGTAGACGAACGCCACGCCGGCCGCGTACAGGTACCGCGCCGCGATGTGCGCGTAGCCGCTCGGTGGCGTCAACAGGAGCACCTGGTACTGGCCGTGCCGCGTCTCGGCGCGGATCCGCCCGATCATCAGGCAGAGGACGAGCACACCGATGCCTGCGGCCAGCCCCAGCAGTCCGGCGCGGATTCCCAGCCGTTCTGCGAGCTCCATCACGCGAACCTGCTTGATCCCCCACGCCCAGAACGCGAGCGAGCCGAGCAGCGAGACGGCCCAGACCCAGCTTCGCCGATGCTCGAGCCAGAAGAGCGTCTTCAGCCCCTTCATGCGAGCACCTCCTTGAACGTCTGCACCACGCTCCTGCCCTGCTCGCGGAGCTCTTCGGCCCGCGCGTCGAGGGCTAGCCGCCCGTCGCGCAGGTAGACCGCGCGCTCGAACAGCCCCTCCGCCTCGGCGACCTCGTGGGTCGATAGGAGGATCGTCTCGTCGGTGTGCCACTCGCGGACGAGAGACGTCATGATCTTCTCCCGCGAGATGAGGTCGATCCCGGCCAACGGTTCATCGAGCAAGTAGAGCTTGGCGCTGCGCGCCAGCGCCATTGCCAGCCGAAGCCGCCCGCGCTCGCCCCTCGACATCGCCTTCGTCTTGCGCCGCGGGACCTCGAGCACGTCGAGAAGCTCGTCGAACCGCGCGACATCGAAATCCTTGTACAGTCCGGCCATGAACCGGCACGCGTCAGCCGGCGTCATCCACGGCCAGAGCGTGTCCGTCTCGCCGAGGAAAACGGTGCGCGAGCGGTTTCCGCGCGGCGAACCGTCGAACACGGAGATCGTTCCCGTCGTCGGGAAGAGGAGCCCGGCGACGAGCTTCAACATCGTCGACTTTCCGCTCCCGTTGAGGCCGAGCACCCCGACGATCTCCCCGGCGGGGAAGTCGAGGGTCAGATCCCGTACGCCCTCGGTCGTCCGATAGCGCTTGGTCACGTTCTCCAACTTAGCCAGCATCCCATGCCTCCTTCAACGCGGCCATCGCTTCTTCGTTGTCAACTCCGAGCCGCCTAACTTCCTCTACGAACGTCTCCGCAATGTCTCGCAGCATATCCTTTCTCATGGTCTCCACCGGCGCGTCCTCCCTCACGAACGTTCCCAGTCCGCGTCGCTTCTCGATGATCCCCTGCGCCTCGAGCCCCGCGTAGGCGTGAACGATCGTGTTCGGATTCACGCTCAACGTCCCCGCCAGCTCGCGGGCCGAGGGCAGCTTCTCGCCGGGACGCAGGTCGCCGCGCGCCAACAGCCGGCGCACGTTCTTCGCGATCTGTTCGAAGATCGCCCCCGCGTCCATGTCCAGATCCCAGCCGTCCTTGTTCGTCATCTCATCGTCCTTGTCTGTTGCATAGACCCCTCGTTTCGTCTCGACTTGCTCGATCGCTCGTTCAGTCCACCCGCTCGTACGTGCCCATGACCGTCCCGCCGTACTCCACGACGCCGCCGCTGAACGGTCCGCCCCCCTCTCCCTCCGCGACCAGAAACAAGTCCGGATTGAGTGAACTGACTAGGCGGGTGGGTGTCTGCGGAAAGAGCTCCTGACACTCGCCATCCGAATCGGTCGCGAGGATTCGGCCGTCGTCCACGCGTATCTCGATCTCCAACGGCAGGCCGCTCGCCGCATCGGCCGGCCGCAACGCGTATCGGCCGATCCAGCGGGCCGCTTCCGCCTCGCTTAAGGTAATCCGATCGGTCTCCGCCGGCCTTGGACCGGGGCGCTCGACCTGAAACAGGTCGCGAGACGACCGGTCGAACTCGGGGAACGCCTGTGTGTGGACCCGGAGCAACCGCGATCCGACGTCGGTCCTTCCGACGCCCGCGTACAGCTTCCTGTACGTCCACAGCTCGTTTTCGACCAGGGCGCGAAGCTCCGGATTCTTGATCTCGGCGAGCTGCGCGACCACCGCGGCGGTGTCCCCGGTCCAGTCGATCTCGGGCAGCGGCTCCTCGAAGCGAGGCCGCAGCAGGAACTCTTTGAAGAACGCCACCGCGAACGGGGAGGCGAGCACGCTCACGTCCTCCAAGCCAAGCCCAAACGGCCGGCTGAGGTTCTGGGTGTTCGCCAGGACGATGAACGTCAAATCCTCATCCGGCACCATCAGGAACAGCGACGAGTACGCGCCGTACCCGTAGTGCCAGATTAGCTCGGTCTCTCCGTACCGTTCGGTGAACCAGCCGAGCCCGTACGGCCCGTCGTCTCCCGAGTTGAGGCGAGTGGGCGTGAACATCAGCGCCTTCGTCTCCGGCCGAACGAGCGCGTCGCCCTCGATCGCCGCGGCGAACTCCGCCAGGTCGACCACCGACGAGATCAAACCCGCCGCGGCGTTGGCGTACGTCGGGACCGGAGCCGGGTACACCTCATAGTCGGGATCGTACTGATACGGAATCGCCGCGTCTCGGTACACGTGCTCGAACGCCCGCTCCGGGTCGTCGGGAGCCAGCGTCGACAGGGAGTACGCGATGCCGCACCCGCCGACGTTGAGCGCCGTGTCGTTCATCCCGAGCGGCCCGAGGATCTCCTCGCGGAGCACGCGGCGGAACGGTGCGCCGTACAGCTGCTCGATGACGGTGGTCAACATAGAGTATCGATTGCCGCTGTACTGGTAGTGGCTTCCGGGGACCCCCTCCGACGTGTGCGACAGCAGGTGGCGGATCGTGATCGCGTCGTTTCCCAGATCGATCCCGAAGCCGAAGGCGGGCGTGTCCAGATCGAGCCGCCCGTCCTCGACGAGCGTCATCAGGAGGAACGCCGCGAACGGCTTCGTGACCGAGGCGAGGCCGTACGGCGTCTCCGCCGTCGCTTCGATCCCGCCCTCTAGGTTTGCGTGTCCGAAGCCGCGCGCCCAGATCAGCTCGCCGTCCTTCACCACGGCCGCCGACAGGCCGGGAATGAGAAGCGCTTCGCGAAGTGATTCCACCTTCGCCTCGAGGCGGGCGAGCGTTCCCGCCTGCTCCTGCGACTCGATCCACTCAAGCGCCAGCAGCAGCTCCGCGCTCCGATCGAAGGAGACGGACTTCAGGTACTCGTAGGTCAGCTCCACATCGACTGGCCAGACGCGGCCGCGTTCGGGATCGTCCGGGCAGTGGGCGTAGATGTTGTGGGCGACCAGTCCTCGGATCCTCGTGTGGTCGAGCCGCCACGAAAGCCCCTCGCCGATGCAGTTCGCCGCCTGGGCCGAGGGCGTCCCGACCAGCGTCGCGCCGGCCGAGGACAGGAAGCGCATCATCGTGTATCCGGAGCTGTACGTGTGTGCCGAGACCAACACGATCACGTTCTTCGGCGTGTAGTGACCGGCGTACTCACCCGACGCGAACTCGTCGGAGAAGACCCGCACGTCGTCGTACTCGCTCGACAGGTAGACCTGCCCCTGCTGCTCGACCAGCTCCGCGATCGTCAAGCCGAGCGCCGCCGCGAAGTCCTCGAAGAACAGGGAGTGCCCGAGGGTGCTGTAGTCGCCTGTCTGCAGTGGGAATCCAAGCTGCGCGCTCATCTCCTCCAGCTCCTCGGGCGAGTAGAAACGCATCTCCAGCGGCCCGAGCCGCTCGATCTGTCCGCCACCGTTGAGGTACGGCTCGATGACGACGTCGAGCAAGACATCCTTCCCGTAGAGGAAGTAGACGAGGATGTCGCCCATCAGCGAGGCCCCGCCGTGGTTCTGCCGCAGATCGACCAGGAGCGTATTGGTGCCCGCCTCCTTCATGTCGATCACGAGCTGTCGGAAGACCTCCGTCGCCGATGGCGTCGCGGCGACCACGTCGTCGGGGACGTCCTGCCCGGACGTCGGGCCGGTCCTGCCGAGAACCTCCCGATACCCGGTCATGTCGTCGACGCGGAGGAACGCGACCCGTCCGTCGTCGTCGAGGAAGCCGGTCCCGAATCCGGACGGACCCGGCTCCGGGATCGCGACGGTCTCCGCCGGTCGACGGAGGGACGATGAGAAGACCGGCGTCCGGAACTCGTGCTCGGCGATCGTCCCGTCGGGGTGCCGTAGCGTGACGCGGACCGTCCCGCAATCGGTCCACTCCGGAAGCAGCTCGGTCAAGCGCGGTCCGTACCACAGCCCGTCGATCAACCAGCAGAGCTCGCCGTACTCGTTGTCGGTCCCTCGACGCCGCCGCTGCCGGGTGCGTAGCTCATCGACGGGCACGCCCTCGACCGACAGGAGGATCGAGCCGATCAGCTCCCGATCGATGTGCGACACGACGGCCGCCACGTAGAGTGCCTGCTCGACGATCTCGAACCGCAGCGGCACGCCGCCGGGGTACATCGAGTTCAGCCGGACGTTCTCCCAGTCCCAGATCGTGGTGTGGCCGTCGCCGACCGACGCGACGAACGGGAGGAGGAGTTCGGTGAACGCCTCGACCGTCATCCCGTCCGCGGGGATCGATCGGAGCAGCTCTTGGAACCGGAGGTGGAACGCCACCTTCCCGCCGCCCTTGTAGTACGGGTCCGGATGGTTGTCCTCGAGGATCGCCAGCAGCTGCCGCGCATCCTCGATTAGATCGTCGCGGGAGTAGACCTGCGCCGCGATCGACGGTCCGACGCTCCCAACGACGAGGGTCACGACCAGACAG
>Ga0180437_10003564_pt1 | contig 23027 bp, 15 predicted proteins | sample SS_ome_4_FD_132410 | JGI IMG/M metagenome (GOLD analysis project Ga0180437, IMG submission 132410) | Hypersaline lake sediment archaeal communities from the Salton Sea, California, USA - SS_3_D_1 metaG | ecosystem: Environmental > Aquatic > Non-marine Saline and Alkaline > Hypersaline >...
CATCGCCGCCTTCCTCCTCGTCCTCTCGTTTTCCCTCTATTTTGTGAACAAGCAAGTCTCCTACCTCTGCCTCTCCTCAGTCTACTTTCTCGCAGGAACACCCGCCCTTCTCAACTCGCTTGAAGATTTGCGCAACATCGAAATCAACATCGACGTCTTGATGACCCTAGCTGCCTTCCTCTCGATTGTCATTGGAAGTGGAATGGAAGGAGCACTCCTCCTCGTCCTTTTTGAGCTCTCTGGCGCCATGGAAAATGCCGTCACCGAAAAGACGAAGAGCGCACTCCTCTCCCTTCGCAATATCTCTCCAAAAGTAGCCCTTGTTGTCGAGCCCGGAGGAACCCTTGTTGAGCATGCTGTTGGAGAGATCGCTACCGGCACACCCATCCGGATCAAAGCCGGCGAAGTGGTCCCCCTCGATGGAAAAGTGATCTCTGGCAGCTCCTTCGTCAACCTCGTCCACCTTACTGGAGAAAGTGAACCGATCGCCAAAAGAGAAGGGGATACCGTCCAAGCAGGAGCCCATAACCTCGATGGGACCCTCACCCTCCACGTCACTCGGAGCGCTGGCGAATCGACCCTTAGCAAGATCATCACCCTCATCTCTCAGGCCCAAGAGGCCAAACCCAAACTCGAGCGCCTCTTTGACAAGTTTGGCAAAACCTACTCGATCTCGATCATCCTACTTTCCCTCTTATTTGCCCTCTCGTTCCCCTACCTCTTCTCAATCCCGTTCCTCGGCGAAGAAGGCTCAGTCTATCGCGCCCTCACCTTCCTCATCGCCGCCTCTCCCTGTGCCCTCATCATCGCGACCCCGACCGCCTACTTAAGCGCCATCTCCTCTTGCGCCCGCAAAGGAATACTCCTGAAAGGAGGAGCCATTTTGGATGCCCTCGCCTCTTGCAAAACCATCGACGTCGACAAAACAGGAACCCTCACCACAGGGGAACTCACCTGCATCAAGATCTCCGGTGTCCATGAGCCCATCTTCCCTGAAGAGATCGCATTAGGGGTCGCTGCCGGCTTAGAATCCCATGCCGTTCATCCGATCGCCAGCTCAATCGTGAGTCTTGCCAAAGAGCGCAGCATCCTTCCGACAGAAATCACCGAGTTCCAAAGTGTGGCTGGCTACGGCCTTCAAGGAACCGTGACACTGAAAGAAACGACCTATCCAGTCTTCATCGGTCATCCCGATTTCATCGCAAAACACCTTCCGCCATCGCTTTGGCGAGAGAAAACCGAAGAGTGGAAAACCCAAAACACCTACCTCTTGATCGGTTCTTCGCTCTATATTTTCCACTTTGAAGATGAGATCCGCCCCGAAAGCTCTAAAGCTCTCCAGAACCTGGAAAGCCTGACTCCCGTCATCCTTACGGGAGACCATACAGACAATGCCCACGTGGTCGCAGATATACTAGAAATCAAACAGGTCCATGCTAACCTGCGCCCTGATGACAAACTCAAAGAAGTGGCCAGCCTCTCCAAGAGTGGAGGACTAATTATGGTTGGAGATGGGATCAACGACGCTCCTGCACTTGCCCGCTCTACCGTAGGAATCTCCATGGGAAAAATCGGAAGTGCAACAGCCGTCGATGCCTCCGATGTGGTCTTCCTGCAAGACGACCTCTCCCTTCTTCCCTGGCTCGTGAACAAATCCAACAAAACACTTCGCATTATTAAACAAAATTTAGGCTTGGCACTTGCGGTGATCTGTCTCGCCACGACCCCGGCTCTTCTCGGTTACATCCCACTATGGCTTGCCGTTATCCTCCACGAGGGGGGAACCGTCCTTGTAGGCCTGAACAGTCTTAGGCTATTAAAATAGTTATTCCCTACAAAAAAAGGGCAAATTCTGCTAAAATGGTTACAAGATTTAACTCAGAGGAGAAGACGATGTCATTGCAGGTCAAGCTAGAAGAGAAAAATGCAACGCCTAATTACATTTATAGCATCCATGAAGGAACTGTTGGAAGATTCCAAATAGGCGCTAATGACAGAGTCACCTCTGTAGATATCCGAAGTCTACGTACAGGCGAGTGGAGACCATTCTCTGATCCAGAAACCCTTACAGAATATGTGATCAAGGGACGGCATGTGACCCGAGAAAAAGCGGAATCGCTTTATCAGATCTTTTTCAAAGAAGCTGAAGAATATCGAAATAAATAGATCTCTTATCCCTGATGTCAACCTAACTCCCCTCAGATAGATTCTTGTCCGAGGAGATCTAGCCAGAAGCCTTGGTCTCTATCAGGCCCTTAACTCTCCCTTGAAGCACAGCTTGAGCTTCCTGACTCCTAGTCCCCATAACCGTCGCATGGCCAATTGCCGCTGTATACATGAAATTCGAAGCAGCAGTCGCCTCCTCCTGAGGTCCTGGTGAGCTACGGATTCGTTCATAGAGCCTGTGAGCTGTCTCCTTAGGAGATCCGGAAGTACCATCACAAAGATCGCTGAGGTGGAATTGGATCTCTCCAATCACATCTGCCCCTTTGGGCGTTTTCAATAGAAGCTTAGCGTGGACACCCGTATAGCCATCTTTTCTCGAAACGATCCACTTATTGTCAAAAACCACCTTCATCCCTTTTCTTGCTAAGAGGTCCTGAAACTTATGAATTGCCTGTCGCATTTTCTTAGGTGATTCAAAAATGATTGTCCCACGGACAGCATCTCCAATCCTCCGAACAGCCCGTTCTGGGGGTTCGTCAGCCTTAAGACTTTTCTGCTGAACCTTTCGTGCAAGACTCACCGGATCTTTTGTGATGTGCTGATCTCCAGGCCCAAATTCGACCCTTCCCCCTCCTTCTTTAGCTGAGGCGCTTGCTATTCCTTTAAGAATGGGTGCCGCCTCTCTACTGTGCAGGATGAGTCCATCGACCGTTTTTGCAGAATTCCTCCAAAGACTACTCGCTTCGCTTTCGGCGGGGACCAGTTTCCCAATTTCCCGAGCGATGGGTCCCATAAGCTTAAAGCGGATCATTTCGGAGAATTCGCCTCCTTTCACGGGAGTAAAGACTCTAAATTCGGGAAGATATTTGATTTTGATCCCATTTTCTTGAGCAAAAAGGAGGGTTCGATAATCCGCTAGAGTAGTGAACTCGATCACACTCCACTCATCGCGGACACTCTCAAGCCCCGGAATGAGACTCGGCTGTCGATAAAGAGTAAGAGCTTGCTCCTCTCTCAGCTGTATTGGCTGTATGCTCATATTATTCCTCTATTAAATAGATACTGTGCTCTCATCACCTCGTCGGCCATCTCATCTGTGAGGCCTTCTGCTAGATCATCGATCAGTTCGATCCCAAGCAGACCTGCTTTACTAAGAGTCCTCTGGGCAATTTTCCCCAAATCAAGATGAATAAAGGGGTTAAAGCATTACAGTTTCGATAGTTAGCAGAATGCAGTACTGAGAAAACGATATAAATATTATGTTTTTTATATAACAATAAATCTATTATATAACTTTTTGTATTTAAGTTACATATAAGTATTAACTTAATTATTCTTACTACCAGGAACTTACAAGCAAAATAGTGAATTTGACAATGGTGGAAATTCTAAAGAGGGCCTCTGAAGTAGACATCTGAAACCCTTAAGAATATGTAATAAAGAAAAAAGTGGGCAAAAAAGGAAAAAGTCGACAACTTTTTTGAAATTTTACCCCTTAGAGACTGCCCCTATCCCCTGATATACTCCCATATCTGGGAAGGTCTAACCACCACTACTTAGCAGGTTCGATCAAATCTTGAACACGTCCATGAGCTACAGCTAGAGCTTCCTTACCACATGTCCCCGTAGCCGCCGCTCGGCCAATTGCCGCTGCATACATGAAGTTCGAGGCTGCCTCCGCCTCTTTCTGAGGCTTGTCCGAGGATCGAATCTGCTCATAGATTTTATGAGCTCTTTGCTTGACCATTCCAGCTGATCCATCGTAGAGATCCTTGAGGTGGAATTGAAGCTCTCCAATCACATTGGCCCCTTTGGGGGTTTTCAATAGAAGCTTAGCGTGGATACCCGTATAGCCATCTTTTCTCGAAACGATCCACTTATTGTCAAAAACCACCTTCATCCCTTTTCTTGCTAAAAGGTCCTGAAATTTCTGAATCGCCATTCGCATCTTCTGCGGTGATGGGAAAAAGACTGTCCCACGAACAGCATCTCCTATTTTCCGAACAGCAAGTTCTACAGATCCGCCATCACCCTTACTACTTTTCCTCTGAACTTTCTGTGCAAGACTTACCGGATCTTTTGTAATGTACTTTTCCTTCGGACCAAAGTCTGCAACTCCATCCCCTTCTTTGGCCGCAGCACATGCTATTTCTTTAAGAACAGGTGCAGCTTCCTTACTATGCGTAACGAGTCCATCAACCGTTCTTGCAGAATTCCTCCAAAGACTACTTGCTTCGCCCTCAATAGGGATAAGATTTCCAATTTCCCGGGCGATAGGTCCCATGAGTTTAAAGCGAATTTCCTCGGAAAATTCCCCTCCTTTGATAGGAGAAATTGCCCTAAATTCAGAAAGATATTTCACTTTGATTCCATTATCTTGGGCAAAGTAAATAGCTTGAAAGTCCGCTCGAGTAGGGATTTCAAAGTTGTCTCCGAATTCCTCAATTACCGGGATAAGACTCGGCTCTCGATAAAGAACAAGAGCTTGCTCATCTCTCTTCTGTGTTGGCTGAATACTCATATTATTATTCCTCTACTAAATATTGATACTGTGCTCTCATCACCTCGTCGTCTCTCAAGACAGGCTTAAGCGCCTCAAGAGCCATCTCATCTGTAAGACCTTCTGCTAGATCATCGGCCGCTCCATAGCGGATTCCGATGAACGGCACGCTCATCCTTTCACAAGCTTCTGCCATCGGCTTAAGGTTTTGCCTTTGATCATCGATCAGTACGATCCGGTCAAAAGAAAGCCCCGTTTTGCCAAGAATCCTCTGTGTTATTTTTCCCTTGTCTAGATGGCTGCCCGCAAAAACGATCCCATCGAGATATTGAGCCTTAGGGTGCTCCTCATCTCCATCAAGGAGAAGGCCGTGAGGAACATCGCCATTCTTTCCCAGTTGAATCCCCACACTCCCCACATCCTTCAAGGTGTTATGGGCAAATCCAGGCTGTCTGGCTGTACATCCAAGAACAACAATCCCCTTCTCCTGAAGATCCTTCAGTAGAGCAGGAGTCCTCTTCTGAACAGGAACAACAGCTCCTTTATCAGCTAGGAGCTTGGTGAGGGCATCTGTCTTTGTGATCGCTTCTTGCTTGCCGAGATCAAAACGCTCAATTGTCCTATTCTGGATCCAATCATAAAGGGGACCTCCACCATAGAGAGATTTCGGCTTGATCAAAGTAAGGTCCAAGTCACTAAGTATTAAAATCCTGCGACTAGAGCCGAGCTCTTTTAAAATATCAACTCCTGAATGGTCAATAATCGTTGTTCTTATAGTCACCGGCCGATCTAGTAAGTGACTAGCCATGTGAGACTTAAGACTTTTCTCTATAGGGTTTCCACCCTCATAACGGATCAACGCATTAGAGTTCTGATAATTAGGAGAGTGGATTGGCGAATACATAATAAATGCTCTATTATTAGTTAATTATAAAACTATTATATAACTTTCTATAATTTAATTATATATAAACTTTAATTTAACTTTACTTACTATCAAGGACTTAAAAAGAAATTTTCATCTAAAAATACAAAAATCGCTATTTAATTAAATAAGAGTAGTTTTGATGGAATTCAGCGTCTTTTTTAACAACCGGAGAAAGAAGGTCTATTGCAATTTGATCAGTTAACCCCTTCTCTAAATCATCTGCCGCCCCATGCAGAGGCTTCGGGCCGCCTCGCCGTACATCCCAAAACCATCACTCCCCTCTTCTGAAGTTTGTCAAGATGCTCGGGAATTCTGAGGTCTGCAAGAATACTAGAAGAGCTTTGATCAATATGCTTCGCGAGGGGATGAAGCCTCTGAATGGCTTCTTGCTTATCCAGTCCCAAAAACAGTGAATTTTTATTTCTCATCCATGAATAGAAGCGGCCCCCTCCGAGATGAAAGCGGGGTTTAATCAGAACTCGGAGCCAGCTTTTCCAGAAGTGAGAATTGGGTTGTTTCTAGGGGGCGCAGAGGCCTGGGACAGAGACCTGGTTTTCTGAAGAAGGAACCAAAGCCGTGCTTTTTGGAGCTTGATAGATTTGTAATGAACTAGACATGACAAACAACCTTACTGTTCGAGCAAAGAAGCGGCAATTTTTCGATTGAAAAAATTTTTTACCTCTGTCACAAGGAGAATATGCAGAAAAAATCAAAGAGTGGTGCGGCCCTTAGAGACAACCTAGCCGCCGCTATCCTTAACGAGAGCCAGAAATGCGAAGCAAGCTACCTCTGGCTCCAAGAGCATATGCCCTCAAAGTTCTTCGAAGAGGTGTCCGAGGAGAACATCCTCCTGATTGCTCATAGCCTGATGGGTCTTGATCTCCAAGGATTCTTTGCGAGCATCACTCCAGGAGAGAGTGCGTTTGTCCTCTGCCTCGATAGTGAAGATGCCGACTTGAAAATCCTCCAGCAATACAAGATGCGGGGGATCAAAAACTACCGAACCTTTGTCTCGAACAGCCCTCCCCCCTTCAAGAAAGTCAAAGCCCCTTTGCGCATCGCGGTGCTTGACTTTACGATGGCTCCCACTTTAGAGAACACCGAAGAGATTCTCGATGCCCAGACAAAAAAAGAGATCAAAGAGCTGGTGAAAGCGCGGAACACTGAAGTAACCGATAAGGAGTTTCGGCTTCTTCTTCAGGGACTCAGCCCTCGATTCTTAAGAGCGATGCCTAAAGAGCGACTCATCTTAGCGCTCGATATGTTCTTCCGAGCCAAAACCCGGGATAACTGCCAATATGAGGTCCTCCTTAATAAAAACTGGAAAAAGACCAAAGACACCCCCTCACTCCGAATCGTCCTTGCTTGGCGCAATGTTCCCAAGCATCAGTTCCTCTACAACCTCACGAAAGTAATCCACCGACACAATCTGACGATGCCCAGGGTAAACGCCACCTATATCGACCCCTATAGCAAAGACTCGATCTTGATCATGTCCCTCGCCCTCCATGGAGCTGGAGGGAAAGCAGCTTGGGACAGCACCGACCTAACCGACTTCCTTCAAGAAATGGTCACCCTCAAGTATTTCGAGGGACAAGAGTCGATTGAAAAGACCTTCATCAACTCTGGACTGGTTCGAGGGAATATCGGCAACTGGATCAAAGCCGTCTCTCACTTCATCCACCAGACGCTAACTCATGCCGATGTGAACAAATTCAGTCTCGCAAACGTTGAAGAGGGGCTCATCCGCCATCCCGAGCTCACCGTCAAGCTAACCGAAGCCTTCGAGCAGAAGTTCCATCCCGAAAAACACAACCTGAAAAAATACGAAAAGACACGGATCGAATTTCTCGAGCTTGTCCAAGCGATCGATACAGGGAACGAGTTCAACGACACCCGAAGAAAAAGCATATTGAGCCAGGGAATCAACTTTGTTGAGCACCTCCTCAAGACCAATTTTTACCGGAACAACAAGACCGCCTTCAGCTTCCGGCTCGACCCAAAATACCTCAATTACCTCCCCTATGACCGATCGGAAAAATTCCCCGAGCTCCCCTTTTCGGTCTATTTTGTGAAGGGGATGTTCTACCAAGGCTTCCATATCCGCTTTAAAGACCTTTCCCGAGGAGGTCTTCGAACAGTTTTCCCTCGTGGAATGGAGCAGATGTTCTGGGAGAGAAACAACGTATTTTCCGAATGCTACAACCTCGCCTATACGCAGCAAAAGAAAAACAAAGATATTCCTGAAGGAGGGGCCAAGGGAGTCATTTTCCTCGAACCCTATGAGCGGCTCCAATCAGAAGCTTTGATCTATAAGGAAGAGCTCAAACACGCGGAGCTTGAAAAAGAAGAGATCCAAACGATGCTCGGTGAATACCACAACGAGCAGAAACTCGAATACCTCTACCAGTCTCAACGCTCGTTCATTGAAGCGTTTGTCACCCTTCTCAACTGCGACGATTCAGGAAAACTCCGAGCGAAACATGTGATCGACTATTGGAAAAAACCCGAATACATCTATCTCGGCCCCGACGAGAATATGCACAACGAAATGATCGAGTGGATCGCGAATTTTGCGAAATACTACAACTACAAACCAGGCGGCGCCTTCATCTCCAGCAAGCCGGGCGCTGGGATCAACCACAAGGAATATGGAGTTACCTCCTACGGGGTTAACGTCTGCATGGAAGAGGTGCTCAAATATCTCGGAATCGACCCTCTTTGCGACCCCTTCACTGTGAAAATCTCGGGAGGTCCCGACGGAGATGTCGCAGGCAACCAGATCCTCAACCTCCACCGATTTTTTCCTAAAACAGCAAGACTCCTCGCTCTCACCGACGTCTCAGGGACAATCTATGACCCCGAAGGGCTCGACCTCAAAACCCTTGTCGACATGTTCAAAAAAACCCAGTCGATCCGCTTCTATCCTCCAGAAAAACTCTCCGACGGAGGCTTCCTCCTCGACCTCTTTACCAAGAAAGAGCAAACTGCCTATGCCCAACAAACACTTTGCTGGCGAAAGAATGGAAAAAAACTCGAGAAAGACTGGCTCTCGGGAAATGAGATGAACCACCTTTTCCGAAGCAACGTCCACCAGACCCAGACCAACGTCTTCATCCCAGGAGGAGGACGCCCTCGAACCCTTAACGAATATAACTACACCGATTTCCTCGACTCCTCTGGCAAACCCACCTCGCAAGCGATCGTTGAAGGGGCCAACCTCTACCTCACCCCCGGAGCACGAAGAGAACTTGAAAAACGGGATGTCCTTATCATCAAAGACAGCTCAGCCAACAAAGGGGGCGTCATCTGCTCCTCCTACGAGGTTCTCACCAGCCTGATCCTCTCTGAAGAAGAGTTCATTGAGAAAAAAGAAGCCCTCATGCCCGAGATCCTAGGGATCATTCGAAGCCGTGCTCAAGACGAGGCCCAGCTGATGCTCGCCACCCACGCCGAGACAGGCGAATATCTAACCGACATCTCCGAGTGGCTCTCTGAAAAGATCAATGTCTATACTTACGAACTCCTCGACTACCTCACCCCCATCCCCCTCTCTGATGATCCGAAAAGCCCGCTCATCCAAGCCCTTCTCCACTACTGTCCGCCCCTGATTCAAAGGCGATACAAAAAGCGGATCCTTACCCAGGTGCCCGATATCCACAAGAAGGCGATCATCGCCACCTTCATCGCTTCAAAAATTGTTTACACACGAGGCCTCAGCTGGTCCCCTTCGATCGTCGATATCCTTCCGTTGCTCTCAGAAGACCCTGAGCTATTCGAAGACTAAAGAATATTTTATATCGCACTTATTTCTAAGCATTTGATATAACGTTTAAAATGAACAACACAACACCTACTAATTACCACCCTGTTCAACCAATCCCAGAGGATTTCACCTGCGGAATTTGCCAAGATGAGGAAGCAAAGGACACAGAACTAGTTGTCGCCCACCCCGGACAAGGAATAAAGCACCCTTTTCATGCGGGCTGTCTCAACAAATGGTTTGAAATTAAGAACACTTGCCCGACGTGTCAACTTGACCATTCAGCCATCCAAGTGATTCATCCTCTAGATAGGAATCATCTAGGGGCTTCGAATTTCCTCTATCTATCCTATGCTGGGTTGACCAAGCTCTGGGGTGATGGTCCTAAATTTTCTTTTACAAACACCTCTGAAAATCCTGGCTTGGCTGTGCGCCCACAACCAAGAGACTTGCCTGAAGAACTATTGGAAAGGGGTAATACGTGCATTGCAACCTGCGTTGCCATCATTTGCTTCATCGAGCTCGAAATAGGGATGAAACCCGATTCTTGTAATTCTTTAACGTCAACGTCTCTTGCAACCAACGTATTTTTCAAATCTTTTTTTCTTCTCCATTCTAGCTCAACATTATTAGTTAAATTGTTATCTACATATGTTTTTTATGAACCAACAGTACTCAACGAAGCAAATGAAGCCTACGATCTTGGAAAGGTTATAAGGAAATATATTCCTTATGGTGTCGCTTTAACCTTATTAAACAGCCCAGTAGGTAAGGCCTACCTCAGATCTGCATGTCACACTGATGCAAACAATTCATAAAACATTGCTTATCTATGATTTATAAATATTTTCAGCAATCTTGAATCAAGACTGCTAAATTCACTTTACTTAGGGGTACAACTTTGTTATACTCAGCGGTATGCTGAAATCCATGACTTTAAAACGACCGGCAAAGGACGAGCGAGAACGCCTCATTCTCCTCGGCCTCGTCGAGCTTTTCCTCGAGACGGGCAAGCCTGTCGGCTCGAGCACGCTCCGCGAAAAAGGGTTTCCAAACCTCTCCTCAGCGACCATCCGAAACTACTTCTCGAAGCTGGAAAAGGCTGGATTCCTCAAGCAACAACATTCCTCCGGAGGAAGAGTCCCCACTGAGCAAGCCTTCAAGCTCTACGCAGAAACCTATCTCCAGAGCCCTAAACTCAAAGAAAATGAGGCTGAAGAGCTTCAAAAAGGTCTCAGCACCCCCTCAAGAGAGGTCGCCACCTACCTGCAAAAGGCGGCAGAGCTCCTCGCTGAGACGACCCAGTGCGCAGTCCTACTCTCCTCTCCCCGCTTTGACCAAGACTTTGTCCTCGACATCAAGCTCGTCGAGATCGATCCCGAACGGTTCCTCTGCATCCTCCTCACCGATTTTGGGATGGTCCATACTGAAATGCTCTTCGCCAAAGAGCGAGGCTCTGAGGTGGATACCCAAGGGATCCAAGAGTACCTCCAGTCCCGCATCTCAGGAACTGAGAAGCCCAAACTCTCCCCTGAAGACGAGAAGCTGGCCAGCCAGTTCTACAAAGAGATCATGCTCCGCCATATCGTCTCCTACTCCAACTTCAGCGCTGAAGATGTTTACAAGACAGGACTTTCTAAGCTGCTTGAGTACCCTGACTTCAACAATGCGACAGCCCTTGCCAACGGCCTCTCCCTCTTTGAGAATGAGAAGGACTTGCGCGCGCTCCTTAAAAAAGGATGTGAGAATGAAGGACTCTCTTGCCTCTTTAGCGAGGACCTCGAGATCATCTCCACTCCCCTCTCGGGCTGCACCCTCATTTTGATCCCCTATAAGATCCACCAGACAGTCGCTGGAGCCATTGGGATTTTAGGGCCCAACCGCCTACCCTATCGCCGCCTCTTTGGCCTCCTGAATGTCGCCGCAGAAACGATCAGTGAGACGCTCACCCAAAGCCTCTACAAATTTAAAATCACCTTTCGCCAGGCCTCAAACTCTGAGATCGCCTTAGAAAATAAAAATAACACCTTTGTCCAGCAGGCAAGCCTTCTGACAGAGCAAAAGGATGAGCATGAATAAAGAAAAAGAACACGAAAATGAGATCGAAGAACCGATCATCGAAGAGATTTCTCAGCCGGAGGCTGAGCCAGAAGAAGAGGATTTCAAGGAGAAATACCTCCTCCTCTTGGCCGAGATGGAAAACGCTCGGAAGCGTCTCGTGAAAGAAAAGCAAGAGATGACCCGCTTTGCGATTGAAAACGTCATTGCTGAAGTCCTCTTGCCGATCGACACACTGGAAAGCGCTCTAGGATTCACCGACCAAATGTCGGAAGATACCAAAAACTGGGCCAAAGGATTTGAGATGATCCTCGGACAATTTAAAGAGATCTTGAGCAACCACAACGTGGTTCCCTTCCACTCAAAAGGAGAGTTTTTTGATCCCCATAAACACGAGGCGGTCGAAGTGGAAGAGACGAGTGAGCACCCAGACGGGATGATCCTCGAAGAGTTTCTTAAAGGCTATACAAGTGGGGACCGGACCCTTCGAGCAGCCCGGGTCAAAGTGGCGAAAGCCCCCCAAGAAGAATCAAAAGAAGAAAAAGAAGAACCTAAGGAGTAAACTATGACTAAATCCAAACAGAGTAAGATCATTGGGATCGACCTCGGGACCACCAACTCCTGTGTGTCGATTATGGAGGGAGGAACCCCCAAAGTGATCGCAAACGTCGAAGGGACACGAACAACCCCTTCGGTCGTTTCCTATAAAGATGGAGAAAGACTGGTCGGTGTCCCTGCCAAGCGGCAAGCGGTCACTAACCCCGAGAAGACGGTCTATTCATCTAAGCGATTCATCGGAAGAAAGTATTCCGAGGTCGCCTCAGAACTCAAGAACGTTCCCTACAAAGTAACAAGTGGGAAAAATGACGATGCAGTTTTTGAGGTCGACGGGAACCAAATCACCCCCGAAGAAGTAGCTGCTCAAATCCTCATCAAAATGAAGGAAACTGCTGAAGCCTACCTTGGCGAGACGATCACCGAAGCGGTGGTCACCGTCCCTGCCTACTTCAATGATTCCCAAAGACAATCGACCAAAGACGCCGGAAGGATTGCTGGTCTTGATGTGAAGAGGATCATCCCCGAGCCAACAGCTGCAGCTCTTGCCTACGGACTCGACAAGCAGAGCGACAAAAAAATCGCTGTTTATGACCTTGGAGGAGGAACCTTTGATATCTCTGTCCTGGAGATCGGAGACGGAGTCTTCGAAGTGCTCTCAACAAACGGAGATACCCACCTTGGTGGAGATGACTTTGATAACGTGATCCTCGAGTGGATTCTCGAAGAGTTCAAGAAAGAGCAAGGGATTGACCTCGCACAAGATAAAATGGCGCTGCAACGCGTTCGAGATGCTGCGGAAAAAGCGAAAATCGAGCTATCGGGAACCCATAGCACCGAGATCAACCAGCCGTTCATCACAATGGATGCAAGCGGCCCGAAACACCTTCAGCTCGCTCTGACAAGAGCGAAGTTTGAGAGCCTTGCTCACAGCCTCATTGAGCGAACCAAAGAGCCTTGTCTTAAAGCGATGCAAGATGCGGGCGTTTCTACCGATCAGATCGACGAAGTGATCCTCGTTGGTGGAATGACTCGGATGCCAGCTGTCGAGAAGAAAGTAGGAGAGATCTTCAGCAAAGAGCCTCACAAAGGGGTCAACCCTGACGAGGTCGTAGCGATTGGTGCTGGAATCCAAGGTGGAGTCCTCACAGGAGACGTCAAAGATGTTCTCCTTCTCGACGTCATCCCACTAACGCTTGGGATCGAGACCATGGGTGGAGTCCTCACTCCCCTCGTCGAACGGAACACCACCATCCCAACACAGAAGAAGCAGACCTTCTCAACGGCAGCGGACAACCAACCTGCCGTAACCATCGTCGTTCTCCAAGGGGAGCGCAAGATGGCAGGTGATAACAAAGAGATCGGCCGGTTTGACCTGACCGATATCCCACCCGCTCCTCGTGGAATGCCCCAGATCGAAGTCTCCTTTGACATCGATGCGAACGGGATCCTCAACGTCTCGGCCAAAGACATGAAGTCAGGCAAAGAGCAGAAGATCCGGATCGAAGCCAAATCAGGTCTTTCTGAAGAAGAGATCGACGCGATGCTCAAAGATGCCGAAGCTAACGCTGAAGTCGATAAGCAAAAGAAAGCCGAAGTTGAAGTGCGCAACGAAGCCGACTCGCTAGCTTTCCAAGCGGAAAAAGCTCTCTCTGAGCACAAGGATAAGATCCCTGAGAATGTGGCCAAAGAGGTGCAGCAGCGGATCGACACCGTGAAGAAAGCACTCGAGGGACAAGACTCGGCAGCGATCAAAGCAGCTAAGGATGACCTCAACTCGCATATGCAGAAGATTGGAGAAGCGATGCAAGGAGCCGGCGCTCCTCCTCCGGGAGCAGGGCCAGCTGGAGCAGCGCCTCCACCTCCGCAAGGGGAAGAGAAGCCTGACATCGAGGAAGCCGAAGTGGAAATCCTCGACAAAGAGGAAAAGTAACCTCCAAAAGGGGCCCTGAAAAGGGCCCCTTTTCATTTATCTACTCATCGGCTAGACTTCCCGCAAAAAGTGAGGTGACTGATGACATCGATACACGAAGCGAACCCCTTAACATCTTTGGCTCTTACCGGTGCTTCAGTAGCGATCGCCGGCGGTGCTGCCACCCAAGTTTTTGGTTCAAGCTGCCTAGCCAACCTTTTTCCCCTTGCCCTGACAGGAGCACTTGTCGCAAGCAGATTCACCAAAAAAGAGAAATGCTGGACATCCTTTGAAATGGCGACCCTTGCCCTTCCAGCAGCTTTAGGTGTCATGGGCGCTGCGACTGCCCTCGAATATCTGGTAGGAGAAGAGGTAGCCAAAGGAGCTATTGCTTTCGCTGGCTTCAGCTCTGCGATGACCAGCTCCTTCTTCTTGGGAACCAGGTCATCTGGAGGAGCCATCTTGGCCACAGCACTTGCCACGATCCTATTGTCTTCCCTCCATCTAGGACATGCCGAAGTTAAAGAATCTACCATGCTTTTTGGAGTTTCCATAAGTGTGCGCAAACTGACAAGGATGCTTGATGTGAGCAGCTCTATCCAACAACTCATCCTAGGAGGAGCCGTTCTTCTCTTCCTAAGCAGGGGTCAAGAGCGAGGAGGAATTCACCCTTTTTCTGCCTCCCTTGGGGGGATTGCCACCGTTGGAGGAGCCATGTTCCCTCTAGCAGCGCGAAAAGTGCCCATCTTAGGAGTTGCAGCTGGAGTTCTTGGAATAAGCCTATTTCTGGCAAATCAGGGGTGTTTGCCCACACAGCAGTTGAAATAGAGCCCATCTGAGACAGAATCTTCTCCTAGAATCGTAAAGTGATGACTGAGCTTCTCTTCCCACCAGGGCTGATCCTTTACTGTTAAGTGGAGGGGAAAACCCACTTTTTTACCGACTAGATCCTCTTGGAGACAGATGCTGAAATAGCCCCCCAGCTTCATTCGACTAGCCACCTGCTCGAGTACTTGATCGACAAGATGGGTGGGAATATGCTCCATGACATCGCAGCAATAGATCCACTCAGCCGCCTCAAGATCCTCGGGAAGACTCCAAAGACATCCCTCAACAAACCTGAGTTGTTCAGAAAAAAGAGAGAGAGCTCCTCGCATCTCCTCATCTAGAGAGTAGACCGAGATATCCACAAGTGTAGTTTTGAGCCCCTTCATCAGGAAAGATTTGGCTACCCGAGCGGTACCACATCCGAAGTCGATGATTGACTGTCCTGCCTTGATCTTCTCCTCAAATCCTTCAAAGAAAAAACGGGCAAACATCTCTCCAGGGCTGCAATCGCGGTATCCATTGCAGTCGCGCCAGATTAGGTCATACTTGGCTTTCTCTTTGAGAGCTTCCTTGTCCATCAACCTCATCGTATCCGAACAGGGAGTTTTCCCAAAGGGGGTTTTTCCCCATAGAGAACCTGGACAAGGGCTCGTTTCGCCTCTATCCGATCTTCATACCCCACAAGAATCGTTCGATCTTCAGGGAGCTGACTTAAGAGGTAAGGAGTATCTAGCACGAGAATGATCGCCTCTTCCGGGATCAAAGAGACAGAGTCCCCTTCTCGGTATCGGACCACTACACGAGAGCCCTCACCATCACTACTGCTCCCAAGAAGAGCCTCTAGATCCTCATCAGGGGAGCTTTGAAGAAGAGCGACCTTCTCCCCCCTTCTAAGAGGGACAAGCGGCTTCCCCACCACAGTAATCGCCGCGTCAAAGAGCTTCTGCGTCAGCTCTTCATCTTCCTCAACCTCTACTTTCTTCATCCTCTTTCTAACCTCTAGGATACGCTCGACCCGCTCATCGATTTCCGCTTCAGAAATCTCACCCGTTCTACATTTCTCGACGAGAAGATCGATCGCGCGAGGGATCCCGGTCTCGATGAGAAAAGCAGATACTACCGGGTAAGCGGTTGCGGTCAAAAGGAGATCCGCTCCTCCCTGAAATGCTCCCATCACCTCCTCCTCAACACCATAACGAGCTGAGAGGGCGCTCATATTGAGCGCATCAGTCACAATAAGCCCCTTAAAGCCCATCTCCTCTCGTAGAAGGTGAGTCATTACTTCAGGAGATAGCGTCGCAGGTAAAGGAGAAAGGGCAGGAAACAACAGGTGTCCCACCATCACCATATCCACACCCGCATCGATCATCCTCTGAAAAGGGGCCAGTTCGAGAGTAGACATCTCAGCAAGGGATTTCTCTATCCTTGGAAGTCCTCGATGGGAGTCCACTGCGGTGTCCCCATGGCCGGGAAAGTGTTTCACACAAGAAAGGACACCCCCTTCTCGCATCCCCTCCATCACAGCAAGTCCTCGCTCCGCCACCTCGTGAGGATCATCTCCAAAAGAGCGTTGATGGATGACAGGATTGCTGGGATTGCTATTTACATCCACCACAGGAGCAAGAGGGCTCATGATCCCCACCGCGTGGCACTGCCTCGCCACCTCCCTTCCAAAAGCTCGAAGAAGATCTTTATCCTGAACCGCACCCAGCGTCAAGTTTTGCGGAAGAGGGGGAACATCTTTTAGGCGCATCCCCACCCCCTTTTCTGCGTCTTGCAAGGTGAGCAAGGGAAGCTCTCTCCCCTCTTGCAGCTCAGCCAGCAGCTTCTGCTGCAGAGGAGCCTCTCCTCCCATCACGATAATCCCCCCAACATGCCGCTCTCTCACCAAGCGCTTAAGTCCCTCAACGTGTCGCTCTCGATGGGTCGGACAGAGAGGCGCCACCATCAACTGGCCCACCTTCTCCTCAAGAGACATTTCGCGGGCTCCAAGGAGCGACGAAAAAAACAAAAAGAGATTCCCAAAAATCAAATTTTTATATATACTTTCTCCACATGTTGAGCCCTATATCCAGCCATAATCCTCTCGAAAAATTCCAAACCGATTTTGCGATCGCCCGAAAAAGAAGCGAACTAGACGAAATGCGCATACAGCTCCGAGGAGTCAGACGCATCATCAAAGAGAATCCAATATTTGCAAAAGAGGGAGAAAAACTCCAGACGCAAATAATTCAAGAGATTGCAGCTGCGATTCCAAAAGCGCTCCTGTATGCCGAAGAAGGTCGACGAGTTTATACAATGATCACTCACCCACCAGTGGGGATTGTCAACAGAAGTGCAAACTGCGCCTTCAACGCCCTTCTTCAGCTCTTTGCCAACTCATCTCTTCTTTTGGCAGAGATCCTCACCTCCAAAAAATCTCTCCATTTAGGAGCACAACTCCGCAACTACTCCTACCTGCAAAAACGACTTTTTGTCCCTCCTCCAGACTCCGAGCTCTTTCGCAACCTCGCTCTTCTCTGGATCAGGAAGAAAGTTATCCAAGCCCCTCCACTTCCCTTGAGAGAAAGCTTTCGAGAGCTGTGCTATCATTGGAGCAAAAAAAGCATCACAAAAGCCCCTGAAATCACCGATCAGCAAAGGTTTGATGAACTGATCACTCTCTGGGTACATAAGAATATTTCTCAGACTCCACCGGAAGAACATCGAGCGGTCTTCCGATCCATTGCGGGTGCCTGGCTCCCCTCGCCTACTCCAGATAGCCAGCTCTTTCGCAAGGAGGTTCACGAGTGGACGAAAGGAGCGATCTCGCCAGAGTCCCATATCCAAGTGGATGTCGCCGATCTAGCTAATGCTGTGCTGCAGAAGCTAAATGAAGGCTACATGTTTGTCCAAACAATCACCCGCCCAGGGAAAGACCCATCAGTGAGTCACCAGTTTTCCCCCCTCATCCGCCTCGAAGTAAGAGGCTCCCTCACTGAATCCCTCAACCATTTTTTCTCCTCACTTCAAGAAGGCGAAAGCCGTAGAAAGCTCCGATTCGTGACCACTCCCCCTTCGCTCCGCTTCCTAATCTGCCGCGGAGGCCAGGCAGGAGAACACTTCTACAAAATCACCGACCCGATAGAAGCAGTCCCCACATACCTTACCCTCCCCTCCGAATATGTAACTCGAGAAGAACAGAAGTCTGCTCCTAGAGAAAAGTCCTCAAATAAGTACCAGCTCACTGGCAGCGTCATCCACCGTGGGGAGAACTTTCAAAGTGGCCACTACATCGCGCTCATTTACAAAAATGACCAGTTTTACCTACTCGACGATGAAACCCGTTTTCTCTGGAAAGGGCGGAGCTGGCACATCCTAAACAAAAACAGGCAAGTCACTGTCAGCGAAGCACTTAGATACAAGCTGCTGTCTACCAGACATTTAGGTGCCTACCTCACCAAGGAAAAGCTCCTCCGCCGAGGAGCCCTCCTTAACCACCTCCACCTCAGTACTCCCCAAGAATTTCTTGGGGAGTCTTATCTCCTTAACTATCAGCAAGTTTAGCACAATAATAAAAATTTATTTCTCTTTATTATTAATAAATATTTAGTTATAATATAATTAAATACTTAATAAAGAGAGATAAAACGCCATTGAAAATAAATCATTTAACTGAAAACCCCACTTTCTATCAGATTGCCAACAACATCGAAAAAGCGGGAAGCACTGGCAACTGGGGAGAAATGAATACCCAGATTCAGTTGGCTCAAGCACTCGGCGCGAACACAAAAGTTTTGGGCGTATTTCGCGAGTACCGAAATGCATCATTTTTCAGAAACCTAAACCACTTGAATACGAGTTTTAAGCAAGCAATCAGCTTAAAACGTCCCAACCCCAAATTATGCGCAAAAATCTTGAGCCTCTACGAGAAAAATCTAGCTTGTGCCAAGTTGCTCAATACGAAGAATCGGTATAAATCCCAATTAGGAAAAAATAGGTTAGAACTTGTCACAAAATTTGGCGAACTTCCGAAAACTCCGCATGGAGAAAAAATCTTAGCAGAGCAACGTCGAATACAGCAACAGGTCTCCTCTCGAAGAAAAGAAAGCGCAGCTAGAGTAGAAGAACCGAATGTATTAACTCTTGGAAACACTAGTTATCATGCTGTGCACACAAAAGGAGACGGATCCTGCGGTCTTCATGCTCTTTACGGTGAAGTGATCGATGGAGATGTTCAATTTCGAGAAGGTAGCGAGAGAAGACAATCCGGTATGTATGCAAAAGCAGCATATCTCCGCACTCTCTTCGCAAAACTTGGAGAAAATAGGGTTATTCGAGACCAATATGTAGATATGATCGAAGGCTGGCTAAATCAGTCTGTCCAAGGCCACGCTGATCAACAAGTTGAAAAAATATTTCCTGCAAGAGGTAAGATCTCTACTGATTGGGCAAACTTGAAACGCCACTATGAGAAAAAGTATCAAGCAGCAAAAAAGAATTACAACGATCAATGGATCGATCGACTGGAGCAACCTAGAATTTTCCTTAAAATTATGGAAAGAATAAACAGGATCCCAGAAAGCAGCCGACTCCATGGAAAAACTGAAGAAGAGATTCGGTTGATGATCAAGGAAAATCCCGGGGATATTCTATCGATTATTGCTACTGATCGAGATGGATTTCTCGCTACTTTAAACCGAGATGATCGAGCGGTTATGCAAAATTGCATTCGAAATATCAACATCATCGCATCTGCTCAGAAGTCTGCGCAAAGAGACTTTATCCTAAATAATCGAGTTTTCAAAAAATATACCGATATCATCAAAGACGGTTCTTACTTCCTAGATATGACAGAGCTCGAGCTAGCAGCAACAGCTTCGGGGAAAAAAGTGCTCCTCGTGTCAGGAGATTTTCCTGAACACCCCAAACCTATTAATTATTCAGGTTCAGAAGCCCCAATTGTGATTTACCGACATAAAGGTCGAGCCCACTTTTCCAGAGCTATTCCAAGGAGCTCATTAGGTACGCATTCCGCCAGCACTCAGACCTAAAGTTGCAGAACCTTCAAAGATCGAAGATGTCAAAATTGAGGACTTCTTTGACCTTTCAGAGGATTGAATTGTCAAACACACTCTAAGCTCCATTTATCACAAAAGCCCCTCTAAAACTGCGTTTTAGAGGGGCTTTTAAATAATTAAATATATAGTTTTGTAAAAGAAAATAATGTACAATAAAAGCCTTAAAAAGGAATTACTATGGCTTTTATATCTACATACTCCCCTATTATAGGAACCCTAGCCGGCCTAGGCCTTGGAATGTACGCTCAGCACGAAGAAGGGACTCCTGTAACTGAAGGCTTTACTGGATCAATCCCCTCAGCTAAAGCCTTGCAGACGATCTTAGGCGGTTTTTTCGCCTATAATGTCTTTCAAGAAGCGAAGGCGGACCTCACCCCGGTTCCCTTCTCTGAAAGGCTTTGTACAGCCCTGACGAATCAATGTAATTTAAAGAATTTTTTATACATGGGTGTCTTAGCCAAGGGAGCTATCGAGCACCGCATGTATGCAGAATCTCTTGGGTTCGAAAGCGAAGAGTTCCATAGCTCCGTCCCCGCGATGCTAGGGATAGCCTTACTCCCTCTGATCAGCCACCTTTTTACCCGGATGGATGGGCATAGCAAAACCCAAGCAAAGCTCGGCTCCCTTGGCTACGCAGCTGCCGCCTGCTCTTTCCTCTATCACACAGCAAAGAATGGCTACACTGTCGAAGAAACCTCAGCAGGAATCCTCTGGGCAGGGGGCTTATCTGCCGTTGCAGAGCTTGCAGCATCTAATCTTGCCCCAACCTCTTGGCCAACTTTCATGCAGCCTGGCTTGAAATTTGCCCTTGATGGGGACGAGTATAAAGTGAAATTCACCCGGGGAGATGGGGCATGTGCTCTTCATGCTCTTCTAGGTCAGGAGATCAACGGGGAATACCGCTTTCCTGGAGACAAAAAGAAGGCACGTGAGCGAGTAAAAACGTACTATCTCAATGCTCTAGAGCAACGCTTCCAGGATCTCCCTGGTGTTACAGAAGCTTTTACGAATTGGTTAAACAACTCAAAACAACCCAAGTATCTACAAGACAGACAAGTCGCCAAAGTTTTCCCCGAAGGAAACCAGTTTACTCCTGCATGGCGCGCGTTGCAAGTACATCACGATGGACTCATCGAGGAAGCACGAAAAAGATATATTCAAGCCTGGCATGGGGTGTTGGGAGAAAGGAAAATTTTAGATCCAATCATGTCAAGAGTAGCTGGGGCTCTTGAAGGCAGCCGATATTTTGGGTTGACTGAACACAGAATTCTTGCCAATCCTCAAGAAGTGATTGGGATGATCGATAACGAAAAAGACCTCTTCAAGGCCCTTTTAAACCAACATGAGCTAGCTCCTATCAATGAAGCAGAACAAATCTGGCGAAACGCTCTAAATGCAAAGGAAAATGCGCAAAATCAGTTTATCCTAAACCAAAATAATGGAGTATTTGCAAGATATAAAGAGGCTATTCTCAATGATGTTAGCTACAACCTCGACACGACCGAAATCGGCCTGGCTGCTCAGCTTTTCGATAAGCATGTAAAAATCGTGAGCCCCAATCAGAAAGAAGCTATTGAGCTTGTAGACCGACACAATGAAGGTGATCGAGAGCTCGTGGTTATCCACCAGGCTAAAAACCACTTCTCCCGCTGTGTTAGAACAGGCTCTTGATGATCCTCACAATGTCGTTGAAGGTGAGATAGACGAAGAGGATGATGAACAAGATCACAAATGGGAATATCAGCCGCTCCATGGTTTTGGCCTTGAGCGGTTTTTTTGTGACCGATTCAATCATCGCAAAACAGATGTGCCCTCCGTCGAGGATGGGGATAGGGAGTAAGTTAAGGAGACCTAAGTTAAGGCTAATCATTCCGAGCCAGAAGAGCGCCTCTTTAACGCCGAGGCTCCACCCATACTGAATCACCTGAACCATTCCCACAGGTCCAGAAATCGCCTTGGGGCTCAGGTAGCCTGATACAAGGGCATAGAGGGTTCGGTAGGTCTCTTTGAACACATCAGTAAAAAGAGCTAGCGGAGGAGGGTTGTAGGCAACTAATTGATCTTGAAGAACGAGCCCCAGCATTAGACGGCTCTCATAGTGTTTTAAATCTTTGAGCGCCGCTTCTCGACTTTTAGAATCAGAGATCTCTTCGATCGCTTCTCTACGCGCCTTAAGCTTTTCTTCTCGGGCTTCACTCTGCGATTTGGATAGAGGGAAATTCCGCATGGGGACGGGTTCAACGGTATTCAAGAGAGAATAATCCCCAGAGGCCTTCTGAATATTTTTGGTTCCGATCGTTTGCGTGATTTTCTCGAGGTCGTCTACAGAAAATGATTGAAGGAACTCCTTGTCTCCCTCTTCCCAAGATGGAGTGGGACCAGGAGTTGTTTTCTTCACGATGATCAGACTTTTCTTTGTCTGCAACTCACTAAAGAGTTGGTAAGAAGACTCTATGGGTTTGCCCTGAACAGCTACGATATGATCACCCGGCAATAGTGGAATGTCGAGGGGGCTCCGATCTTCCACTTCAAAGGGAAGGCGAGGCTCTGATTTCTCGTCGAGGTAACTGATCGGCTGCTCAACAACCCCGCTTGCATTGAGGTTGTAAGGGATGAAGAGGAGCTCATCGACTTTGTCCTTGAGGTTGGCTTCATGGCGCCAATCGTCGAGTTCACCCTGTTCATTTTGGCTGAGCCTGAGGTCAGAGATACGTGTAAGCGGGGCTCTGGTGAGGAAGGTTCGCCCTTCTCGTTCTACAGTGAGGAGGACTTTGGGGAGGTTGATCACTGAGATAAGTTGGGTTTTGGAGAAGATGAGCTCTCCATCAACCCAAACAATCTGGTCTCCATACTCGATCCCACTCTTTTCTAGGGGCGAGCCGGGCAGAAGTTCATTAGAAGCACCACTGGGCATTTTGTCATAGAGGAGGTAGCTGGCAGCGCTCATGGTGTGAAGGGCAACCGAGGCTTTCTCTAGACCTTTCAGAGTTTTTTGTCCTGTGAAGGTGTAGGTGAAGGGGGTTTTTGTTCCGGTTTCATAATCCTTTTCGAAGCCACTCATCTGGAGAGCAGACCGGTCAAGGGCGGCCGCATAGAGGAAGTCTTGGAATCCCCGGAAGTGTCTCCGGTTGACGGTGGTGACCTGGTCACCAGGACGAATTCCCGCATCATAGGGGCCTGTCTCTTTTTGGACCCACCCAATGGTCTGGGTATAGTCAGCAAAGGGTTTATCCCTCCCGCCTATAGCCCAGAGGAGG
>Ga0180437_10003565_pt1 | contig 23018 bp, 31 predicted proteins | sample SS_ome_4_FD_132410 | JGI IMG/M metagenome (GOLD analysis project Ga0180437, IMG submission 132410) | Hypersaline lake sediment archaeal communities from the Salton Sea, California, USA - SS_3_D_1 metaG | ecosystem: Environmental > Aquatic > Non-marine Saline and Alkaline > Hypersaline >...
CTGATCAGAATTTATATTATGTTTCTCCAGATGGCACCTCTTACAATTTAACTGCTGGTGGTGGAACTGTTCCATCATATATTGAAAATAATACTAATGGATTTGCTAATACTCTTTCTTTATTAAATTATCCTGATGCTTATGATTGCCAACTAAATTATTCATTACTTGGTGATACTTTATTTACTATAGATAATTTTGGATGTAGAATTAATTATGGAAGTGATACAGGAATTCTAGTAGATGATAAATTTATAGTTACATATAAGGGATTAGTTGCTTCAAAATTATATAAGGTGCAACAACATATAGAAGTTTTAGGATTATATAATAATAATTATATAAATCTTATATCATTTAATCCTATCGTTGATTCTCCAGATCCAAGTACTGATCAAGAGATTTTATTTCAATTAGAATCAATACCAGATAATAAACTTTATAATAATAGATCTATAATTTCACCAAATGATGGAATAATTTTTTCACGAAGCACTGATTATAATGTTATTAATCATACTCATACATTTAAAGATAATGGTGTAACAACTGTATATCCTATAACTGGTGATGTTATTTCATCTAATATTATTTCAGTAAGTGACGATGAATATAATATCTCTGGTCCATTTGATAATACTTTGGTTTATTCTGAAGAATTTAGTATAACTCATGATTTTATTCCATTTCCTGTAAATGGTCAGGTTCAAAAAGTATCAAAAATAAAAGATCGTAGGGGTCTAGCATTAAATACTTTTGAAGTTGTTAGCGGTGATGGTGTAATATCCTATCCACATCAAGCTTCTTGTATTAATGTTGAATTTGTTGAATCTTTAGTATTAATTCCAGTTACTGCAACTACATATTTATTACCAATAGATGATAGCAGTGGAATCAAAGAAAATATTGATATTACACCAAGTGTTGTTATTCCATTACATGCTGGTTCATATATGGTAAATGTAATATTTACTGGATTGAAACCTGATGGATTAAGTGATACACGTTACCAATTATATATTCATAAATATAGTGGTGGTTCTACTATACAAGATAATATTGATATATCTCGTGGATATACTTCTATTGAGGTTGATTATGAGGGTACTGATTATACAATGATTCCATTACAAGGAAGTACAATATTACATTTTACTGAAAGTGATATTAGTAATACTTCTTCATTTGCATTTGGTATATATAGAGAAGGAGGAAATACTTGGTCTTATATTAATACTCTATCACATATTTGCAAATTTTCTGTAGTTAAATTAACTTAATATTAAAATCAAGAGTATACTTGAATTATAAGTATACTCTTGATTTTTTATTTTATATAGACAATTCACCAATCCTTTTCAAAGCTTTATCTTTTTCAATTTGTATCTTTGAATAAGCCTGATGTTCTTTTAATATATCCTGATTTTTATCAAGATATTCTTGAACAAGTTTATAGTTGTTTTCAAGCTTAGCCTGTTCTTCATTACAGGATTTTACAAACGTTTTTAATTCATCAAGATTAAGTTTTTCAATTTCAGCCATCATTATTCTCCTTTATAAATTAATTTAAAATGGTAAATCATCATCTTCATCGACTTGATCTACTTTAGTGTTTTCATTTTTATTTTGTTCTTCTTGTGCTGGAGTTACATAAATTTTAATATCTGGTTGATTCCCTTCTGGTTTTTTTGCAAAAGCAGTAATCCAGCTTCCTTGTGGAATATATGTATCTTCTCTAACCATTCCACTAAAATAAACGTTATTGTTCTTTGATACTTTTTTCCATAATGCAACAACTTCTGTCATATTTGCCATTTTTTATATTCCTTTATTAATCTATCCAAACTACATTTGAAGCTTTTACTGGATGAAAATCACAATGGATATAATTTTTTCCAATTCCTATTCTTTTTATTTTATCTTGTTGCATAAGCTCTTTAAGAATAACATGTCTTTCTCGTGAATTATTACAAGATATATCTATAGCATATCCTGTCAAGTGAGATGATAGGGTCGCCCCACCAACATCTTTATTATGTTTTTTACATCTACTTGCTGAAGTAATAAAAAACTTACTATCCTTTGGAGCTTTATCATTAATTCTTTTTAGAAAATTATTTACCATTTCTTTTGTTTCTGGTGTAAAAAAATCTTCCTTACACCCACATTTACATTCGAACTCATTACTCATAATAATTAATCCTTATTCTAAAAATGGTTTTGGGGTTTGATAAAGTATATCGCTTTATCGTTGTGTTATGCCATATTTGACAATCATCGAACATTATAAGATTTTTGAGAATGTCAAAATAAAATTTTTCCATATTATCGTTGTCTGGTTTTTTTGTAAAAAATTTTGGCAATCCAACTTTGCATTCTTTATCAGATGGCGCGAAATAATGAACTGTTATTACTGAAACTGAACCTCCTTTATTCTTTAATTTTTTAAAATTTCTTGGTAATTGCTTATTAAGTAAAAGCCAGATTCTTCTTGAATCTTTTTTTTGTGGGTTATATTGTTTGATTGGCCCTTTTTTACCATATTGAAACATCCGATTCCTTTTGTTTGAGATCGGCTTCTCATTTAATATTAATTTAAAATTAATTTTATTCATCTTTTTTAGAGCAGCATTTTGGAGAACATACTTCTACAAATTCACAGGTTGAACATATATTTTGCAATCCATTTTTTCTTTTTCCGGTTCTATCTGGAATATTATCAATTGTTAATTGATCAACGAATTCTAATATTGTATCGACTATGTATTGATAAAAAGCATCGTCAAAACTAAACTGAATAATTTTTTTATATTGTAAATCTTCTGAATTACATAATATAAAATATCCATCAGTTCTTTTTGTAATTCCCATATATAATGTTAATTGTGCTTGATAAGAGTGATATATTCCCTTATTAATCATTGTCCAGTATGACCATTGGTTGGCAGTTTTAACTTCAATTATTCCTTTATCACCAAAGATACCGTCGGGGTGACCACCAATAAATTCATACTTTGGATGATTAACAAAACCAGCATCATAACATTCAACATTATGTTCTCGATTAAACCATTCTATTATTTCTGGTTCTAATATATGGCCCATTTTCATTGCATCTGAATATACTTCTGGAACATCTGTTTTAATTCCAAGATATTGATACGCAAGTTTTCTTGAGCATGACCATTTTTTATCAGGTTCAAGTAGATGTACTAACGAACTGCCACCTATAATTTTTATGCGGTTATCAACCTCTCTATTTTGAACAGACATTCTTTTATTTTCCTGTAGCTGATTTTATAACTAAATATGCTGTGTCTTTATCAATTTTATCAAAAGTAGAAGGAGGATATTGATTCCATATTTTATGATCAGGAGCCCTATCATATAAAGCTTGTATATAATTCATCTGTGCTTTTGTTGGTGGATCTGTTGGTGTGTCTGGTTGTGTCTTCTTTTGTGTCTTTGTTGGTTCTTTTGTTGTTGTTTTTGTTTTTTCTTTTTTAATATTAACTGCTTCTTTAGGTTTTTTCTTTGGCAATGGACTTGTGACTACATCGTCTATAACTTCTTCATCGCTATATAAGTCTCGTGCTATACCAAAATGCACAGCACATCTTTTTAGTGCATCTGAAACACCTGATTTAATTGCTGCAAATCTATTAACTTTATATTCTCCGACATCTTCTTTTGTATTCCATTCATCAGAATATCTTACTGATAATTTTCCTTTTATTGCTCCAGGATGATTTTCTGAAGGAAGACATATAATCTCGTATGAAAATTTCCAGTTATTAGAACCTACTGTTGAATCAAGAGTATCCTGAACATATCTTGCATCGACATAATCAACCATTTTACCAGCAAGTGGTCGCTGTTTGATTTCTTTTTTAGGCGTTTTTATAAGAAGGCTTGTGTAATCAGACATTTGGTTTCTCCTCTTTTTTATATTTTTTAATAAATTTCTCCAATGCTCTTACAACTACCTTATTCGCAGAGATTTTTTTTTCTTTTGCAATTTCGTGAATTTCTTCAAAGATTGCGTATGGTGCTCTTATATATAATGTTGCGTGAGGTTTTTGGTTTGACATGCTAACTCCTTTTTTAAAACAAATTATTTTCTGTTAATGAATAGCCTTTTATATAATTTTTATCTGTTGACAAATAGCTTACATTATTGCTTGCTATTGTGTCAACAAAATTTTTCTTATTTTTAGGCTTATATCCATTTTCTAATGACCATTCTTTATAAGCTCTATAAACATCACTCATTGAAGTTAATGCTCGTGGTGAAGGAGACAGCTGTTCATTAAGAAAATTTTCAGTAGGATTACTTTTCTTCCTGTATTCTTTTGTCCATTCTTTAATATCAAGTGGATGATTCAAGCTTTTATATTGTTTATAATCAAGTATCCCATAACATAAGGATGCTATAATTCCTGGTGCTTCATCTATTAATTTTTGTTCAAGATTTTTATTTGCCTTAAGTTCTCCATCTTTTGGGTTTTCTCGAAATGTTGCATCAAATTTTATAAATTTTATTCTTCTCCATACTCCTTCATCTTCAGATTTAATTGGAGGAAGCTTGTTACAAAGCATAAATAACGTATGAGTTTTCTGCCAACTTAGCGGGACAGAGCCATAAGGAGGTCGCGCACTCATAAATCCTCCCCCTGTAATTTCTTTGAACGATGATTCGTCTATTGGTTTTGTTGATGAGATTTCTTCAACATAAGCAATTCGTTTCCCAAAGAATGAATATCTTGCAGAATCATGAGTATTAGGAGACCCAACATTTTTAAATTGTTGAAGATATGATTGTTTAATTTCACCACAATAATCTCCAAGAATATTTTGAAGAACACTCATGAGTGTTGTTTTTCCATTGCCTGATTTTTCCCCTATAAAGACAAATCCTACTTCTTCTGAGGACACCCCTGCCAGTGCATACCCAAAGATCGTGTTAAGATACATTGCTACTTCTATATTATTAGAAGAAAGCTGTAGTAAGAATCTTTCCCATTCTGCTGAAATTATAGAAGATAAGTCTTCTCTGGAATATGCCTTATGTTCCCATCCAAGAGTGACAGGAATTATTTTTGATATATAATCTTTTGGTTCTCCTTGTCTAAAAACAACTTTGTCTTTTTCTAAACCAAGATCAAGTACACCATCCCGAGTTCCTATAAGGTTTGACGGATTCCATTCATTCCCTTTAATGTTTAATTTTTCTTGAGCAAGAGCTACTATATTGTTGCGACGTGTTTTTGTGTTTATTTTCGTAAGTCGTTGTTGAATTAAATTCCCAGCTTGTGGATTTTTTTCTGCGATCGCATCAAATTCTGTTTCATAATATTCTGCGAGTTTATCTAAAATAATTGGGACATTAATATTATTATCTATTTTCCAATAATTACCATTAAAGCTCATCCATCTTTTGTTTGCATTATCATAAATCAAATGTTGTTTTCCAAACACACAAAACAATTCCATGTCACCTATTTCATTTTTTTTTATATAATACATGGTGTCAGAAGTTTTTTTTTTATAATATCTTGCCATAGAGTCGGCACACTTGGATATCTCATCTGTGGGGAGACCTACACGTTTCCCATATTCCTCAATAAATGAAAAAACAACAGAAGATGGAAAACCACGATGTTTTATGTATCCACTAATTTCCATTAAACGAGTATTTCTTTCTCCGTTTGATGGTGGCAAAAACTTCATTAGTGGTTGTGGAATAATTCCTGTTTCATATTGTTTTGGTGATTTTTGTGTTCCTTTGCGTTCGTTTAATAATGCCACAAGCCATTCTGGTGGATCAGATGGATTAACGTCATTATATACACTGTATTTATAATATTGGTTATCTTTTTTAACCACGCTTCCTGGACATACTATTTGAAATTTATTAATCATTATTTCAAAACCTATGTCTAAAGTTACTATTTTGTTTGGTAATTTCATCATATGAAGAGGTGTGTTATAAATGACATGCCATCCCTTTGGTGTTTTATGAATACGTGTGTCGAAATTAATATCATTTTGTTGCATCCAGTCAGCTGTTTTAACTATATCATCAACGTCAATAACAATAATGTTGCTTGCAACTCCAACAGTAATTCCTGCATTTTCATTTTTTTTAAGTCTTAAGTCTTCCCAACTTCTTCCGATATCACAAAACTGTTGCCAATTTTCTTCACGGTCTGCATTTTTAGCTAATGGCCTGACTCGCACCAGTGAGTATTTTCTTGACACAAACTTTTTAAATAGGTCATATTGTGGATGTTCATGTTTTTTCGTACAATCAGGCACATGATTTAATAATTCTAAAAAATCCATAGACTCTCCTCTTTTTAAATAGTTAGCTTGTTTGCTTGCAAGTATCATATGAGAGAGCTAGCAACTTGTCAAGCACTTTTTTTATTGACCTGGAATTAGTGAATTGTTATAAACGAATATGCCTAAAGATTACAAAACAAAATATCAATATATCAAAAATGCAGAAGGCGAACTTATTATGCATGATATGGATGGTAATATTCTGTATAATAAAAAAGGGGAGCCAAGAAGGAAGCCAGGTATTTCTGGAGAAAGAAAACGAAAAAGAACAAAAAAAGCAGTTTCTCAAAAGAAAGTTGATTTTGTTAAACAAATCAGAAGAGGCTTAAATATTACTCAAGCCGCAGCCATGGTTGACTGGCACCCAAGTACATTTAATTATCATGTATTAAAAGATGAAGTCTTTGCACAGAAAGTAACGAAAGCAAGAGCAGAACTGGTTGGTGACCTTGTTGATGTTGTAAGGGATAGCGCAGCATCTGATTATAAGGCTGCTGTTCAAATGTTAAAAGCGGTTTCTCCACATGATTGGAATCGAAAAGCTGTTACTATAGAAGATTCAAGGAGCTCCATTAATATGAGCAATGTCGATGAATTCTTGAAGATTGCTACACAAAGAGAACAAAAACTCATCGACGATAAAGATACTATTGATATTAAACCTATTCTTGTTGAGCAAGTTAATTTTGAAGACGCTCAAAATGAATAATGACCTCCAAATCTAACTGCTAAATACATTATATTTCTTCTCCACCATGAAACTCCTTCCTCTCTAAGCAGAAGTTTAAATATTTCATCTGCTCTTCTTCTTGATGTTTTATGAATTGAATATAAATAGTCATGTACTACTGCTGGAATGTTCCATGGTCCAAGTTTTGGTATAAGCCAGTTTGCCCAGTTGGGAATGCTTGCCATATCACAAATAAAACCTTTTGGAACACACACACATTCATTTTCTTCCCATGTGACCCATAAATTAGAATCAAGTCTTACAAATTTTCCATTATGTAAAAAAGTTATTTTTAAATCAGTAAAATACATAATCATCTTCCTAAAATTTTTTTCACAAAATTAAAAGTATAATCATATAGATGTAATCCTTTTGATGAAGCAATGATTGATCCATTCTTTACACCTATTTCTTCTGCACAATATTGTTTCATTATTTCAATTGCACCAAGATTTGCAGGAAATCCATTGTAAAGGTCCCATGATCTAAAATATGGAAAAAAATGAAGAGTATCGTCTTGTATTTTAGTATCAATATGACGCAAACAAGGCGGATCAGACAATTCCATATCCGATGGCTTTCCTATTTGTAATATCATTTGATTATTTCTATATCCATTTTTCTTATATGTAGAAATTAAAAGATCAAGTTGATTGTTACTACAAAGCCTTTCGCCATACGTATACTCTTCGTTTTCGTGTTTATGATTTGTCATTAAATATGTTAAATAAGCAGACAAATAATCATACGAGACAGGATTTGGTATGTTCAATAAAGGGCTTATTTCTGGAAGTAATGGGGTCACCCCCGCCATTGGGATATTTATTGTGACATAATCAAGCTCAAGTCTTCTTTGTCCTGCAAAAGAGCCTGAATCAATTTTGTATTCTCTTCCATATTTAAAGCAATTGTATAATGATTGATGCCATGCATCAGGTAATGTTGTTGCTTTAATATATATTGGATTTAACATTTAGCTCTGCTCTCTTATACATTCTTGTACTGCTAACCAAATATCATCTGCGACATTGTCCTGTTCTTGCTCGCCATTGATAATTTTGATTTTTTCTAGCTTTTTTAATTTTTTAAAAGCCTTAAAATAATTTTTTCTAGCCTTTTTCATGCTATCTATTTTTTCATATGACCCAAGAGTGTATCCCCTTTTGATGATCCTTTTCAAGCAACGTTTTGGATTAACATCTATAAAAATAGTAAGGTCTGGCCTGAGAAGTTTTGCATTTAACTCATTTAACTGGATTACAGAATCCATGTTAAGATGCTGCCCATCATATGCATATGAAGAAAAATAATACCTGTCACAAAGAACTATTTTCCCCTGATCGAGCTTTAGTTTAATTCCGTTTTCCTTATTGACTAAATGATCTGTCCTATCTGCAGCAAAAAGGCATGCAATGGTTTTTTGTTGTGCGGCTATCTCACCATATAGTATTTGACGAATAAGTTTTCCGATTGGACTTTCAGTTGGTTCAAATGTTTTATATGGTTCATAACCGCGAGACAAAAGACTGTTTGATAATAAATTAACCTGTGTGCTTTTACCAGACCCATCTAGGCCTTCAAACACGATAAATTTTCCGTTGTTCGTCTTTGTCATAATTTTCACCTCAAATTAGTATTTCTTCAGACCTATCTATTAACTCATCTAATGTTTTTGTAATATTAGTTTTCTTTAATTGAGACAAAAGATTTTTCGACTTTTCTTTACCACCATCTGTACGGTATAATGCATAATTATCAATCCAGAATAAAAATTCTTTCAGAACTTCATATGCAACATATGAGTTCATAATATATGCATGCAAATCAACTATTTTTTTATCATATACTTGTTTTTCCATAAAACCCTCTATTTGTAATAGTTTTACGAGATTACATTAATATTGTATTTAAAAAATTAGCATTGTCTACGTTTGCTCCAAGAAAAGAAACACCTTCAAGATTTGCATTCTCAAAATTTGCTAAACCAAGATCACAATCACAAAATCTTGAGTTTCTAAGATCAGATCCAGAAAAATCAACTTCAAGCACAAATTCAGCTCCACTAAAAACACAATCTTTCAAAGGCAAATTGCTAAAATCACATGGTTCTTTAAACGTTGCGCCAATAAAATGTCTTTTTGATATACCAATTTCGTATCTTCTTACTTTTTGTACATCACCATATTTATCTAGATATTCAAACTCTTTATCATCTCTTATCGTTCCTTTGTTTTTACATGCCATTACATCAAACAAATAATAGAATATTTTTCTTCCTACTTTATATGGCTTTGGTCCTTTTTTTTGTCTATTCCACACACAAAGTGTTGATTGTGAGACGTTTAATATAGTTGCCGCTTCAAGTGTGCTTAATATTTCAGAGCTCATCCCTTCTGGGTTTTTTACGCATTCTGTATGCTTTTCCCATTTTTTTATTTCGTTAATATGATAAAATAATACTCCTTCTTTTAGAAAAGGAATTGGCCCCTTGCCTGATTTTTGCCATCTTAATAATGTTGGCAATGTTATTCCTATTTTTTCTGCTGTTTCTTGTGCTGATAAATAATTCATAGATTTTTTCCTTTCGTTTTGTTTAAGCCTAATTTGATTATATCAACATATAAAAACTTGTCAAGCAGAAAAGTATGCTTGCAGTGTGTTTTATTTTAATGTATTCTTACATATAGGTTTAACAAAATTAAAAGGAGGATTTTTATCATGCACAAAGAAATTTTTAGAATTTTTAATGAGTTAAAGGAAATGAAAGTTGAAGAAGAGACATTTTTTAGACTAAACGACTCATTAAAATTAAAAATGCAAATAGTTAATAAGTCAAAGAAGAAAGCTGGAATTGTTTGGATTGATCATTTAGACGACTTCGGGTTTCAATATCGTCTATCTCTTCCGCTTAAATGGGTTAATGATGTTCAATTCCAAAATATTAAATGGAATAATTACAATTATCATAATTTTGCTATGGTTATTATTCAAGAATTCTCAAGGCTTAGTGTCGATTACGAATGCACTTGTACAAATTGTTCTAAACGTACTAACTGTGGATATGAAGGTATATCTTATAATATTGGGATGAAATGCTGGGTTGAAGATCATAAGTTTAATAATGCATGGCTGCTGAAATAAGAAGGATATAATTATGAGAAAAGAAATAGGAAATCTCAACGATGCTATCAAAGAAACATATTCTTCAATAGATTCAATACTGTATTGTGTTGTACAATTTCAATTCTTTGCAAGCCAATATAAAATAAATGAAGAAGAAATTGAAACGCTTGCGCGCTTAATAAATGAAAATTTAAACTGTGATTTGTCTATATTATATGATAATTTGAAATCTATCTTAAAGCAAATCAAGAAAAAAACTAAAAATACAAACTAAAAAGAGATATAGGGTGATTTAATTGACTTTTGGATTTGGCCTTTGATTTTACAGTAGTGTTTTAAATGATGCTTATAACTTACATTAGCGTGTATAAAATATTGTCTCATTTTATTGGATGGTAAAATAAGGAGCTTATATAATGGGTATTTTTAGATTGTTTGAAATAGGAGACTCATACATTTTTTTTATAAACTTTCTATGTTAGTAAATAGAGAAAGCCCGACATAGCTTGTGTTATGCCGGGCTTAGTAATGCGCCCACACCATCTCCAGAATTTTTCCACTTTTTATATTATATAAAACACTTTTCCTCGTCAACTAATATTTTTCATATTCCAAGATTATTGAATCTCTATATTTATTTCATATAGAAACTCTTTGTCATAGAAAAATCAATAACATCTGGCTCTTCTTTAAATACAAATTTACTGTGATCTTTAATATGATTCGACCGCTTCTCATCTTCTTCTTTTAAAGAAACTTTAATCTCTATAATATTAAGACCTTCTAAGTTGGCTTCGCGTAAAGCTTTTTTAAAAATATCAAGAATCAAAGACGTTTTTTCTTTATGTGTTTTAATTATTTCTGCTTTTTTCATACTTGTTCTTCCATCCATTTATGAGTTTCATTTATAGAATCTAAAATATCCAATAATTTATAAAAACATTTTTCTCTGATATGATCACTTAATCCTCTGTCATTTTCATAGTTCTTAGTTTTTGTTAGAAATTTATTAAGTTTATTTAATTTTATCTGAAGCTCTCTATTTATTTCATATACTTCATTCAAAACTTTAATAGAGTGTTTATTATTCATTTTATGCTCCTAATTAAGAATAAGGGGGTCGCCCCCCGGTGCGATAGTTATCCTTGTTACAAATAACTTCAATAACAGCGCAGATCATGCTACCGATTACTAATTGCAACGGTGTTCCTATTTCAAATAGCTTTCTTTTAAAGTCATTTTTCATCCATAATACTAAATGCGTAGATAAACAGGTTTCTTTCAAATGGTTTTTTATAAGTGCTATTTTAAATTTGAAATCTTTAATTTTTGAGGTTGAATTCATCCGACTATCAAACAGCAACAGCTCTAATAAAAAATATTCCAACCCATCAGAATTGTCGTCCTCTATCAGCTTTATGTCTAATGCTTTCAAGCTGGATGCTGTTTCTTGAGATGATTTAAAATCCAACGAACAAAATTCAAATGTTGATTTTAATAAAACAGCATAATGATTATATTCATAAGAGTGGTCTTCACAAAGATCTTTTAAGCTGTCTATTTGTTTTTTAAAGTCTTTCTCTATCAGTGTTTTACGATCATGTTTAATTAAATCCTTAGCCTTTGTTATAGCTTCTTCTAAAACTTTATCTATCATCTGTCTTCCTCCAAAGTAACACCATTTTGTTCTGCCCATAATTCTAAAATACCATTAAAAAACGATGGAAGTTTATTTGTGTCGGTTTCTATATTATAATAAATTTTAGTTGTCTCATTTTTCCCTAACACAAAAGAAATACGATTTAACCATTTATAAAATTTGTCGTACAAAACATTACAATCAGGGTCTATTGTGTGAATTAAATAGATTTCTTCATCAGAACGAACAGTTACAAACAAGCGATTTATATAAATTTTAACCTTACGTTTCATTTCCATTCCCTGTTTTTAAGATGTTTATGACCGTTCTTTATAAACTTCGAAACATCTCTCAATTTATTGATACACTCTTCTCGAATATTATCACTTAACCCTCCATCATTTATGTAGTCTTTAGTTTTGGTTAGAAATTGATTGAAGCTATTTAATTCTGTCTCAATCTCTTTGTTTATTGCCTGTGCTTCATTTAAAGTTTTAATTGAGTGCTTGTTATTCATCTTGGCAAGACTCCTTAGAAGATGCTATTGATCTAATTTCATAGCTAAGGTTTGATAAAGGAACCGAAATCATGTTTTCAATATAACCCGTTGTCATTTCAATAGAATAAAAAATATCGTCTAATGTTTCTATATCCAGTTCTTTTGTTTTGGCTTTGGTAAGTATTGTTCTCATTTTTAAAACTTTTGCGTTAACGACTTCTAGCTCGGTGTCTAACTGAGACATGATTTCAATTGTTTCATTTACGATCTCATGTTTGTTCATAATCTAATCCTCCTGCTTGGTTTTTGTTTATCTTGGATGTAATCATAATACTGCTTGCAAGCAAGTGTCAAGTGTTTTTTTAACTATTTTTTTTAAAAAACGATAATCACTGCTAATCGCAGATAATCCGGAATAACTACTTATAATCGACTGTAATCGGATGTAATCGGATGTAATCGGAAATAATCACAGATAAATTGAGTTAATTATCCATTACAACCAACCATAGCTCTTGTGGTCACAGCTCATATCGAAGAGAAGGGATCCATATTAAGAATAATAGGGTCTCCCCCACCAATTGGCTTACTCTCTGGATTGTTTTATAACTTTTTTTGAGAAAATATATTGAGTAAACAAAAGGAAATCGAAGCAAATCAAAGCAAATCAGAGCTAATTCTGGATAAAAACCACACACTTGATGTAATCACTTGTAGTTGACCGTGAAAGACAATAATCCGGGATAACAGCAAATCGGAGTAAATCTAAGGAAATCAGAGCAAATCAGAGCTAATTACAGATAATCTGATATAATCGGACGTAATCGCTGATAACCCACATTGATTTTTGGGGTAAAAATATGGTATAGATCGAGCTATAGAACACAGAGTGACAGAGAAAGGTCTTTGAAAAAACGTGTAACTTAGAACGGGGAAGGTCACCCCACATTGCGTCAGCGCTGACGCGCCGACGGCACGTAGTGACGGAGGCTGCATCTTTATAACAAAGGCTCCTCCTCTAAGCAATGTAAAAAAATACAGGGTTAGTCCTGTTCTTGTCATCTCTTTTCTGCGGCTTACTGTTGATCCCACAACCATGTATAAAATATCCACCTTGCGGTTCGGTCCCGCTGCCCTCTACGGCTCCTCTTTCGTCAAAAAATACTAAACTCCGGGCGGCGGTGACCCTATCGTTTCTTTCCCTCGCTATTATTGCTATTGACTCTCATCAGAGAATTATGGTAACCCTGTTAATACATAACCCGAGCGGATACCACCTCCTTCTTCTTGTTTTTATTAGCTTTTGTGATAAAATCTTAGGTGGGGAATTCGGGGTGTGGATTATGATAATAGGGAGGTGAATTACGACGGCCGCGATGACTGGGCAGAAACAATAATAACATCAGAGGGTTATTAACAACTAACCTGAGGGTAATTACCGTATGGTAGTGAGACAGTTTGAGACAGTTGTTAGATGTTAGGCTACCGGAGATGCAGAACCAGGGGGGAGCGACCTTGTTATGGTTGGGTTGGAAACCAAATGAACCTTATAGGGTTCAATAATATAGACAAAGTAGTGGGGTACCCCAAAATTTTTGCTTGGGTTTTTATCACATACACCCCTCACGAAATTTCAACTTGCATACGGGGGACTGATGTCTAAGGCGAGGTTAGGAAGTGGAAAGAGGTTTGCAGAATTAAAGAGGAAGTTATCAGCGCGAGGAGTAAAGAATCCTGGAGGGTTGGCGGCGTGGATAGGTCGTCGTAAGTATGGGAAGAAGAAGTTTGCGAAGTTATCGTTAGCGGGCAAGCGTAGAGGCAAGTAGTGTCAAATACAGAGACAAGATATGAGGAGTTACGATCGATATGGCGTCGTGATCCTGTATATTTTTGTATCCATGCACTTGGCATGAGTCCGACGAATCAGCAGGTTGATTTAATGCGTGCAGTTGTTGATAACAAATTTATTGCATGCAAGAGTGGACATGGTACAGGAAAGAGTACTGCGTTAGCTGCATTGATCTGGTGGTTTTTAATTTGTTTTGATGATGCGCAGGTTCCGTGTACTGCTCCGAGTGCTCCGCAATTGAAAGATGTTTTGTGGGCGAGAATATCAGAGTTGAAAGCAGGCTTGCCTCCGTTTATTGGTGAGCAATGGGAAGTAATTGAGGGTCGAGTAAAACATGTAGAGAAGAAGCATTCATTTGCTGTAGCTCGAACAACCAAGATGAATCAAACTGATGCGTTGCAGGGATTTCATGCAGACAATTTATTGATTGCAGTCGATGAAGCTTGCGGAGTTGCAGAAGATGTTTTCATGCCAGTCTTGGGTGCGCTCACCAGTACGTCTGGTAATAACAAAATTGTATTGATTGGTAACCCCACTCGTGTGAGTGGGTTTTTTTATGGGTGTTTTTCAAAGGACTCTTTTTGGAGGCAGCTTACATTTAACGCAGAGAAGTCTGATCTTGTCAGTGGTAAGCAGATTAATTTCTGGCGCAAAAGATATGGAGAAGATTCAGACCAATATAGAGTACGAGTAAAAGGACAGTTTCCTCTCAGCGACGACAGCTCACTTTTCGACAGGGGTGACCTAGAACTTGCCAAAACCTTGGAGTACTCGGATGACTTTCCAATAATATGGGGACTTGATGTTGCTCTTGGTGGCTCTGATAATAGCGTTCTTGCCAAACGTCATGGACATGTCATAAAAGAAATTACGAAATTTTCGTACGCTGATGCGATGATGGTTACGAATTTTGTAATGGGTAATTATAATCAAACACCGATGAGGGATAGACCACAGGCTATTATGGTCGATTATATGGGTGTCGGTGCTGGTGTGTGTGATAGATTACTTGAAAAAAAATATCCTGCAAGAAGAATTCAAGCTGGCTCCTCTGCTTTTGAAAATCATCTTTATGCAAATTTGCGTGCAGAAATGTATTGTCGGCTTATGCGTGAGTTTAGAGAAAGAAGTTTAAAGATTCCAGATAATGACGAGTTGGTTGACGAATTATTATCGATTTCGTATAAATACGATACTAAAGGAAGATATTTGTTGAAATCAAAACAGGATATGAGAAGAGCAGGAGTAAAGTCACCCGACAGTGCCGATGCTGTTGCTCTGACTTTTTCTGAAACTCTTCCTGTTGATTTCGTTGCGTTTAGTGAGCCGACTAATTATATGAATTATGCAGTTTTATAAATGGAGATAATATGGGTGGTCTTGTTAATGCATTTTTAGGTTTTGGAAATGAAGTAAAGACAGAGAAGGAAGACGAAAAAATTCGTAAGAAACGACCAAGAAAACGTCGTGTTCTGTTGAGCTCTTTGTCGGCTGATACTCCTGTCGATTCTACTGCTAAAAAGAAAACGTTACTCGGAGATTAAAATTAATGAGTACTCCTCTTGAAAATTTGAGTAACCTAGTTGACGAGTTGGAATCAAAAAGATCTAACTGGATGAATTTATGGCAAGATCTTGCTGATCATATTTTGCCATCAACAAATAGGTTTACTCTTAAAGAATCTCCTGGATTGCAAAGGCATCAATATATATATGATTCTCATCCGGAACATGCAGTCCATCTGTGGGCTTCATCATTGCATTCAATGGTTTTTGGAAACGCAATGAAATGGTTCGGATTAACTGTGTCTAATAAGGAGGTCGCAAGTAGAGGACGTGTGATTCATGCTCTTCAGGAACGTACTGATATTATGCTGGATGTTTTGAGTCAAAGCAATTTCTATGGGCAAGCATATGAAATGCTACCTGGACTTATTGTCTTCGGAACATCTTGTATGTCATGTCTTGAAGACGAAGAAACAGCAGTTCGTTTTAAAAATACTCACCTTGCAGAAGTTATCATACGACCAAATGCTCGTGGAGATGTCGATACTGTTTTCCGTAAGTTTAATATGACTCTGCGGAATCTGTATTCTCAATTCCCAGGGTACGATTTCGACGATATGAAAAGGGAGTACGGGACGGCGGGGGAGACCTCCATTGAGATTTGTCACGCAGTTTTTCCTTCTGATGATTATGGCATGAATTATTGGGATTCTAATATGCCATATACTTCTCTTTATTTTACTTCGAATGGTAAACATTTGTTGTCCGTAGGTGGATTTGAAGACTTTCCATATTTTGTAACAAGATGGTTTGTTGGCCCTGGAGAAGATTATGGAAGAAGTCCTGGTATGCAAGCGTTGCCTGATATTAAGACATTGTATGCCATGAGTCGTACTTCTCTTGCAACTGCTCAAAAAATGGCTGACCCTCCGTTGGCTGTTTCAGAAGGATATACTTCTGCTCCATTAAAAATGGGGCCTGGTGATATAAATTATACAAGACCTGCTATGGGGAATATTACTCAATTCGCGCCAACTGGTGATTTGTCTTATGCGCATAGTGAAATTTCTGATAGGCGGGCACAAATTAGAAGTATCTTTTTTAATGATCAGTTACAGTTGTTAAATAAAACAATGATGACTGCGACTGAAGTTGTACAGCGTGTTGAAGAAACAAGAAGAATCCTTTCCCCAATCAATGAACGTCTTGAGTCGGATTTTTTACGTAGAGTTGTTATGAGAGTTTATAACGTTCTTGATAGAAAAGGATATTTTCCTGATGCTCCTGTTGAGTTTGAAGAATTTGGTGTTGATGTTGAATTTTTATCTCCTCTTGCTCGTGCTCAACGAATGAATGATCTTAATTCTGTAACCCGATTATTTGAAGTATTGGCTCCCTTTGCACAAGTTAATCCTCAAATATTACAGGGAGTTAGTGGCGAGGACTTGCTGCAGTATGCCTCTAAGGTTCTTGGTGTTCCAAGAGAAGTATTAAAAAGCAAGTATGAAGTTCAGGAAGAAAAAGAAGCTGCAGCAAGATTAATGCAAATGCAACTTGAGTCTCAACAGGCACAAAGTTTTACTGAATCATTGGAAACTGTTGCGGGTGCTCAGGAAAAGTCTGCTAAAGCTCAAACTTTGGTTGAAGGTATTTCTTAAATGGATAAAATTGATAAGCGTTCATATTATCGAGATGTGTTTAATTCAGAAGCAGGAAAAATTGTATTAAATGATTTAATGAAATTCTGTCATTTAGATTTCTCTATATATAATAATGAAGTAAATGTGAATGATATGATTTTTATGAGTGGTGAACGAAATGTTGGGTTATACATTTTGAATATGTTACATAGAAAACAAAAAGAAGTATTGGTTGATTTGATGAATGAGTTGGATGAGCAAATGGGAGGAGTTTGGTAAATGGTAGAGAATATTAATCAAGATTCTGTAGTTGGAAGTAACCCAGATGAAGCAAGTGATATAACGCTCGTCAATGAGGCTATTAATGAAGGAAGTAAAGTAGCACCGGAGTGGATGGGCAATAGTGTTGATTCAAAATATAGTGAATTATCAAAATTTAAAAGTGTTAATGATTTAGCAGATGCATATTTGTCTATTGAAAGTAAAATGGGAAGGCCTTCTGGGATACCAGAAAGTCCAAATGATTATAAATATGATTTCCCAGAAGAATTTCAATATGATGAAAAATTGGAAGATAAGTTTCGTGCCCTTGCTCATGAGGCAGGGATAACACAAGACCAATATTCCAAGTTTCAGGATTTTGCTGTTTCTATTGCGACTGAGGTGGCGGAGACCAATCAGGTAGAATCAAAGCAAATGGGTGATGATAATCGTGAGAAAATGGAACAACTAGAGAAAGAATGGGGTGATAATTGGGATAAAAATATTACGAATGCTCGTAAAGCACTAAAAAAGTTTGTTGGGGATAATGGTGTAGAGTGGGCAGAAAGTCGTGGTATTGATAATGATCCTGTTTTTTTAAAATTGTTGTCGGGAATGGGTAACAGTATGAAAGAAGATACAATACGTGAAGGTGAATCAATGATGAGTACAGAGGCTATTAGAAGGAAAATTGCAAGCATTTCTGGAGATAAGTCTCATCCTTATCGAGATGCATTACATCCTGGTCATGATCTCGCGGTTAAGGAAGTAAATGATTTATATAAAAAACTACATAATACGGGGTAAATTATGACTCAATTGTCTACTCAGCCCACTGGTAATCCGAGTACTTGGTGGGTAGAACAGTATAGAAACAATGTATTACTACTGGCACAGCAGGAAATGTCTCTGCTACGTCCTTTTGTTCAAAGTGGTCAGATTACTGGCGCTGGTGCATTTGAAGAAAGTATTGGAGAAATTGAATTTGAGAAAGTAAAGACTCGTTTTCAGCCTACTCCAAGAACTGAAGTACAGCATGGAAGAAGGTATTATAAACTTGATTCTTTTGTTGCTGCTCCTATGATTGATAGGTTTGATAAACTTAAACAGCTTGTTGACCCAACTAGTAGCTATGTGAAATCTGTTGCTGCTGGTGCTGGAAGGAAATTCGATAATATTATTATTGAAGCTGCTATTGGCGAATCTGCTAATGGTATTCATGGTTCTGATTTGCAGCCATTTCCTGAGTCTCAGAAAGTTAACGATGGAACACCGGTTGGTATGGATCTGGCTGCTTTGCGTGCTATCCGTCGTATTTTTGATGATAATGCAGTTCGTGATTATGAAAAGAAATGTCTTGTAGTGGCTCCGAGTCAGATTGAGGCATTGCTTGGTGAAGAGCAGCTGACTAGTTCTGATTATAATGTTGTTCGTGCATTGGTTAATGGTCAGATTGATGAGTTTATGGGTTTTAGGTTTATAAAAAGTACTTTACTTCCTTATGATGCTGATACTCATACTAGAACTTGTTTTGCATTCTCAGAAGAAGCATTGAAACTTGGTCTGGGTGAAGATTATAATGTTACTATTGATCGAGATATAACACATATGAATAATTGGATTATTCTTGCCACTATGACAGTTGGTGGTATTCGTCTTGACGACAAACGTGTTGTTATGATTAATGTAGATGAAAGCGCTTAAGGAGGAAGTATAATGGCTATTGTATTAAGCCCTGTAAAAAGTAAGTTCTATGGAGAACTATGCGATAGTAATAATCAAGAATTTGTTAAAAGTGGAGAATCAATTGTAAGTTCTGCTTATATCGGTGGTTCAGTACATCACTATGGTGATTATATTGATTATACTCAGCATGGTGGATCTGCAGCTAATGAATATGTTTTATGTTGTTTTTTGCCAGAAACTGTTGATTTGGTTATTGGTGCTGCTCTTTCGGTATATACAAATGGTACTGGTTCGGCTGATGTTTTTGCATTGAGTAATCTTGAGTCAGATTCAGATAGAATTAGACTTACTCCAGCACTTGATATTAGTGCTGCAGGACCAGGTATTGTTACTATGGAAGAAATTTCTGATAAGCCACTTTGGCTCAGTGTCGAAGGATATAAATATATTGCTGTTCATAATAATGCTGCCAATAACGCTGCTGCTCTTAAGGTAAGGCTTTCTTTGGCTTTTAGGTAAAAGTAAATATTTGAAGAGCCAATAATTTGGCTCTTCAAATTTAATATGGATTTTTGATTTATGCCTTTTTCTAAGACTCAAGTTTGTAATCTTGCTTTGAATTCTATTGGACAAGAATCAATTGTAACTTTTGATGAAGATTCAAAAAATGGCGAGCTATGTCGATTATGTTATGATTTTGTTTTATTGTTAATGTTGAATAAAAGTACATGGAAGTTTTCAAAAAGACGAATTACTCTTGATCAAGAAGAATTACCGCCGCCAGCATGGGGATATCTTCATCGCTTTGCTTTACCAAGTGATTGTTTGCGGGTTATAATGGATGATGATGAGTATACAAGTTATAATTGTTCTCAAGGATATAAAATTGAAGACAATTATGTGTTAACTAATTCTGATTCTGTTAATATTTTGTATGTTTCAAAAGATGTTAATATCCAACATGCAAGTCCTGTTTTTATTTCTGCTTTTGTAGCTCGATTGGCTGCTCAAATGGTTATTAGGGGAGAAGGAACTGAAAGTATGTTACAAAACATGACAGCTCTTGAACAAGAACGTTTTCTTGAAGCAGCTCTTATTGAAGATAATGAAGGTTCATATGCTAAAAAACCATCATCATGGATTGATGTGAGATATACTTATGGGCGGTAAAACGTATGTAGTACAAACAAATTTTACTGCTGGTCAGTTTGCTCCTAGTTTATATGGCCGGATTGATCTTTCTAAATATTATAATGGATTGTCTGAAAGCTTAAATTTTATTTCAAGTCCATATGGCCCATTAGAAAAAAGACATGGTTCTAAGTTTATAACGACTACAAAAAGTAATTTTGGAAATATTCGTCTTATTGGTTTTGAAATTTCTACTGAATTGTCTTATATGCTTGAGTTTGGTTATTTGTATGTGAGATTTTTCAAAGATGGTGAGCCAATTTTAAATCCAGCTTTTCCTCATGATCCATATGAGCTTGTTACTCCATATAACGATTCTTTATTACAAAAACTTAAATTCGTTTTTAATGAAAATACTTTATATATAGTTGATGGTGTTAATCCACCATATAAACTTATTTTTGGAGGTGATGATGTTTCTTGGGTTCTTGAAAAAGTTGTTCTTGATGGGCCATATAACGATGAAATAACTTATAAGCAAACGTTCCCTACTGCGCCTCCTTATCCAGCAATTGAATGGGGTGGTGATGGTGGCTATGGCCAGACTGCTACTATTTCTGATGCAAATAACCAAAATTTATTTGCTTCTACTGATGTTGGAAGGTCGCTTCAATTTTATAAAGGCAAGTTAGACGATGCATCTGAACGCTCTGATGATGAAAGATATTTTAGTGGAATAATTACATCATATATTGGTTTTAATATTGTTGAAATTGAATGGATTCGTTCCCCAGATTCAAGATCTATTGAATGGGCACAAGGTGTTGCTGCAGATGCTGTTTTTTTTGGAACATTTGGTAATGGCTGGGAAACTGAACGAACCAATTATCCAGAAACACAATCTTATGGATGGCCTAATGCTATAGGTTTTTTTGAAGGTCGTTTAATTTATGGTGGTGCTTCTGCTGCTATCCAAACTTTATGGGCATCTGCTTTAAGTCCTCCTCTTGGAGTTTCTCAATTTCCAGTTGTTGATTATTTTGCAAGATTTTTAAGTGTTGAACAACAACCAGATGATCTTAGTTATAGTTATACACTTGTTTCTGATGTATTAACTCAAATTGAATGGTTTGTTTCTTCAAAAGTATTGGTTATTGGGACAGCTGGTGGTATTTGGAGACTTGGTCAATTTGATAGTACCACCACTGTAACTCCTAGTTCTGTGTTTGCTAAATATGAAACATCTTATGGTACAAGTAAAATACCAGGAGTAAATTTTGGAAATACCATTTTATATACCCAGCGAAGTAGACGGAAATTAATGTCATGGAGTTATTTATCTGAACATGGTGCTTTTCAGGGTAATGATTTAACATTATTAGCTAATAATATTTTTGAATCTCCTATTGTTGATATGGCTGTTGCTGTTGACCCTGAAGAAAGATTATATGTTATAAGAGAAGATGGTAAAATCGCAGTTTTAACATATCTTGAGGAACAAAGTGTTGTAGGTTGGTCTATTGTTGAAACTGATGGTAAATTTATTTCTATTAATACAATCCCACGTGTTGTTGATGGTATTCTTCAAACTGAGGTTTGGGTTATCATAGAGCGTGAGAATCAAAATGAAACCTTTTATAGTATTGAAACATTTACACATAGTATAGAACATACAGACAAATCATTTTACACGGATTCCTCTGTTTTTTATTCTGGTATTCCTACAAATGAAATTGTTGGTCTTGATCATCTTATTGGTATGGAAGTACAGGTTCTTGGAGATGGATTGCCATTAGATTCTTATACTGTTGAAGATCTTGGTGATGATAAATATGGAATAATATTAGATAGAAATGTCGAAGAGGCTATAGTTGGATTACCATATGTTTCTAGGATTAAAACTTTAGATGTAGAACCTGGCGTTCAAGTCGGTGCTGGTGGCCAGTTTGGACTTGGATTGATGAGACGTGTGGATGAAGTGACTATCCGTTTTTATAATACGATGAATGGTTTTTGTGGTTCTAGTAAGAAGTTATATCCAATTCCATTTAGAAGCACTTATGATCCAACATATGATGGGCCACCAATTTTTAGTGGTGATAAAATTATAAATTTTCCTGGTAATATGGGTGGTGATAATCGTATTATTATTGAGTCAAGAAGCAATACTCCTATGACAATTATTGCTATTGGTACCATGATGAGGATTTCTGACAGAACTTTTTAATTATGTTTTATAGAAATTTTTTAGAAAAAGACTTAATAGACTTTAATCCTCGTGAAAGAGATTTTGAGTTATTTGACGATGATTGGATTGAATTAATTGAAAAACAAATTTGTTCATCAATTAAAGTTTTTACATTGACTGATGGATGCAAAGTATATTCTATTATTGGTCAAGTAAATTATGAAGATTTTTATTCGATATGGATGATATCCTCTGACAATATTGTTCTTTATAATAAACAGAAAGATTTTATTAAGTGCTTTAATGAATTATATTTACAAGAAAAACCTGATAATGATAAACCAATTAAAATTGTTGTTGATAAAACAAAACCATCTACTATAAAATTTATTAGTAGGTATGGCTTTGTTCCTGAAATTAAA
>Ga0180437_10003566_pt1 | contig 23018 bp, 31 predicted proteins | sample SS_ome_4_FD_132410 | JGI IMG/M metagenome (GOLD analysis project Ga0180437, IMG submission 132410) | Hypersaline lake sediment archaeal communities from the Salton Sea, California, USA - SS_3_D_1 metaG | ecosystem: Environmental > Aquatic > Non-marine Saline and Alkaline > Hypersaline >...
AGAATACTTGTATAATGATATTATTTCTTGTAAAAAGGTAGTGTTCTTTTGTAATTTTAAGGGTATTTCTTGTAAAATAAATAATAGTTCTTGTGAATACTATTTCCACAAGCTAGGGACTGATTCTATGACTATTATTTACTGAATAATAAAAATCATATTAATAGGATAAACTTTCACCAAATTGGGTTTGAGAGCAAAAAAACAGATTTCGTGACAAGAAAAACTAGATCTTTTACAAGATATTTCGTATATTTACAATTAAATCTAGGGAATTTAACGCAGATAGCTTTTACAATTATAATTTTAATCCTAGCTTTGTGGGTGCTCTTACGAAAGAGAATAAAGGGTTTCAATCAATTAGATTATCTCAATTCAATAATAAAGAAAAATAGTGATTCAACTTTTATAAAAATTGCAAATTTCGTGGGGGGGATATAATTCTCCACGATCTAGGTGAAATGATTTTGTCGGCACACCCATTATATGTAACCTTAAAAACTACACTATTTTTATCGGTATGTGGGGCTAGATTCTCCACTATCTTTAAATACTCGTAAAATAAATTTTCATCAAGTAATTTTACATTTAAAATTAGTTAAAATAAATTTGTGAAATAAATTATGAGCAGGAAACAAACCGATCCAGATACGATAAGAATCCAATTTACTGTAAAAAAGGGAGACTTTCACTTTGATAACATCAAAACCATATTAGAGAGATACCCATCAAGTATAAAGGGCACTTCTATTAAAATGGCAATACAAGACCTTTTGCATATTTTCAATACCACTGAAACCGAGAACTCTAGCGACTTATTCAAGAAATTACTTACTATATCTAAGGAAAATTGATTTTCTTAGTTTAAATTCTTTAAATTAGATAATAATTCTAATCGAAGTTGGAAAATATGGTAGAAGAAAAAACGCAACAACCATTTAGTTTAAGGAAATCTGGAGCAATTGATAATTTCATCGAGGGGCACTACATTTATGTTAGTGGTGACTTATCCACTAATACTCTCCCAGATCCCAGAATAGACAAGAACTTAATCACGAAACCAAAGGATTTACTCTCCGAGTTAGAAAAACAAATAGCTTTTGAGAATTTACCATATCCTGTTATTACTATAAAACTTAAAGATATATTACAATTTGACGAAGACCTATTCCAATATGCTTTAAAGGACACTGAGAACTTTCTAGAAGATTTTGAAGAGAGATTACTTGAGAAAGTCAAATATAAAGGCAATACTGAGAAGTTTCTAAAAGATCTAAGATGTCAATTCGAGAAAATCCACTTAATCTTTGATGTGCAGGGAGTAGAAGATATGATCCCAGTCTATGATAACTTTTCTTTAGGCACGAAAGGATATGTCTATAAGCTAGTAAGGGTAGTAGCAAGATTCTTAGAGTTGGATTTATTTAGGGAGAATGTAGCTAGCAAAGTCAAGTTTGAGTGTAAGCTATGTGGTAGCAAGTTTGAAGTCTTACAGTTCAAAGAGATTAAAGGCAAATATACTTATCCTAATTTCTGTATTAACCAAAAGAGTTGTAAAGCTAAGGCAAAGAACGACTTTAGAGTAATTAGATCCGAAGACTATCACGAAGTAGGTTATTTTAGAATAGGTGGAATTGATTTCTCCAAGCAATTAGAAAAAGAATGTTATACATTCTACGACTACGACTATTTTGTTAAGAAAAAAGAGAATATTAACTTTAATGATATTGTCGAGGTAGTAGGGTTAATTAAACTGGATTATTCTGATTTAGGCACTAGAAAAGAGAATCAAGTTATTAGAGAATATGTGCAAGTAATTGATTTTAACCCAATTGAGCTTAAGACTACTGATCCAAGCATTATAGAAGACTTAGTCAATTGTTTCAAAGAAGACAAGAATTATCACATCAAATTAGTTGATGACATTCACTACTTAACTAGGGGTATTTACACTTACAGAATACTAAAGATGATCTACATTCTGTCTTACATTAGTAGTGATTCTTGGGACACCATTACTAAGAATAGGTGTTCGATAAATACTATTGTAGGTAGTATTCCATCTCAATATAAAAGCACAGTGAAACTTGAATTACAAAAGATTCTAGGTGTAAATAACATAGGGACGATCAGTGGGCAAGATAACACACCAAAAGCATTTATACCTACTAGTCAAAGGGGTAAGGAAAAGGATTTTGAAGTAAGATATGGTGCTTTAGCTTACCATTACAAGAAACTTCTCTTCATAGATGAAGCTCAATATATGCTAAGTAATCCAGAACTAGCAAAACCCATCAAATACTTAGAAGACGGATTTATTGATAGGGGATCTGATGGCACAATCCTTTATGCACCTGCTATCTTATCAGTGTGCTTTTTAATGAATTATCTTTCCAATAAAGAAGACGAGGGTTATGATCATAGTAAAACCCTTAAAGAAAACCTATTACTTGGTAGTGATTCTATATTACAGAGAATAGATCTTCATTATGCTATGTTAGACCTTCCCCCACTGCTAAATGATGTAGTGGAACTAAGACTTCTTAAACGAGAAACTCCATCTTTTGATTCAAACCGAATATACAACTATCTCAACGAGGCAAAAAGACTATTTCCATTACAGAAAATACCAGATAAGATGAACTTGAAAATCTTATCTTTCATCAAACTACTAAGAGCTACTAGGGGCACTAAGAAACAAAATGCTAGGGAATTACGCACTTTAATTAGATTAGTGTGTGGAATAAGTGCTTTAAGACTTAAGACCGAAGTGGATATTTCAGATCTCCAATATGTCAAAGCTCACTTCATAGACTTGATGATTCCCTTTTACGATAGTAAAAAAGTTAGAGAGATCAAATTAGAAGAGATCGATTTGGATGATCTATTTCAAGACACTTTAGAACTACTCACAGAGCTTAAGAACTGTATTTCTCTTAGTGACCACATTTCAGTTATGAAACAACTAGTAGGAAACCACTTTACAACTGGGTGTGCACCTTACGATTTGAGAGATATGTTAAGAAGTGGTGAAAGTAATGGTAAAAAACAACTCCTTAAGTTTATGCTTGAAGACAAATATAGCACTGATAACAAGCAATACAGAAAATTATATGAGAGTGAAACAAACCGAGAGTTCATAGAAAAAATAGGTTATACTATTGCAAAAAAGTCAAATAAAGTTCATTATGTCAAAAGATCACACTTAGTTAAGAAAATCTTAGGCGAGATTAAAGAAGTAATAGAGACAGAGCAAGAGAGCATAGAAAGAGAGTGGATTCTAAGAGAAATGGCTTTTGACTACTCAGTAAAACCTGAGCTACTAGAGACAATATTGAATGAGCTAATTGAATCCAATAATTTAGTAGAATCTAAAAAAGGGTTAATAGATTTAAAGTAAATAATGAGTGAGATTAATTATAACGATCATATTGCATTGAAACCAGGAGATCGGATCCATCTAATTATTTATTATGATCACGCACAAACCCAAGAAACTATCGAGCAAATCCGAGAAAAACCAATTCTTCTTTATACTATTGGGAAAATAGTTAATGAACATACAAACGATAATTTCTATGCTTTAGTAAATACTGGTAGCATAGGGAGATACAAAAAACCCAATTGGAGAGATATTATAATGAAAAGTTGTATTATCTCTAAGAAAATTATTTACACTATACCAGAAAACTTCGAGAAATAATTTCTAATTTTTTTATCAGGAGAGATCTTTTTTTTTATCCTGAAACTAAATGCAATAAAAATTTGATTTCGTCTCTTCTCACCAAATAATGCATTTCTTGTGGTCGTTCTTCTAATAATAAAAAAAGGTTTGGGGGGGCTAGTCGGTGTGTAGTTATATAGCTACCTTTGATACTTACTCGAAAGTAGCATTTCCTTTAAATATAGACAATTTCTATCGTAATTTAAAGTTATTAATATTAAAGTTAATAAAATAATAAAAAATAGAAAATTGGATGTGAAAAATTAAATGCCTATTGATTTAGAATGTGGAGAGAATTATTATGTCTCAAAAACTGGTAAATTAGTCCCAGTAGAAAATTGTAGTGTTGTAGGATCTAGTGCAATTCTTATTTTCAAGAATGGAGTTTTAACTGGGGTTACTGGTAAGACTGATAAAGCTACTGCACAGAAATTAGCAAAAGCAATTGGTCAATCTAAAGCAAATGTTCAGAAATTAACACTTTAGATTTATCCCATTTCAAATTTTTTTTCCATTTTTTTCAAATAAGACACCTTTTTGAAATTTAATCGTTTCGGGTGTGTAAAGAATATGGCAGAAAAACTAGAACAGTGTCGGGCAATATTAGATAAGAAGTATAGATGGATAGGACTAACTGTAATTGTCTTTTGGGCAGTCACAATTCAAATATGGACAAATTTAATTGGAATAGGCACTTATTTTGCGATCTACATAGCTATTATCCTAGTGAATAGTTTCTATACAATAGACACTTGCGCTAGTAGTAAGAGCATAGCTTTTGGAATATTACCTTTCCTAGTCCCAGTTGCAGGTTTCGTTCTCGTTATGGTTATTGCAGATCCCAGTGCTTTACAACTACTTAGTGCTATGTCTCCCACTGAAGCTCAAGCTACTGCAGATGGGGTTAGGGATGTAGTGAGTAACCCCTTTACTTTGGCTTTTACGGGGGTTTCTAGTGGTGCACCTAATATTTCTTGGATGTCATTTCTCCCTTTATATATAGTGGGTTTTGTAGTCTATGCTTGGAGTGATGCAAGTGATAGAGATGCACTTAAAGGACTTTCTACCCTAGTTCTAATATCACCAATAGCAATTCAATTCATTTTGGGTTTTACCTATGGTGTTTCTTATGGTCTTTTAGGAACTCTAGGTGATATAGGCACAGTTTTAAGTTATTTAGGTGGATCTATCGCAGGACCCATTGCAGTTATCATTGGTAGTTTATTGGACTTCATACTTATCTCTGTTTTGCTAGGTATAGAACACGCAATAGTAGAAGAAGAGAATCCTTAAACACTGGGGGGAGCAATGAGACTTAATGATACTCAAAAGATTGGATTAGTCTTTCTTTTTTTTTTAATTGGTTTCCCACTGTATTTTTATCTAGTCCCACCATTAGTAGCTTTTCTGATAGGGGTTAGTCTAGCTATTATAGTATCATTTACTTTATGGGATCAATCAAAACACTTAGTTATAGTTATTCTCATATATTTTTCAGTGAGTTCTTATATTTTAATCAAGCAATTTAGCAATTTACAATTGCTTTTTGTAGGGGGAATAGCACAGATAGTTGAAATGGCTAGTCTAGCTTCGGTCTTTGGTAAATTTATTGAATACTTCCCTTTCCTTTTGATATTTTTAGGGCTTTTTTCAATTCTATATTTATGGGCTTTTCTAACAAATAGGGGATCTTCGTCTTACAAATTTGCTATTCTAATAGGGTATATAGGGATAATCCTTAATCTCTTACTAATATTTATTGATATGTTTATTTTTAGCAATGATGCTAATGTGGTAGGAGAAGTATTAGAATTTGTAGTATTTAATAACCCAGTCACTATGCCTTTTACCCTTTATTTCTTTATACAATTTGCTACTTTCTATATGGGGGGATATACCTTTATAGTAGCAGTATTCACATTAATCTCAGGAGATGATGATTAAAAAAATGAAAAATATTTCTAAAATCTACAAAAAAAAGAGTTTTATCTTATCGGTATTAGTTTTCGGGTATTTTCTATCCATTTTGTCAATTCCAGTATTAGCACAAGAAGTTGAGACGGGGGAGAGTGATAGCATAGTATCAATTAACAACACTGCGATATTCAGTTTTAATGATAGATATACTCCCTATAACCCTAGATTATATATGGATGTTTCCGTAAGTGGTGCATTCAATAAGGGGGATCTCACTTGCGATTTTAACCTAACACTGAATAATAAGACAACTTATGTAGGAATAGCTTTTAGCTATGGAACTTCAAGCACTACAATAAATATCATTAATACATCTTCTACTATCGTTGTAAATATTGAAGTCTATCTCACCACAACACAACACAACATAGTAAATCTTAGCATTAATGAAATGATAAACGCTAGTCCATTATACTTAGTGGAAAACAATGCAGTCTCAACTTATCTCACAGTGCTTTATGAGACTGATTTTGCCATGGGCACAAATACTATCTCAGATCAGAGTTTCAACACAAGAGAAGAGTTTTACGATTATTTCTCTGATAAGGTCACATTTGGTATTCTACATTGTAATTCAAGCAATATTAAAATCAATAACCTTTATGTGACTGCAGTAGGTCTCCCAAGTGATGCAAGTGGATTAACCATAATCATTATTGTAATCGAGGTTTCTACAATTACTGGTATTGCTATTAGAATTAAGAGAAAAAGGAGTAAGAGCTAGAATGGGAAGAAAAACAACAACAATAGTATTTATCTCACTATTAATAGGTGTTCTAATAAGTAGCTACTTTAATATAGGTAGTGCTTTTGCTTTTACTCCAGATGGTGCAGATTATCCTTACGAGGATAATCAAACAACAGTTTATAACGAAAATTATACTGCAAACCCATCATATTCTGCAAATTCCACTGGTGCTATGAAAGGGACTGGTTATTTTGATTCTCAAGTCTCTAATGTAGGACAGAGTGAGTATGGAACGATAGGCACTTATACTAATATGGAATGGGACGCAACAATTCCAGATTATCAATATGGCACAACTGATATACAATTGACACCCCAATATTATTCAAAAGCAGGTTATACGGGGTATTACACAAGTGGATCCACCTGGACGAATAGACAAAATACTGGGGGAGATCATTACACTAATACTGCATATCAATTTACTCAATGGACTGGAACGATCTACAACACTTATAGTAGTTGTATAGCTAGTGGGAGTTATCACGCAGACAGTGGGTGGGCGGCTTGGACTGTAAATCACCCCACAGTCCCAAGTAGAGCAGATGATGGAATATGGTATGCACCATCTGATCCCTATTCGGCACTAACTGCAATTGATGGAGAGCACGGTGCAGTTACTGTTGGGGGAATAGGTGTTAGCACTTGGCTACAATCGTATAACGATTACAATGTGCAATTAAATGTGCCTGGTGTTGATGGGAGTTGGTATATTACAGGGATCACTATAAACTTAGGAGTAGAACAGATGGCTTACGCTGGTGGTGGTCAAACTGTAAGTATGAATATGCAATTAATCCCTTATTCGAATCCTGCTTATGTGCTCATCTCAAACTCTTGGTCTGCTAGTCCAAGTTTCCAAGTATTTAAAGGATGGGACGATCTAAGTCCTGGTGGATGGACAACTGGGTGGGGGAGTGGTCAAAAGTATAAATCAATGTATTTTGACATTCCAGATTACACTATCAACTATTATACCTATGGTGCAGTTGGTGGGTATTATAGATTTGTATTTAGGTGCTATGTTTATGCTTGGGATAATTGGCTATGGAAGTTAGTCGATGTCACTAACATTCAAACCGAATTTGATGTTTATTTCCACTTAAGATGGTCTTCGGGGAGTGGCACTTTTAGGGGATCTACTGGTCAAGTAATAGCTCAAACTCAATACCACGATGGGAGTTGGAGTTCTAGTTATAGTCCAGATAATACTGGGTATTTACAAATGCAGACTAGCTATACTGAAAGAAGTAGTGGTCTTAGTAGAATACAAACCGTAGATTCTGCCTATATGTATGGTATAACGAGTTGGTATCACATCTATCATAATGCTTGGTGCGACACTGAGTGGGGATCTGGTATAAGTGATGTTAATCTCCAATGGTATGATGGATCTAACTGGAATACCTTTTCTACTTTCAGTTGGGACATTTCAACACCGAATCTAAATAGTGAAGACTGGTATGTAGCAGGAGTAGGTATAAAGTTTAAGATAAGAGCTATTGGTTATGTAGGGGGGATTAATGGAGTAGCATTCTCCTATATAATTGATTATCATAACATTTCTTTCGAGGAAAATCTAAATACCACATCTTTTATGGGCACACAACCCTTTGAACAAAATTCGGGGAGATTCATTGATGAAAATTGGAACGCAATAGAATTTAACAATACCCCTTACTTTAAACAACTAAAGATTGAGACTACTATACTATCCTTATCTTACGAGCAAGTAGGATATAACAACGACACTTTTCTTTACTTTATGAATACCACATTCTCAGGAGTTCAATGGGACGGGGATCAGAGTGAATTAATTACATTTCATTGGCAGACGGACGATGATTATCCTATTGTTAGTGGTTATTATCAAGTAATTGAAACAGTAGAATACAAACCAACTTTATTCAATGTGACAGCTAGTGACACGACTTCAAATATCACTGCAGTTTATGTGATAACAAATAACAACACACTTAACACTACAATAGGAGAGAACACTACCTATGAATTAACGCAAAGCACTGATGACCACTACTACGATTACTTACATATACCAATGGGTAATTATTCTGTATGGTATTTAGTCTTAGATAATGGTGGGAACTGGGCAACAAGTCCTAAGTTCAATCTAACTGTATCAAAGGGTAATGTCTCCATAGACATTAAACATATCGGGCACTATGCTTTTGCTAGCACTGGGAATAGACTTCTCTATAATATCAGTGATTCTTTAGGTGGTGACTGGGAATTATACATAGATTATAGCTTACATAATTCAGGAACTTGGACTACTCCAAGTGAAATAATAAATGTGAGTATTGATGGTTATGGTATTGGAGTGCACCCATTCTACATTTACGCAAATAATACTCTAGGGAGATTCGGTTATGCTTATGGACACATAACAGTATATTCAAGACCAGTATTTGTTCAAACTCCAATTAATACAAGTGTGGGAGAATGCTCACCCAATTTTAATGTCACTTGGAGTTGTGCAGATGATAACCCAAGAAATTTTAGCTTATCTCTAAATGGTGTGGTAGTTAAATCGGGGAATTGGAGTAATTATCAATTGATAAAATACGAGGTAAATCCGACAATCTTAGCACAAAGTCAAACCCATAACTTCACAATGATATTTGAAGACTTCCATAATGTGACTGTTATCGACTACTATGGGGTTAATATTTTCCCAATTGCACCAATAGTCAGTGATGAACACGGGGGTTATCTTTATGAAGATGATAGTGCAGTAGTCTCTTGGACTGTTGTAGATTACTATGCTAAGAACTATACAGTAGAGTATTATGATGATCTACTAGGATGGACTAAGTATTATGAGAATAATCTTTCAAGTAGCTTATATACTCAGTATGCTACTGTTGAGATTGATGCAACTGACTTTACTGCAGGAGACAATATCACCTTTAGGGTTTTTGTTTATGATAAAAACGGGAATATGGACACTGATAACCTTACTGCTTTAATTATAGCACATCCCCCTATACTAACAGATCAAGTTGATGGTTTTTATTACTCTGACGACACAAGTGCAGTTTTACAATGGACTGCAACAGACAATAACCTATTATCCTACTGGATAACGATTAACGATACTGCAGGGACTACCTTAGCAACTGCGTCACTAACTGCATATAGCACACAAGCAATAATAACCCTAAATCTTGCGTCACTCAATCTAGCTGAGGGATATCACCTAATCACGATATTTGTTCAAGATACTTATGGGAATATCGTTAATGACACAGTAATCGTCCAGAATCTCGGTGCTCAAGCTGGTATAGAGATAGACATAAATGGGTTAATGACTTGGGCGATTGTTATAGCAATAGCAGTATTTGGGTTATATGCTTTAAGCAAGAGTGATCAATGGGAACGATATACCGAAAAGCAAAAGAGAAATTATACTTTAATAACAATTGGTGCAACAGCAGGAATACTGCTCGTATTAGCTATATTCGGGGTATTCCCAGTCACCTTTACTAAGCTAGCCGAGCTAGCACAGACCTTTGAATCCACGATAGGCGAATATGGAGTAATCCTATTAGTAGTGGGAGTTTCCATAGGAACTTTAGTGGGAGTGGGCTTGATATATTATTATCTCAAGAAGAGAAAAACACTATCGTAGGTTTGAGACTTGGTAGAGATAAACTGGAAAGAAGGTGTCCCAGAAGTAGCAATACTCACCACTATTTTTTTAGTTTTTTTTGGATTACCTTTGATGTTAGAAAGAAACGATGTTCTTTCAAGTCCTAGCGTAGTCTTTTACATTATTTTATTTATTATCGGTTATCTCGGACATATTGACGAGATAAATAAGGAAAGTTTCGATGAAGTTTCGAGCAAGAAAATAGGACTAGCAATAGGGTTAGGGTTAATTGGCTTTCTCATAATCCAAATTATGTTCTTTCTCGGATTAACACTACTCACTACCACAGAAAATATAGTTATAATGGATAAGTGGGAACTTTTTAGATTTAATGCAAGTTTTGTAATAGCAGGAGAAGAGCTAGTCTTTAGAGACGCATTACCTTTTCTACTCTCCTTTGTATTTAAAGCTATTTTCGAGAAGCTAGAAGTAGGAGACGAAGAAACAATAAATAATCTCTCAGTTTATATTTCATTTGGGTTAAGTAGTCTATTCTTCGGATTGTGGCACATTTGGAGTTATGGCTTTGATTCAATTGCAGTGTTAAAAGCAATTCTAAGTGGGGTTATCTTAAGTGCTATCAGAATAAAAGCAGGACTTTTAGCAAGTTATTTAGCACATTTCACTTACAATAGTTTGAATATAATGGGGTTATTTATCTTACCTTTATAGTCAAAAAGGATTTAATTTAAAGCTAAATTCGAATTAATTTTTATTATTCAATAAAATTTCACTGGTGATAAAAAAATGGGATGTTTTTGGGAGTTTTTAGGCAATTGCTATGTTTTTGGAACGATATGGTTAGTTGTAAATGTAGCATTTACCATAATATTAACAATAGTAGCTTTTATCTTCATAAACGGTGGGAGATCAACTAAAGAATGGGATTCTGTTCTAATAGGTGCTAGTGTCCTAGTTCTAGCTGTTGGTTTTTGTCTCTCTTTTGGATGGGTTACCATTTTAGAATATTTCATCTAATTTTTTTCTTTTCTTTTAGTTTAAAATTAGTCCTAATTGTTTTAAATTCGAATTTAAATACATTTATTCATCAAATTTAGAAAAGTTTTCACCTGGACTTGATCATTTCAGGATAAAAATTTTCTTTTAAATTTAAGAAGTATTAATACTTTAATATCAATTAGAAATTAAAACTAAAAAAATGAAAGGGGTAAGGTATTAAAGCTCTTGGCTAATTACCCGATTCCTTTCAAGGTATTCGGTGTTATTCGGTGCGAAAGAAGGAACGAGAAAAAGGTATTATGTCGAATCTACCTAAATGTAGAGTAGAGTTTAAATGGGTTTTAGATATATTCTGGTTTTTAGGTTTCTTCTTATTGGGTTTGTTAATTCCTATTATAGAAGTTGTCGGATACTTAGAGATATTTGCTTTTGCAGGTATTGGATTTTGTTTGGGAATGGCTATTCTACGAGAACACTCTAGGTTTTATGTAGTTCTAATCTCTTTTATCATAGTGATAGTTCTCTTTATTCCCAGATTTAGCACCGAAGTTATAAATTTTGTTAGTCAAATTCTAAATCTCATAAGATATTTCATTTACTCAACTAGCTGGATAATGTTAGGCACTTTATTAGGTGCTATCTCATTCAGTATTTATAATTATACCAAGTGCAAAAGGGGAAATTAGTGAAAAAAATACCAAAATGTCATAGAGACGAAGCATTTGCTTTATTTTTGTATATAGTCTTCTTTATTGTAATACTGTTTGTTTTAACTCAATATGATATAGATACTCTTAGTGTTATTTTGATTTTATTGATCGTAATTCCATTAATTTTAGACGCATTAAATAGACTTAATTCCCCGTGTAGAGTTCAACCAGAGGAGTGATTAAATTGTTTAGAAGAGCAAGATTAGAGAAGAAAGATGTGTGTAAAGTAGATCCAAAGGATCTACTAAATCAAATTAAAGTTAATCGTATTGAAAATAGTAAGAAATGCATAATCGAGTTTGATGGGAAGACTTATATTGCAAAAACTTGTAAAGAAAAGGATATATTAGAAAAGATTAGAAAAGATTGTGGTTGTGCTTGTGAGAGGAAAATAAGTCTATGAGTGAAGAGAGTGAGTTAGTTAGAATAGCTATATATGAAGACCAACAAATTGAGATAACCGATATAGTCTTTAACAGAGAAAGGACATTCAATCATCAATCATTCCCTTTAGGTTATGCTACTGTTAGGATTAGAGACGAGTTGAAGAGCTACTTTGTTATAAAGGTTAAAAAGGAACTACTCAATAAGTTAGACGATTCTATTTTTTACGCTATTATGGGAGATTCCCCATTCATTCTTAGTTTTGAAGATGATTCATTAATTTATTTACGAACTAAGTTAGAAGTTAATGATCTGAAACCAAATGAAAATGAAAATACATTATCAAAATTACTTGGGTGATTTATTTGGTAGATATACCGACAGATTCAATTCTTGGATATTTTTTGATCGGATTAACCATAATTATTATGTTAATGTGTTATGTGCCTTATTACAAGAATAAAAGGGAAAAACTATATATTTTTGATGTGTCAAACAAACCTATTACCTTAAGGAAGCTAGGTTTTATTATGAATGAAATGAAACCAGATACTAGAGAGATAAGAGTAAGAAAAGGACTTACTACTGGCACAAAAACCTATAAAATCACAAGATCAATCTGGGATATTAAGACAGACTTTAAGAGTGCTTTTGATACGAAGATCTCCTATATCATAATTGGGAGAATTGGGAGTATTAACCGAGATAAATCTTTTAATATTGATGTGTCTCTTACAAGTGAGCAATTAGGGGTTATAATTGACGCAGAAGATACCTTAAAGTCTTTAAATGAATTAGTGGAAAAGGAAACCACAAAAGAATTACGAGAGTTCAAGAATACTGCACATTCTTCTATTCTTACTATGAAAAAGATCTCGGAAGTTAAGGATGAGTTAATTAGCTCTATGAGATTTTATGGACAAGGTGTGATTGACGCAACACAAGTAATAAGAGAAATGTTTGGGTTAGACGCAAACGAAGTAAATAGTGATAAGATTGAGCAGATCCTAGAGAAAAGGGTTTTAAGTGAAGTTCTTAAGAATAATGGGAATGATCATCAAAAAGTAAAGAAAAAGAAACTATTCAAAAAAGTTAAAGTGGTAGGTGAAGAATCATAGCAAAAGACGAAGATGGAAATAAGGAAATACCTTTTGAAGATATGGATTTTCTTGAGATTAAGATAGAAGACCAAGAATTAATAGAATCCCTAACAAAGAGCATAGCGGAAAAAACAGTAGATTCAAAAACTGCAATTCAGGGGTTAGTTTTAGTTCAAGTGCTTAATTTTATTAACAATCTGATTAGGAAAGTTGATCGTTTATCAAAGGAATTTGACCAAGTAGAAGAATATTTTTACCCAAGAGTATATAACCCAGTATTACTTGCGTATGAAATAATAAATGAGAAGACATTGATTGCAGGTTATGATAACAACTCACTTCTTACAACTATCAGACAAGTAAATAACGATATTGATGGGTTAAGGGGTATAATAGACGAGAAGCTTAAGGTATTGGAGAATGCAAATATTGTAATGAGAAAGGAGATAGGGACTAAAAGTGATAATGAGTTTTGCTTTGACTGTGCTAGAACTGAATATTTGAATCAACTAGCGGGTTTCTTAGTCACTAGTGAAGATGTTATTGACACTATTAAGGTTATAACCCAAGATATAACAAATAACTTAAAGGTAGAAATACCTACTAGTAAGTCTTCTATGAAGAACGCAAAGAGAATAAGGAAACTCCTAACTGATACTCAAGCAGTAGCAAGAGAAACCGAGTTATTGAGTGTGTATTTTCTTAAGGATGTCCTAAAAGAGCACGGGCAAATAAGAAGAGATTATGGGGAGATCCAATTACAGACTAATCAGATCCTATCAAAGTTAAGTGTTTCTAAGGGAGAAGTATATTTAGATAACAAAAACTTAGGAAGTGCACTTAGAATGATATATAAATCGTTGAAAAACATAAGGGGAGACTTAAACGCATTGAAAATCATAACAATAATGGCTATGAGACCATTAGATAACCCTATACAAACGAGAAGTGTATTATCAAGTATTTTAGATAAAGGTGTTTAATAATCAAGAAAATATCGGGAACAGTTATTATTTATTTGTCTCATTCTTGCGACAAATGTAAGATAATTGAAGAGAGTAAGGAATTTATTAGGGAATTATACTTGAAATATTTTGATCTTGTTTCATTTAGATATATAGATGATACTTATGAGTTCTTAGCTTATGGCTTTGATGGTGTGCCTGTATTAATACTACCTGGTTATCGTCCTTTTGAGTTTATTAGTCCATCTTTTCTTATGGATGAAGATTATTTGATTCAAATGATAAATGGGACATTACTACCAGATGATGTTATTCACGATAAAGCTATTGAGAGAAGAGAAAAGGGTATTACATTTAATATTAATTTGGAGAAACTACTGGGGAGATAAATGCCTAAAGGAAAAAGTATTACAATAAAATATAAGGACTTCAAGAAATTAAACTCAAAGGGTAGGTTTGAGTTTCTTAAGCTATTTGTTAAGTATGCTAAAACTTGTAATACGAAGACACTTTGCGATCTTTTTCACGAAGAGACTGGGTATAGTGATAATTATGCTACCGAAGTGATAACTATGCTAAAACCTATTTTAACAGAACTTAAACGCAAGAATTTTGATGTAGAATACATAAGAATACCGTTTAGCTCACTAGCAGAGTTTTTTAATCCAAAACCATTAAAACCAAAACCAAGAAAGCAAACATTAACGATATAGGGGTGCAAAATTGCAAATTACAAGTTCAAAATTATTGTTAAATAGCTTAAATACCTTATATGTAAATAAGCAAGAAGATATAGAGAAATTGACATTTGTTTTATCAAGTGATACTAGGTTAAGAATCTTGGATTTAGCGGATGGGAGAAATACCAGAAATGATATTCTCAATTCAATAGATATTAACTCTAGTGCATTAACTAAACATCTTAAAGTATTTATGGAACTCCCAGAACATTTACAGTTATTAAATAAAATAAAAGATGGGAATAATGTTTATTATACGAAAAAATATGATTTTATTTTAACTGCATTATAGAAAGGGAGTGAAAAGAGTGGGACTGAAAGAAGATATTGATTTTCTCAAGAAATATTCTGTTATTACTACTAATCTATTTGACGCAATTCTAAGGAAATACGATAACAATCAAGAGTTAGTGGTATATCGAGAAGTTAAGAAGATTTTAAAGACACTACCCTTTTTGAATTTAGAGATCTGATCAGTGATTATAACATAACTGGCCACATTAAATGCATTTTTTGAAGAGTAGAGACGAAATTAAAATTTAATATTTTCAATGGCACCACTTTAATTTTTTTTTTATCCTGAAAGCAAAATTTATCCTGTAATCGATCTAGTTCAGGATGAATTTTTTGCAATTTTAATTTTAAATTCGGCATTTCATTTCATTACATTTCATTACATTTCATTACATTACATATAATATTTTCATTACATTTCATTACATTGCTATTTCTTTTTTTTGCAGTGCTTGTTGTGTTTTTAGACACTATGAGAATAGAGAGTGAGAGCACATCAATACTAAGGTTTCATTACAAAACATCACATTTTTATATTTCAATTGATAAGAATATTACAGAACATTACATTTGATCTAAGATGAATATCAAAAATTTTCTCCAGGAACTAAGTTTTTTAATTACTGATTTAGAGACGAAAAAAGCAAGTAAAAAATTGAAAAATCTAATTCATAATGTAATACTTCGATTTAGAGATAATTTAACTAAAAATGAGCTTATAACACATAAAGATTACATAGAATCATTAAGACAAAGGATATTAAAAGTAGAGACTAACGAGAACGAATTATTAAAACAAATTGAAATGCTTAGAAATGAAAGTGAAATGTTTATGGGAATTATTGATTATCTTAAGAGTGAATTAGAAGATGGGAACTAAATACGCAATTTAGGATGAATTAAGAAGAGCACAAGACGAACAAAAGAAGCTAGAGAAAAAAGTTCTGGGATTAACTGTTAAAGAGCTTATGGATCTACTCGGTGCAAAAGAGAACACTGTTAGAGTAGCTATAAACAGAGACTTGAAACCAAAGAACTTAATAGAAGACACGGGTAGAAGACGAAAGGGGAGTAAAATCTGGAAACTTAAAGAAGACAAAGAGGGGAAACCAAACATAGAGAATAATGAGTTTATTAATGAACTACTTGAAGAGAACTACGAGACTAATAAGTTTTTAATGATGTTCTTTCAAGAAAATAAGGGGAAATTACAAGAACAAGCATTTGACAAGCAAAAAGATTTCAAAAAGGTTATAGAAATAATGGATAAAACCAAGAAAGCAATAGATGGTGATACTGAGTGAGTGACTTAGGTTTTGATTTCTTTGAGAAACCCGAAGAGATTAAGAAAAAAGCTCTCGTTGAGTGCAGTTATTGTAATGAAAAGGTAGAATCATTACGAGAACATTACAAAAGCTGTGATGGATATAAAGCACATCAAAAGGAACTACAAGAAGAACGCAAGAAGAAACAAGCTACATTAGATAAATTTGATAATAAAATCCAAGAACAGTTAGATAACCAAGAAAAGAAAATAAAAGAACTAACACAAATGATTTTAGACGCAAGAGAGCAAGTAATCTCTAAGGAAAGTCCAGTAGTAGATAAGATTAAAGATTTATTCGTTGAATTTGACTTCGATAAACTTGTAGATCATATTTCCACTGAGAACGATTTAAAGAAGTTTGATAAGGTAGTAGATCACGGGAATACTTTTTTCTATTATATGGATTACATTAAAGCAGAGAAAGAGATTACAGAAAGTAAATCAAAATACGATGTAGCACGATTTCTTAATAGAGTGGCACGGGGAGATTCAAAGATGTATAAACTAATCTTTAACTGGGTTAAGGATAGAATATTATCAATAATTAAGGACACAACAGAGGTATAAACAATGAGTTTAACTGATGAAGAACTAATGGAAAGGATTAAGCATAGAGATATTGTTAAGAGTGTCAATGAGATTACTGACTACATAGATAAGCTATATGTCTTTAAGGAACTACAAGAGCTAAGGAAACCTAAAGAGAGTTTTAAAAGAGCAGTGTTTTTTATAAGTCCTAAAGATAAAGATAAGCTAGAGCTTTTGAGTAAAGGAGATTTTGACGCAAAATTCTTGGGGTTAGAAAAAGTAGATGGAGAAACTATTCCCTATTTTAAAATAATTAAATTTGGAGATGATTAGAGAAGATGTTTATATGCGAATATGGGTTTGAGTTTCCAGATCACGAAGATCCTAATTATAGCTTAACTGAGATAGATATTTATGGGTGGATCCCAGCTAGCTTTAGAAGAGACGAAGAAGATCATAGTTTATCGGTGCGAAAAAACCTTAATACTAAAGAGTTTGAGTTATACAAGTCAATACATAGAACTAATGAAAAACAAGTGTTATTTAGTAGCTTAAATCTACAAGAAACCTTAATTAAGGCGAATGATCAATGGAATTATTATCATTCCAAGTGGAGTAAAACGATTAGGGAATGTGATTTAGTGTGCGAACACAAGTCCCCCAATATAGATATGGGGTGCAATATCTATCAAAGGAAACTTAAGGAGTGTGAAAACAATGGATGAGAATGTAAAAGCAATTCTGGATATGATTCACCATTATTGGTGGGTTAAGGGAATAATTGACGCAGACCATTTAGCTAAAGCATTAAGGTTATTTAGAGATGGAAATAACCCATTCTTGAATAAGGATATTCTTAGCAATATGAATGATTTGATCTTAAAGAACTATCCCAAAGGTTATCAATTATCTCACGAAGTGTTCAGTATTAAGCTAGAAAATGATGGTGAGTAATGTTATGAACTATAAGAAAATTAGTGAAGATAATTTTGAAGAGAATCATATTCTCTGGTTAGCTGACGAAGTTCTAGTGGTAGCTTGTGTCAATAAGAAGCTAAAAGGCGAAGAAGTAGCTGAATGGTGTGCTTACATAGGTGCAGTTAAAGAAGAAGAGGAATGGGAGAAAGTTAGAAAGTGGGGTAGCAAATTACCCAGAAAAATAGCAGAAATACTATTCCCATTCTCAGAAACGCATAGATGGAGATGATTCGAGTGAGTGAATGCAGTTTATGTGGTGAAAATCGTGATGGTATTACTTTTCTTATTGAAGATGGTAGAAGAGTATTACTATGTGATGATTGTAATGCTAGACTAAAGAAGACTGAGCATACAGAGATACTAGGGACTAGGGAAAATATTATAGGTTATTATATTTCTATGCTACGAAGACAATTAAGTCCAATAAACAAGAAGTTATCTTTTATTTTTAGCATTAATCAAATACCAAAAGATAAGGTTATTTATTATGCTAATCTCAGTGAGTTTATGAAGACTCTTAAAGCATACGAACAATATATGCTTAAGAATATAATAGAACTATTCCATAAAGACTGGGAAATAGATGGGGATGAGCTTTTTGAGAAAGAGAAGTTTAAAGACATTCTAAAACATAGTTTATTAGACTTATTTGGGGGAGATCCCACTAAATTAATGAATTGGACACAAGAAAACTTTCCTAAATTCCATAGTGAAGTAATGGATAATATAGAAAAGGAATTAGGGAAAAATAGCAACGATAATTCTAAAGACAATACAAACATTTAATTAAATTATTAAATCCACTTTTTTTTTAATTTTTAATTTTATCCTGGAACTAGAAATTTTTCTTCCTGAAGTAGATCCTGTAATGATGAAGAATTTGAAAATTGAGATATGGGATATTCCATAAAAATTTGAATCCAAAATACAAAACTCTATAATCTATTAGGAGATCTCAGAAAAATTGAATTTGGATCCAATTTAAGAGAAAATGGAGATCTCTTATAGATTTCGAGATCGTTATTGTGATTTTAATCCAAATTTTGAGAATTGATGTTTTTTTCTTGTGAAAAAAATTTTATACAAGATCATTTATTAAAAAAAGATCTTGTATAACATTTTTTTTACAATAAATTTATATGTGTAAATTGTTTCTTCTTTTATTGTGAAGAGTTTAAACCTTAAAATATCGGATCTGCATTCTATGATGTTTCTAAGTGATCTTTTCACATTATATTTAAACAAACAAAAAAAACAAAAACTGGTGATGAATTAAGAAATGAAGAAAATAGTAAAAAGTGAAGAATATAACCTAAATGAAATATTTGGTAAAAATAAAGTGGATAAATGGTTAAAATCTTATCCCATTTTAATGAATGAAGATGTTAAAAAGTGGATTGTGGATAAAATTGATAAATATACTGATGAAGGAAAATTAGCTAGTGGTTTTAATGTGCCTAGCTATTTAAAACCTTTATATCAATACTGTTTATACAACAAAACCAATAATCCTAGTGATCTCCTAAAAGAAGATATTGATCAAAGGAATTTACGAGTTAAGAAATACCTTAAAGAGTTTCTTATGAATGGAGAAACTACCCTAGATGAAGTTAAAGAATTAGGTTTTAGAAAAATACCTAGTGAAGTTAGTGTGAGAAACTCTATTCAATCAAGAATTAAATCCTTTTACTCTAATAGGGGATCTAATGTAAGTTATAATCTAAAATCCAAAAAAACTGGGGAGAATAAAAGAGAAATAACCCTAACTAAAGACTTAATCAAAAAGATTCAATCTAATTTAGAATCATCAAATTATCGTTTAATTTGTAAGTGTGAAAGTCAATTAGGGTTAAGAATTAGTGATATTCTTGATGAACTTACAAGTGGTAAATACATAGTGGAGAAATATAAAGATCGTTATTTTGTTAGGAATTTTGAAACTCAAAAGAGAAAAGTAACCATTAATTTTATGTTTTTCACTAAAGAATTACAAGAATCTTTTCAAGCAAATACTGGGATAGACGATCTCACTAAACTAGAATTATCGGATCTATTCTTATCTAGAAATGGTAAAATGATAAGTAGAAATAGCTATTTAGCTAGGATTAAAGCAATAATTAAAGAACTTGGATTAAAGGGTAATATCAAAACTCATAGTTTTAGAAAGTATTATATCGGATCTATTGGAAAATGTGCAAATTCTCTTAGTGATCCAAGAATCTTATCCCATTTTGAAGGACATGAATCACCTTATACAGATCAATCTTACTTGAGATTAATCAAAGATATTGGTAGCTACTATGAAGAATGGGTAAAAACTGAAAAGTGTGTTTGTATTGATTGTATTTTGATTGATAAGACAAATAAAGAAGTTTTAGCACTTAAAGAAGAGAATTTGAAACTAAAAGAACAAATTGACATAGTTCTAAAAGAGAAAATAGAATTTGAAAAGGATATAACCCAAAAGATTGAAAGTATAAAAGAAGAAATACCAAGTAATAACCTAGAATCAATTAAAATCTTTTCAGAAAAGATAATAGGTGCTATAAGGGATAGAAATACTCCTAAAACTGAATTTATGCAACATAGTGAAGAAATGAGTAATGAAGATCATTCAATCGATCTATATACTAATGTTGTCGTAGAAACTCTTTTTGATTGTGCTAGAAGTGAATTAATGAATGATCCTAACTTCTTAAAAGAATTTGTAAGTAAAATAAAACCTTTAATTTAATTTTTTTAACTCTTTTTTTTACAGTTTTACAGAAATAAGAAAAAAAAAAAGGAATTTAGTTATAATCTATTGAAACTTTTCTTACATCAAAATTAACTATTTTAAATCTCAATAGAGTTTTACATCTTTCACACTGGGTAAAAACCAAGAATACCCCATCTTTATAATTACCTAGAATAATCCAATTATAACAACTAGGACAATAAGATTCAACTTGTATCATAGAATCACCCATTATATCATTAACCCTTTTTTAATACAATTTTGAATGAAGAATCTTTTAAGATAATAAGGGGATTCGTTAAATTGCTTTAGTTTATCGGGTGCTAATAGTTTCAGATCATTAACCATTTGAAATCTAGGGTAAAAGAAGAGAATATCTTCATTAAAGCATTTCTCACAAAGAAAAGAATCTTCTATTACAGGCAAAGCAAAACATTGAATGCATTTTTCTTTAGTTAGCAAATAATCACCTAAAACTCTTCATCTTCATAGTCAATATCTTCTTCTTCACATCTAGGTGCAATATAGAATAATACTTTACAAGAAATATCTCTAAATTCAATCTTAACCTTTAGTGGAGTGTCTTTTTTAAGTTTAATGGTTAAAGTATCATTCTTATTCATTATAGCTAGAAAGTGTTTCAATAGAGATAAGAAAGTGAGTGAATAAGTGGATTCTTCATTAGAGTTTCTAAAGTCTTCTAGTTTTAACAAGTCAAAGAAAGTATCACATTCCCCTAGTGATCCATTTTCTTTAAAGTGAATCCCAGTTTTCTCAAATTCGATAGTTATTACATCAGAATATAACCCACTTTCATAGAAAAAATGATCTAAGAGATTTTTACTAATCACTACTTTACTATCATACTTTAATGCATTAAGATTCTCTATTGGTATTTCTTCCTTTTCTAAATCAAGATATTCAAGTGTCTTTATTGTATTAATATCCTTATTCTCTTTTTGAATGATTAGTGCAGTTTCTCCAAAAGCAAAGGTAAATTCCTTTTTATCATTTTTCCTAACTTTAAGGATCTTTGCTAAATCTTCTAAATTCAATGAAACTTCTTTAGTAGAATCAAAAAGATCCCCATTAAAAGAAACTATCCCATTCTCTTCAAAAACAACATCTAGCATACAAATTCTTGATGGATCCATATCTCTAATTCTTAACAATCTTTCACTAGGATTAAACAAAAAAGTAGTTTCTCCTATTATATTCGAGATAGATTCAAAGAACTTGTAAAGAGAATACCCATTTTCAAAATGAATACTCTCCCCATTCCATTTATCTATATAACTATATTCTATTATTCCCATTTTTAATCATCACCAGTTTTTGTTATTTTGTATTGTCAAATTTAATTGGTTTGACAATTAAATAATGGAATTTTACCTATTTATGCTTTACCATCATTTTATATAGAGACATAACTATAATGGATGAGTAGATATAAGGAATAGTGAAAGGGGGAGACCAAGAACAACAATAGGATATTGTAAAATCACTGGTGATGATTATAATTCTTGATCTCCTATTATTTTGAAATATTCGATTTTATAAAATTTTATTCCTGATGAATTGCCGGGTGACTATCAGGATGAAATTTTTTTTTGATTATAGGATCCAATTTTAAATTTTTAAAAAATGGCTAAGAATTTGGAGATTATATGAAAAATAGTGGAAAATAGTGGAGGAATAAAAAATCTTCAAATTCTCAGTTTAAAATATCATAGTGAATATTTAATATTTTTTGAAAATCATTCAAAATTTTGAGTGGGCCTAGAGTAACTTAATAAAATATTTTCAAATTAAGAATTTTAATAGTGGATAGTAAGGAGTATTCTTAGTATATTTACTAAGGGTTAAAGATATTTATTTTATCTTAGATACTATTAAAATCTATGAAAGAAAGTATTTTTAGTGATAATGAAGTAAAATACCTAAGTGCTAAAGACGATATGGAAGAAGAATATAACAAGAACTATATTTATCAATTAAGACATTCCATTAAAAAAAAAATTGCTTATTTTGTTTATAACGATTTAGATTTACTTATTAACTTTGACGATATATTAGATGATAAGGTTATACTGGATTTAACCTTAAAATTAATAAAAAGCTATCCAGTATTGATTAAAAGAATATTAGATGATCGACAAATAAGTAAAATCCG
>Ga0180437_10003570_pt1 | contig 23006 bp, 23 predicted proteins | sample SS_ome_4_FD_132410 | JGI IMG/M metagenome (GOLD analysis project Ga0180437, IMG submission 132410) | Hypersaline lake sediment archaeal communities from the Salton Sea, California, USA - SS_3_D_1 metaG | ecosystem: Environmental > Aquatic > Non-marine Saline and Alkaline > Hypersaline >...
CAAGACCAAACGTGGGTGAAGTTTTATGAAAGCATTTTAAATGCTAACAGAACGGTTGGGCTTCCGGTATGAGTGAAAGTTACAGAGATAAAGTAAGAAGAGCTAAAAAACAACAAGAAAAGAAAGAAAAGGATATTAATATGCAAAATGAATCAACCACAGAAGAGTCTAAAAATTCCACCCCAACCCCAGTTCAGAATATAACTGAAGCTGATTTAGAGGATAATTCTCCTGCTCCTCAAAGACAGCCTACACAAGAAGAAATTATAGTTAGTATTGTAGGACAGAAAGCTCTTACTGAACTGGCTAATATGGGTATTACATTAGCTCAAACTAATCAGATACAATCTATAGTTGAAAAAGCAAATCAACAAAATAGAGAAACAGAAATAGCCAAATCCAAATTAGAGATAGCGTCAGATAGAGTTAAAGAGCTTAGAGGTATAACTAAAAAATTCTATCAGATGGAAGCTATTACGCTAGCTTGTAAAGAAGCCTTGCAAGCTATGCTAAAGTCATTTGAAACGCAGGGTCCACAAGGTGCTCATGGTTGGCCTACTTTACAAGTGTTTACTCCAGATGGATGGATAAAAGGAAGTGTAGATTACACACTTTACAATGCTGTACTACTAGCTAAAGCAGCTACAACAAGTGAACATTTAAAGGTTGTAGAAAAACATGTTAGAGGTTTTACAGATCAAATACAAATGCTAGCCCAAGATGTTTCGGATTTGCAATCATTCATTCAGTTTAAGGTAGACAAGTGCAGTCATTGTAATAGATTTAAGAAAGTAAACTCTAAATGTCATCACTGTGGTAAAAGTGAATCTGACGGATTGGATTTTTTGGAAGATGATCAAGAATGATACACTGAAATACGGCTCTATAGCTTTGATAGTAGCAGGAGTAGGTGCTACTGCTACTGCAATATTCTATAAACCTAAAATAGATATTAGTAAACAAAGAGTCTACCTTATAGGCGACAGTTTAGCTGTTGGCCTTAAAACTCCTTTAAGAGAGATAGCTAATTCACAAAACGTACCTTTTGGCGTATCGTCTAAAGGTGGAACTGCTATGACTCATTGGATAAAAGAATCATGGTGGCAAGGAGTAAAAGAATTCAAACCGACTATTATACTTATATCTTTAGGAACAAACGACGCTTATGGCTTCGTAGATCCGAACAAAGTACCAGAATATGTAGAACAAATAAGAAAGCTTGCTGGCAATGCTCGAATTTATTGGATAATGCCACCAAAAGTAAACATGAAAAATATAGATATAGTAAGAGAAAAGCTGCTGCAAACAGGGATAGAAAACTTTCCATCAGATCAATTAGACATAAATTTGCCAGATGGAGTGCATCCTTCTGGAAAGGGATATCAACAATGGGCAAAAGAAATTTGGAAAGCAATACTAAATCTTCGTGTAAGATAGAAAGAAGCGGTCCAGAATGGATTAGAATATGTAGAGATACTAAGTTTTTTGATAAACCAGTTTTAGGAGAAGTTAGAGAAGCGTCTGAGGCTTGGGATATACTAGAAAAGAGAGTTACCTCTGAAGAACAAGAGGTATTTTATGTTATCTGTTTAGACTCTCAAATGAAGGTATTAAGCGTATCAGAGGTAGCTCGTGGAACAGCTAATAACTTAGGTGTACACATAAGAGATATATTTAGAGCAGCTATTATCGTTGGTGCTGTATATATAATAGTAGCACATAACCACCCTTCTGGCGTGTTAAAACCTAGTAGAGCAGACCTTAACCTAACGAAAGAATGTGTTAAAGCCGGTCGAATTATAGGTATAGATGTAGTAGATCATCTAGTAGTTACCGGCAGCGGCTTTTATTCATTTTCTGATGCAGGTGACGCTAATATAAGTAAGTATGACTTTTATTCAATCAGTGAGCCTAAACCAACCAAACATGCTACAACATTGCGTACTAGAATATTAACTAAAGGTACTGATTTTTTTGGTAAAAGAGGTTTTGAATTATCAAATAAAACATCTAAAGGTTATGTGGCACATATAAGACCATACCTTAAGAAGCATAAAAGCATAAGAGCCGGAACCTTAAAGGCACCGACCCTTGTTAAACTAGAAGAAAAACTTAATATGCTTATAGAAAGTCTGTCAGATATTTAGATATCTATACTATCCCTTTCCCATTCAATTTTCTTTTCGAACGATAACTAATCGAACGCAATTAGTTAACGTTTTGCTACACTTCGCTAACGTGAGAAAGGAACGCGCACGCGTTAGCAATCCATATGCCAGAATTGGCAAAACAGCTATCATAATTATCACGCACCTTGTCTTACACAGCGCTCGCGCGTTAGCAATCCATATGCCAAAAATCATTAATCCTCGAGAATCTTTGCTATCAATAACTTAACTAATCCATTCGAATTAATTAACGGTTCGTGTCCGGTTAGGTTGCCGATTGCCATATGTGTAAGTAACCGTTTTTGCCTATGTAATTTTTTTTTTGGATATCGATACGAATTTGGGTGGACAACGGTTTTGAGCCGAGTTACCTTCCCAATGCACGCAACGGGAACCGATACCCAGAACGAAACAACGGTTCCCAAAGAAAAGGGGAACCAAAATGGGCGCACGTAAGAACAGCAACGGAGGAACCAACATGGCGAAGCTTAACAAAGCACAGTCCGCATTTCTCGAAGTTTTCTATGGTGAAGTTGGTTGGGGTATTGATGACGAAACGGAGCTTACGAAGCTGAACGAAAGCCTAGAAAAGGCGAAGCAAGCGGTCAAGACACTCGAAGAGCAAATCAGCGGATTTGGCACGCGCAAAGAAAAGGCAGCAGAACTTTTGCAGTGGTTTGACGCCGGTCCCATGGGCGCCACCGCGTCCGATGATGACAAAATCACGTTCCTTTGTCAGTCCTTGAAGGTTCGTAAGAAGTCTGTTTCGTCCGGTTCTTCTACCAACACGGCGAAAGCCAGCGATGAAGAAAAGGAAGCATTGCTTGACCATCTCGACGGCGAAGGAAAAACGGTGGGTCAACTCGCCGCATCCTGTGGTCTGGAAAGCAAGGAAGTCTCCCGAATCGCGAAAGCCATGCTCGCCGATGGAACCGCAAGAAAAGAGGGAGAACGACGCGGAACGCGCTACTTCCTGAACGTGGAAAATGTGGACGACAGCGACGACACGAGCGACGAAGAATAAAACCTACATCGTACTACGTCCCACCACATAGGCCCCGCGAAAGCGGGGCTTTCCGCATTTAAGTCTATAGAATTAGTTAACGGTGGTTTAGCAAAATAGATCTAAAGCCACCGTTTTATTATTTAATTCTAACACTCGATAAATCCTACCTTGTCCTACCCCTGAAATCGACCCGTAAAGGCTCGACACCCCTGCCCCTACACTACCCCCTACCCCTAGGCTCAAAAACGCGTTCTACCCCTGCCCTAATCCGAGCGCTACCCAATTGCGCCAATTACTGCCCCAATTCGCTAGCTATATAGCGTCCAATTGTGACTCAAGTATCCTATACACTAATCAGCCCAAAATCGATCCCAGGGTCAATTACGTCCAAACAAAGACGATTCCTTTTATCATACCTCTTCCATGTTCACTAAAAACATGGAACAATCAAATATAGCTACATGATCCACATGTCAGAAGTGCATTACTTACCGCACAGTTAACATAACTAGTACGTATCTAGCATAGCATATAGTAACTGTGATGAGTAACCCAGGTTGACATCGATTGACACCTGGAACCGTTCCAGGTTACACTTCGTTCAGTTCAATGGTGCTATGCATCATAAAATAACTATAGGAGAAAAACCATGGGCTGGGATAGTGCTAAAGAAGTAGCAGATAAATCTAGAGGCGGCGGTTCGTTTATTAAGCTAGAAAATGACGGCGATAAGATAATGGTCGCCTTTTTAGGTGAACCTGAAGGTAAAGAAATACATTGGGTGGATGGTGGTACAGAGCTATGTGAAGGAGAAGATTGCAAACGTTGTAAAAAAGGCCCACCACAAGCTAAGTTTAGTATAAACGTTTACGTCAAAACCCAATACACTAAACTTAAGAAAGGTTATGATGAAGAAGACATTGAAGAGGTAAGAATCTTTGAACAAGGTATATACTTCTTTAATGATCTAGTTGCCACTGATGAAAAATATGGATTCGAAAAATATTGGTTTGAAATTGAAAGACAAGGTAAGGCTAAAAGCACTAAGACAAGATATAAAATAAACGTACTACCAGAAGATAGACTTACGAAAGAAGATAAAGAAATGCTCTCTGAGCTAGAGCTTTTCGATCTTACTGGTAGAAATAATGATGATGACGATGATGACGATGATGACAATGATGACGATAAAAAAGAAAGAAAATCTAAATCATCCAACAGTAATAAAAGAAAAAACGATTCACCTATAGATAGTGACGATGCTCAAGATATAGTCAAAAGACTAAAACTAAGACCAAGAGAAGAGCTTACTGAATTCCTAAAAGAATTTGGAATAAAGAAGATTAAAGACCTTAAAGAAGATCAGCTTAAAAGTGCTGTAGCTTTCATAGACAAACTTGAAAATAAAGATAAGGTCGATGATGATGAAGATGAAGATGATCCATTTGCCTGATTTGTCTAAATAAATAATTGAAATCATTTAGCGCCCCGTACTATCGGGGCGTATCAGTCTAAAGATCATGCAAGTAAAAGCATTAGTATCTGGCGAAATAATAATTAAAGGTTTGCCAGAGCCTGTATTTCATGAACTTAGAGAAGCGTTAAGCTTCGTAAATCCCTATTATATAGCAGCCAAAAGATTTAGTTCAAGTGGTAATGTGGATCATATACCAAAACGAATATATTGTGTAAAACCAGATAAAATAGGATATGCGCACGCTCCTAGAGGTGCAGTTAATATTATAAGAAATATTCTAGATAAACATGATATAATAGTACAAATTATAGATGGAAGAACAACTGGTAAACCAATAAAATGTAAGGCCGCTTTAGGTCTAAGAGAATATCAAAGAAATGCACAGCAATCAGCTATAAAAAGAGTGCAAGGAGTTATAGTATTACCTTGTGGTGGAGGTAAAACATTTATTGGTGTATCCATTATAGGTAAAATGAAAAGAACTGCCTTAATAGTAGTTCATACTAAAGACCTAAGAGATCAATGGCTTGAATCATTAAAAAAAATAGGAATAAAAGCAGGTCAAATTGGAGACGGTATAGTAGATATACAAGATGTTACTGTAGCTATAGTAGATTCAATTGAAAATGTATTAAAAAATAAAGATAATATCAAACTTTTTACAAGATTTGGGATAGTGATAGTAGACGAATCTCATCATGTTCCAGCTAATACGTTTCAAAAAATATTACCACATTTGCCAGCAAAATATAGATTTGGACTAACAGCCACACCAGATAGAGAAGATGGACTAACTAATTTAATGTATTGGTCTTTAGGTACTCAACTATTTAATTATCCAACGGACAAGCTTATAGAAGATGGATTTTTAATGCACGCATCTGTTGTGCCTATAGAAACAGATTTTACATTCTCTCAAATGTTTGGGGAATCGGCTAGTAGTACAGAATATGTTCATAAAATGACTGGAGCTTTAATTACTGACGAATGGAGAAATAGTATTATAATTGAATTAGCTAATAGAGAAGCTAGAAAAGGTGAAAGTATATTAGTATTATCAAACAGAGTAGAACATTGCTACTTTTTAGCAGAAGAAATATCAAAAAAAGGAATTAAATGTACTTCATTAACTGGTAAAACTAAAAAGAAACTAAGAAAACCAATATTAGATAAATTTAGAACTGGTGAAATTCAATGTCTAACAGCAACTAGTTTGGCTGACGAAGGTCTAGATGTTCCTAATTTAAGTAGACTAATATTAGCTTTACCAAGTAAAGCCAAAGGAAGAACAACACAAAGAGCTGGTAGGGTAATGCGTCCGGGTAAAAATAGCGCAATTATATACGATATAGTAGACGTTAGAGTACCTACTCTATTAGCAAGATGGATGCAAAGAAAAAGAATATTTAATAGTATTGGGCTAGACATCAGAGAGCCAAGAAAGTTTATTATCTGATGAATACTAGTTACAAAGACTTTGTAGAAGAGGTTAGAAATAGAACCTCTATTGTAAGTATAGTTGAAGAAGATGCTCAATTAAATAGAAAAGGTAATGTACTATTATGCTGTTCTCCACTTAGAGACGATAAAGATCCAAGTTTTGCTGTATATCCTAACACTGAAAGCTGGTTTGATTTTGGAACCGGAGAAGGTGGGGATGTATTCGAATATATACAAAAGAAAATAGGATGCAGTTTTAGTGAAGCAGTAGAAATTTTAGCCGAAAGATGTGGACTAGAACCTTATTGGTTAAAAAAAGATTTTAGTGACTCTGAGATTCATGATGAAGAAACAAGTAGTTATGAAGAACGTATTAAAGTAGAACATATACTAACGCTCGCAACTGCTTATTATCATAAAAACCTACCAAATAAAATAAGAGACGAATTTTACAAACAAAAGTATGGATTCACTGACGATACAATAAACGATCTTCAATTAGGTTGGGCTGACGGAAAACTATATAAATATCTAAAAAGAGAACTAGAAGAAGAAGATCACGAATATATACTAAAAACAGGACTTTTTGTAAAAATAAAAGGAGGAGGTGTAAAAGATTTTTTCAAAAATAGACTATTCTTTCCATACTGGTTTAGAGGAAGGGTGGTTTATGCTATAGCAAGAAGAGCAGAACCATATACAAGTGATGATGATTGGGAGAAAGCTAAATATAAGAAACTCCTAACTCATGGAGATAATCATACATATGTATCTAAAACTGTATCTAACGAATGGTTCTACAACGAAGATGCTCTAGTTAGAAGAGTAAAAAGAGCTATAATAACGGAAGGTGTTACTGATTGTATATCAGCTAAACAAGCAGGTATTCCGTGCATATCTCCAGTAACTACACGATTTAGAGAAAGAGATATACCTAAACTACTAGTTTTAGCTAAAAAAGCAGACCAGTTTATTATATGTAATGACGCTGATGTTTTACCAGATGGAACCAAACCTGGTGAAGATGGCGCAGTAAAAACATCTATTGAACTTCATAAAGCTGGCAATGACGTTAGAATAGCTGAACTTCCTAGACCTGATGGTTTAGATAAGATTGATTTAAATGAATTTACAGTAAATAATCCTATTGAAGAACTAGAAAATGTACTAAAAAATGCAAAAGCATATCCAGATTTTCTATTATCTAAAGTAGATACATCCTCACCTACTAGAGAACAGAACGAAATATATAAACAAGTATGTGAGCTTGTTTGTTCATGTTCTGAGTTAGAACTTGAAAGATACACAGAAAATATATGTAAAACATTCAGAATATCTAAACCACAAGTAAGGGCAACTATAAAAGCATCTAGAAAGAGACAAAAAGAAGAAGGAAGACAAGAAGATAAGAAAAAGAAACAAGAAGCTAAAAAAAGACGAAGTCAGATAGATGAAAGTATACGAGGTAAAATATATGAAGACTTAGGATTCTATTATGTAAAAACAGAAAAAGGTGGGGTAGAACATGTAGACGTAATCTCATCATTTGTTATAACAACCAGATATAAGATAGATACTGGAACAACCCAATTAATAGTTGGAGATATAACAAGTAGCAACGATCATACTACTAATAAGTTTGTATTCCCTAAAAGTACATGGGTAAGTAGAAAAGATCTTATTAAAGCACTGCCTAATCCAGATTTAATGTGGACAGGTAGCGATGATAATGTTCAGTATCTTATGCAAAACCTAGCTAATGCTGACGTTCCTACATATAAAGGTACCGATAATTTAGGCTATTTTGAAGATGCAGACGGCAGAAGATGGGTCACTTCTGAATATGTAATTGATCAAAGTGGTCATATGAAAACTCCTGATATCGTATATTATGGTAACTATGAATCACTAAATCGTAGAATGAAATACAGTGAATTAAGTAAAGATGAAGTTAAAGATGTCGCTAAAGAGGTTTTAGCTCAATTAACAACATTAAACGTTCCAGAGGTTGTTATACCAGTTTTAGGATGGTTTTTTTCTACACCATTTAAACCACGTATAAACCAACTAATGGGTCACTTTCCTATACTTGTTATATGGGGGACACAGGGATCCGGTAAAACATCTATTGTCAGAGAGATATTTTGGCCACTTTTAGGTGTTGCTAGAAAAACAGACCCCTATTCAGTAACCGAAACTGATTTCGCCTTAATGAGACTTCAAGCAGCAACTGACTCTATTCCTGTATTTTTAGATGAATACAAGCCTAAAGATATGGGTAAAATTAAAATGGAGAAATTGCATAGAGCATTGCGTAGAGGATATGGTGGTGAAACAGAAGAAAGGGGCAGGCAAGACCTTACTATAGTTAGCTTTCACCTACATGCTCCAATAGTTTTAGCTGGCGAATCTAAACCTATGGAAGATGCAGCTCTACTAGAAAGAATGATAAGCGTATGTCCAGAAAAAAATACTATAGTAGATAACCCAGATATGCAAAGAAACTTTAGGCAAGTATCTGTACAAAATTTATCAGCTTTAGCTTCATACATAATAACATATTCACTTGGTTGTGAAATAGAAAAAACTATGGAAGATGCTAAGAAAACTACCAGAATAATACTAACAAAAATAAAGAAAATAGATAAAACTCCACTAAGATGTTTTGATAACTTAGCAGTTATGGTATTTGGTATACTTCAATATGAAGCAATTTGTGAAAATTTAGGTGTAGAAGTACCAGATATAGAATTAGAACCAATATTTGAAGCACTAACAGAAGAGATGTTGGAAGGTGGTGATGGTGTTAAAAGTGCTTTGGATAGTTTCATTGAATCTTTAAGTGTGTATGCTCAGTCTGGAGATTTACAAGATGAAAAGCATTACACGTACATAGATAATAAACTTCATATAAATCTACCACTTTGCTACGAAGTGTATCTAGAACAAAGGCGTTCTACTGGTAGAGGTGACGATACAAACGGACTAAAGTCTTTAAAAAGAATAATTAGAGAGAATAAAAAGCGTGGTGGATATGTAACTGATAGTGGTAAGCAAATTAAACTTGGAAACACAAGACCTAGATGCGTAGTTATTGACTCAGATTTAATACCTGAAGGATTAGAATTTACTCCATTTCCAAAAAAGCAACCAAGACTATGGGGTGGCGGTAGGTATGATGCAGATAATGATAATATAAACTAGTCTGAGTTGTTAGTTTATCATAAAAATGAGTAAAAGATGTACTGTTGCCCTGGAAACTAATCATGCTTCTTCAAATTTCTAAAGCAAATCAACTACTTGAGCATGGTAAGTATGAAAATCTCCGGGGATTTGGTCAAGATCTCACTTTTTCGAGTCAAGATCTCACTTTGATCTCAGTTTTAATCGTGAAATTGAGTTATGAACAGATACTCAGATACGATGCGTCAAGTGCGCGAAATGATTCAATTATGGTAGTAGTTGTCAGTCTGATTTGTATTGTGACTGTCCTTGTAAGTTATTGAAATTTGATCATGATCTCAAGATCTCACTTTTAAATTTGTAGAGAGGTTGGGCGCGCGCGCGTTGCATTCACTGTGCCATAGAACATGGAAATATATGAAATCGTAATTGGCATACTTTTAGCTTCGTATTGCATCGTGCCACGATACAAAAAAATCAAACCCATGTTTTCTCTAAGTGCTCTCTCCTAATTTTACTGAGATCTTGAGATCTTGAGGCTAAGTGTATGAAATTATATACGAATCGCTGCACAGTTCAGATCTCAAGATCTCACTTTTACTGAGATCTTGCGTATGGTCATTCTCAAGATCTCAAGAAAGTTTTACAAGATACTTCATTGTCGATAGTGATCCTGAGAAAGCATGGAATACCTGTAGGTGTAAAAATACATCAGGGGAAGAATCAAAGGTTTACCAGGGTATTAGTTTTAGATTAAACGTGTTCTATTTCTTCATTTTTTAAACTATGCATATTACGGAATCATATGTGGAAACTTTCCAAGTTTAGTAACTTCAAATTAGAACCTGGCTTGAGGCGCGGGCGCGTAAGAGCAATTAGTGTGCCAAGATTTTAACCATTATAGTCTATGTTTTATAAACGAAATAAAAAATCCTGGAATTGCTGGCTTGGGCGCGCGCTCGTAAGAGCAATTAGTGTGCCAATTTTTAACAAAAACTAACATATGGAGGAAAAGATGGCTATCGCTAGTAAATATAACAAGATAACATGTGAAAGATACGAAAAGATACCAGGAAGTAAAAAATGTAAACATTATAATAAAGGTGGACACTGCTCTTTACCAGATGAGCATATTTGCTCAGAATGGCTAAAAAAGAATCCAGGTAAGAATAAAGAAAAGAGAGAAGAGGAGATATCATTAGGTGTACCTACTAGGGTTGGAGCTAGTGATAGTGAATTAGAAGGTAGACCTAGAATTGTTATAGCCAGAGATGAACAAAAGTCAGACGAACCATATGTTATACCTGAATCCGATATAGAAGAGTTGGAAAAAACAGGTATGACTATGGTTTTATCTGCTGATGAGTTTGATGAAGAGGTTTTTGTAGTTCCTTCATATACTGATGAGAAAGAAAGAAGAATAGAACTTACCTGGAGAGATCTTGCAACTATAACAACTATGGTTTCTGTTTTTCCTGGAAGTAGGGTAGTGAAAGTAAGAAAGAACAGGAGATAATATAATGGCTAAAAAATTCAAAAACAAGCATCTTTCAGTTAGTAGAATAAAGAGATACGAACAATGTCCTTTATCATTTAAGTTGAATTACATTGATAAGATAAAAGGAACATACGGAGCAGCAACAGATATAGGTAAGTTTTTACATTTAGTTTTGGAAGAATTATTTAAATGGGTTATAGAAGAAGAATTCTGTGGAATATTGGATTTAGACTTTGTAAAAGATATATATGATGATTTATGGGTTAATTCTGAAGATGGAATGAGACTTAGTGGTGTAGAGTTATATGAAGAAGGCTTAGAAATGATTCAAGATTACGTTAGAAAACTAGGCATAGTTGAAGCTTATGATTTTATATCTACAGAACATGCATTCGACATAACTGTTGAGTCGAATGGTAGAACATTAGTAATTAATGGTATAATAGATAGAGTAGATGTAAGAGATGGTAAGTTGTATATAGTTGATTACAAAAGCAATAGACTTCCTTTTAATAAGTCTGAACTAGAAACAGACCTACAAATGAGTCTTTACACATATGCAGCTAAAAAATTGTGGCCTCAATTTGTAAATACTGATATTTATTGCGAATACCATATGCTTAGACTTGGATATGTACAGCGTCCATCCCGTCCAAGAACAGATGAAGAATGCGAAACAGCTATAAGATACATGATTAAGACAGCAGAAAGGACTGAAAATCCTAATTGTAATTTTCCACCTAAATTAAATGCCTGGTGCTGTTATTGTGACCAGTCAGATAACTGCGAACCATATCAGGATATATTAGAAGGGAAGGTTGGACTTTTTAAGTTAAAGTCTTTACCTATCACTTCTTCAGATTTAGAAAAATTATCAAAACACAGAGAAGTAGTAGCTTCTGTTTCCGGTATATCTTATGCCAGAAAGAAGCAAATTGATGAGCTTTTAAGAGCCAGATTGGAACATGAAAAAGATATACCTATAGGAGATTTGGTATATTATGTATCAACTCCGGTTGATAAAGAATATGATGTAATAAAGTTGATAGAATTAATGGCAAAATATTTAAATATTACTAAAGATGAAGCTTTAGTTAGACTTTTAACTGTTAATAGATCTAATCTAAAAGCTGCGATAAAGGAAGTTAGAGAAGGTTTAAATAATGCACAAAGAGCGATGTTAGGTGCAAAGATTGCAGCTATAGAAACACGAAGCTCTGGAATGCCAAGAATAAATGTTAGGAAGTCTAGAAAGGTAAGTCCAGATGATGGCAGATTTAATGTTAGGAAAGTGAAATGAGATTTAGTTCCATAATAACAAGACGAAGATCCGAAAGAGGTTTAGGTATTAGAACGTTATCTAAAATGATCGGAGTATCTCCTACACATTTAAGACGATTAGAGGCTAACCAGTCCAATCCGTCCGAAGATCTTGTAAAGAAATTGTCGCAAGTGCTTAACGTAGACTTTGATGAATTAATGATATCTGCTAATAGAGTACCATCGGATATAGTGGAGTACCTCCTTCGTAACCCCTCAGAAATGCGAAGGATTAGGACACAAATCACAACACAGCAGTAACGATTATCAACTTTCCCTTGCCAACAGAGCAAGAAAGAGGGAAGATATGAGATGCATATTGGATAAAGAGAAGTTTTTAGGACTAGAATATTTCGATACTGTTAGGATAACTGTAGAGGATAATAAAGTTCTAGTTTATTGCATGAGTAATCTTGGTATAAAATACGAGTTTTTAAGTTTTTGTGAAAAAACACAGGAAGGTATAGCTGTATTTGGTGCTAAAATGCTTGCCGCTAAGATTAAATCATTACCTGGAGATTCTGTAGTATTCAAGAACAATATGATAAGTGATTCAGGTAAAAAGGTTTTTCATAAATTACCAGTTCTATCAGATAATGATGATATTGGTATTATATGTGAGAAAGAATTTGATTGGTCTGTTAAATTAGGGTCGGATGAATTTTTTAGTGTAGTAGACAATGTATCATTTTGCGTTATGTCTCGTAGAGACAGACCAGTAACAAATAATGTGTGCGTCAAAGTAAGGGCAGAAAGAGTTACTTCGTTTGGTTTTGATGGATATAAGTTAGCTTCATCTAGTAGAGAGTTGGAATTAGGAAAGTATATTGATGAAAGTATATTTATTCATTTTTCAACTGTACCAATACTAAAAAGATGGATTAAAGGTAAAAAAAATGTAAGACTTGGCAAAAAAGGTACGTGGGTATATGTTAGTAATGTAGATTCTAGTATATGTTTTTTGCAGCAGTCAGTGGATATACCAGATTTTAACAAAATATTAAATTTTCCAGCAAAATGTATTGTATCTTTTGATAAACTGGAACTTCAAAGAGCTTTACAGTCATTAACGTTAACTGATGAGGGAATTTGCTTTATATTTAAAAATGGAAAATGTAATTTAAGATGTATTGGAGATGATAATTCTAGTAGTGCAGCTGTAATTGGTTTTAAATGTGATTCTAGCCCTGTTGATTTTAAGGTTAATGGAAAGTTTTTTATAGATGTGATCAGAAAGGTTCCTGGTAAAGAGTTCTCTATAAATCTAGGTAAAAATTCACAGGATCCAGTGCTAGTATTTTCAAAAGACATAAAATGCGCTATAGCTCCAATGGTGATGTAAATGAATGAAAGTAAATATAGCTGGAATCATCCAATACAGTTACCTCTTTTTAGAAAAGAAATTGTAAAGGTAGGTATAGTTGGTAGTAGGCGAAGGAATTCAGGTATTGATAAAGACATTATATTTGAAACTGTTAGAAAGCTTAAAGCATTATATGGAGATTATTTGGTAATAGTATCTGGTGGGTGTAAAAAAGGTGCAGATCTATTCGCCAAAAAAGCATGTTTAGAATTTGATATTAAACTTGTTGAACATTTCCCAGACTTAAACGGGGCTAAAACATATAATCAGATAGTTAAAAGGTATTATGAAAGAAACTTAATTGTAGCTGATGATTCAGATTTCGTTTTTGCTATGGTATCTTCAGATAGAAAAGGTGGAACTGAAAACACTATCAAGCACGCCAAAAAACTAGGTAAGAATGTAGAATTGATTTGAGGGAGTTATGAACGAAGAAACAACAGTATTAAATGCTAGTAATGCTGAAGGTAGCGATATATCAAATGACGAATCTACTGTTGATTTGAACACTAATAATATTAGTGAAGATAATACAACAGAAGTGGAAGAAGAAGACAGTGTATTAGAAGAAGAGGATGACTATGAAGAAGAATATATAAGACTAGCGACTAAAGAAGGTGTAGAATATCTACTAAATTCTCCACTTCCGCCAGCTAAAGGATTTGTATTTGGAGAGGATGGTACTCCGCTAGTCTGGAATACTTTAAAATTGAGAATGGAGAGGTATTCTCCAGAAGAAGTTACTATAAAGAAAATAAGTTTGTTTCATTTGTCAGGAGCAGATGATGTTTTTAGAATATTTTGTTTGGCTAACAAAGGAGGAGAGTATAAAGATGCAGGGTTAACTGTTATTAGGACAGTGCCAATTTCTGAGATAAGTAGCTGGGACACGATAGTAGACGAAAAAGTGTTAATTACTAGTGAAAATATAGAAACAGAATAAGGAGTGAATGTTATGCCACCAAGATCAAATGGTCCTAAGACAACTAAGAATGGAAGGGTTTTTGTTACTTGCACATTAAGTCCAGAAGGTTGGCGCAAAATGCGTAAACTTATGGAGGTTATTGGTGCCACTAGTCAGGGTCAAGCTATAGAGCAAAGTATACATAGGTGGTATGCAAACGAACCTCTTATTGATAATATAGCAGAAGAAACTACACCTTCTACATTAAGCAATGTACTTAAAGGAAGGGTTAAAGGAAAGAAAGAATGTCAACAAGGAAAGAAGATCGAATCTGGGAAAGAATAAGAAAATGGATGGTAGATGATACTGTTCCAGATGTTATATTAGTATTTGGATTATGTAAAGAAAATGGTGATTGGAAAGTTAGTTGGAAAGCTTCCCATTGGCTAGAAGATGATGCAGAATTGCCAGAAGGTGTAGCGGTGGCAATATCTTCAGAGATGGCTAAACAAAGAATGGGCGACAAGGCTTTTGAATTAACTAAAGAAGTTGTAGCTAGAGCTCCACAGATAATAGGAACTATAGGGAATATAGTTTCTCAAAGGAGAGGTAGAAATGGACGCTAAATTTGATTACACATTTAAAAATGATTTTCAGAATACAACGGTTGCAGAGGCTAAAGTAGATTGGGTTTGTAATACTAAGCTTGAAGCTATAGCTGATCAAATTGGTGCTACCAGTTTTTCTTTTAGTAATACAGATGTATCATCTGAGATAACTATAGGATTACCAGTATCTATATCTGATTTACCTGAAGATCAGCGTATTGCTACTTTGGTAGGCTTGTTTAAAGGTTCTTTAGAGAAGTGGATTCCTCAGATAAACGTAGAAGAAACGATCACATTTATTTAATTAGGTGAGTTATGCCACAGAGGAATGATCCAGTTTATGCTCCGATAAATGACGTTGAACCGCCTAAAGCAGCGCCAGATGATGCATATATACCGCAAGAAGAAACGGAGATAATGGAAGATGATATTAAGAAACTTGGAGCTTTAGACTCTGAAAGTGCTGAAGCTAACAAGAGTCTTAATAGGGTTGTAAAGCAAAAAAAAGGTGGTAAGTCTCACGTTCCTTGGAATGCTACGGATCCTATAAAGTACAACGAAGCGTCTAGGCTTTTTAGTGCTAACGCTAGTGTTTATGTGGATCAGATATTACCTGTAGATGTTCATGTGGATACAATTCCTCTAACTCAAGCTCCAGATTGGGGTAGTTTCACTAAGATAATTAAAGAAAGATATTGGAGAGGTGAAGACACAGAATACAAATGGCAGATAGTACAATATGGTAATATGATTAGAGCAGTTGGTAAATTGAAGTTACAAGCGGATCCAAGAGTTAGGGCTAAATGGGATCCAAATAATAATCAGGTTACACAAATGGCTGATAATAGACAAGAAGTTCAAACTCCATTAAGTATGCCTGGAATGGCTGGTGTAGCTTCACCAATGAATTCAGGTCATATTTTTATGCAGCCACAGCCAACAATTCAACAACCTGTACAACAGCCACCATCTACAGATGATCCAAGATTTACTTTCTTGTTTGATACCATACGTGGTTTAGATAATAAAGTAAGTGAGATGGTATCTAGTAGACAACAGCCTATTAGTCAGCCAATATCGAACGATCCAGCATTTAATCCTAATTTACAAGGTATACAAGCGCAGATAACTTCTGCTGTTGATGAAGATGATGAAGATGACTATATAGATGATGAAGATGACTATGAAGATGATGAAGATTATGTAGATGACAGAAGAAGAAGAGGTAAAAGACGTAAGCGTTCAGAAGTTAATATGCCTCCTCCAATGCCTCCTCCGCCAATGTATATGCAAGTTCCAGCAGGTTTTGGTAATCCTGCACCTGTATCTAATTTACCTGGCATTGGTACGTCTATGCAACAGCAACAGCCTATGCAACAGCAACAGCCTATGCAACAGCAACAGCCTATGCAACAGCAACAGCCTATGCAACAGCAACAGCCTATGCAACAGCAACAGCCTGTTCAGCCACAGACAACTGAAGATAAATATCTTGAATTAATGACTAAGCTTACTGAAGAGGTTGTAAGTCTTAAAAAAGAGGTTCAAGAGCAAAAGGATAGACAGCAACAGATTAATGCTCCACCTCCTCCTCCATTACCTCCTACAGCTAATGTAGGAATACCTCAGGGAATGTTACATATTCCTGGTAGCTTAAGTTTTACATCAGAAAATAATTTCAATCCACCCATTATACATGAAACTAAAGTTGTATCACAACCTGTTCAACAGCAACCTGTTCAACAGCAACCTGTTCAACAGCAACCTGTTCAACAAGTAATACCTCAACCTGCAATACAACAACATATGCAGGCTCCACTACCGCAACAGGTTACTCAGCAATTTTTACCACCTATACCTCCACCTCCACCTGTTCAAGAAAATCAAATTCAATACATTCCAGTTCCATTACCTTCTAATCCACAGCAAGATAATTCGCAACAGCAACCAAATATCACTCAACAGCAATCTTTAGTATCAAATCAGCAACAGTCTATACAAGAACAAATAAATGGATTCAATAGTTTTTTTAATACTATAAAGACTGCAGCGAATCAGTTAGGTATATCTAGCCCTGGTACAGTAGAAAATCAGGAGGCACAAGCAAATATTAGTAAAGAAGATTCAGAGTCTAAAGATCCATACGAGGGTATGCCATTTAGGGTAGTAAAAACTCCTGGGTGGAATTTTGCATATGACAATGAAACTGGTAAGCCTATGGATTGGCTTACAACAGCATTTATTAATTCAGAACATTTAGGTGGTATAGCAAAAATTGTAGGCGGCAAATGGGCTCAAATTCAAGAGCAGATAGCTATGCAAGGCGGAAATGCTAGCCCTGGACAGGTAAATAATCTTCAAGCTATTGAACAAAGAATGAGACAGATAATTGGTGAAAATCAACAACTAAAGATGGAAATACAAAAACGTGATCAACAAGGTCCACCACCAGAAGCACAAAGGGAGGCTATAGCCGAACCTCCACCTATTGAATCTGATACAAATCAAGGTCCACCAGTAACAAGAAATAGCTTACTAAATGCAGTAAGAAGGGGATAATGTATGCTTATCGATATATATGAAAGCGAAGATGGTTTAGTAATATTAGGTAACTTTTTAGATACCAGTATATTGCAGGCTATAGAAGATAGTGCTGTTTCTAAATTTTCGCTCGTTGTATTAATATATGATGAGTCGTTCTCAGTAGAGGAATATCTCAAGATTATAGAAAGGTTCTGCGCAGAAGGATCTATGGTTTATGTTTTTGGTAAGAATAGCGAAAGAAATAAAAGACCATTACATAAGTTAGTAGTCAAAGCAGAAGCAAGTACAAGATGGACATTTAATAATATGATATCTGGTTCATCTTTTGGAGAAGTGGCTTGTTTTTATTTAGAAGGAATGAAAGAAGATGATAGCAAGCCATCTAGAATAACAGGTAGAAAAAGAAAAATATTTGGTAGTAAGAAATGGTTTAATCCAGCTAAAATTTTGGATAGTTTTTATGAGAAATATGGTATGGATAAATTACTAGAAATGTTAATTAAATCTCATACTAAGAAAGGAGAATGGATATTTGATCCAACGAGTAAGAAAGGACAGATAGCAAAGATAGCTCATAAATTTAACAGAAGATTTGTTTCTATTGAAGATGATTGTGAAGATTTTGTTCACACTATCGAATCTATAGAAAATTCTTGAACGAGTTAGAAAATCTGTTATGATTAGTATGTACAATTTGAGTTTGTTAATGGAAAGGGAATTATGCAGGAATCAAAACGGAACCGATACCGTGTTTCGGGGGGTTTGGTAGTCGGTAAAATTTGCTGTTTGCTGCCAAAATTTGGGGGGAAGGTAGTACCATGTTGAGCGTTCAGGTCGCTCCGTGGCCCCGTGGCGGCAAGGGAGCCATAAAGAGCCTGCAAAAAGTCGCTGAATTTGTATCTAGGGATAGAATAGATCCTAGAACAAATGAATGGGCTATTAATGCAGTTAAAGCAGCTGGTACGCCTAAAAGTGATGTAGGCAAAGCTAAAGCTGTGTATGATGCATTAAAAAAAGAAAAGATATACGTTTTAGATCCAGTGGATTCTGAAATGATGAAATCCGCTGTATGTATGTTAGATAACTGTGATGGCATAACATTCAACGGTGGAGATTGTGACGATCTTACTATCAGTTATTTATCAGCAGTTGGTACTTTAGGTATTCCAGTAGCAGTTGTAGGACATAGTTATGAAAAATCTGGTGAAATAGGACATGTATTGGGGGCATTTTGGGATAAAGATTCAGAAAGATGGATTCCTGTAGATACAACTATAGAGCTTCCATTTGGACAAACATATCCGCCAACTAGAGAGAGATGGATTAATATACCTGACGGTAGTGTAATATGTGATAAGGGTTTTTGCTATAGAGGAATGTATCCACCAGATGCTAGTAAGTTCAGAACCACAGGCGACTTCGTTGGTGTAGTAGATAGTAAAATGTACATTCAACACCAGAAGCAAGAAAATTTTGTTAAAGATAGTTCTAGTAGTAAGGGGCTAGCTTTATTCGGTCTATCTTTATCTGTAGCAGCGATAACTACGATTTTAGTAATCAGAGGTAAAAATGTCTAGTTTAATTGATGTAACCACTGCCGTTGCTGAAGATGCTAAAAATAAGGTATTTGCAGTATTTACTGACGCATATACCATGACTGAAGGAATATATAATGGTAAATATACTTTATCTGAAGGTATTAAGATGCTTGATCCAAGAACACAAGAATCTTGGAAAGAGTATTTTGTACATATGACAGAAGATACTGTCAATAAATGGAATGGTGTAGTTCTTAGATATGATGCTTTTTTAAAGAACAGACAAGCATTAGGTATACCTGCTTTTGATAACGATGGAACAATGGTACAGGAGTACAGCGTATCCTCTCCTGGTTGGACTACAGAAGATGATGCGTATCTTAGATCTGTTCATAATATAATAATTAAAATAGCTAGATATTTACAAGATGTTGAGAAAGGTGTAAGAGCTATAGCATGGGATAGCTTAAATAAAGATGCAGCAGTTTTAGCAGTTGAAGGTGAACCTACTATCAGAACAGGTAAAGATCCTAACGCTCCTGTAGGTTACAATGATAAGGATGGGGATATAGTTGTTTCCAATTTCACTAATGAAGGAAGTAAGCACGTTTTACCTTCTGATTTTGTAGCAGGAGTAGGCGTAGGCGAGCCAGTAACTATTACTGGAATAGTAGTAGGTGGATTAGTAGTTATAGGTCTTACTATAGGAACAGTATTGGTTATCAATAAAGTTTGTGATTTATTAGACGATCATCTAACTAGAGCAGAAGCTGCTGATATTAGACGTCAACAGGATAAAGTTATAGACACGTGTGACACAAAATGTCCTCCAAATGATTTGCAGTGTTATGATGATTGTTTAAATAAGGCGAAAGGTCTTACCGAAGCCACAACTGCCGCCATAAAAACAAATGAAGAAGCGAGAGCTGCTGCTAATAAAGCAAGCGACACACAAGCTCTTTATGATACCATTAAGACTGTATCTTTGGTTGCTTTAGGTCTTGGCGTTGTAGGTGGAGTTGGATATGGAATATATAGATTTGCCGGACCTAGACCTAAGCGTATCTCTGAAGGTAGATATCCAGCTTTAGGTAGAGGTAGACCTATGGTTGATGCAGAAGTTGTTTCTTCTAGAGCAGTATCTGAACCAGGACCACGTTCTATAAAATTAGGTTATGATGTTTACAATGTATTTCAACAATATTGGTGGGGACAATCAGATCCACTCTATGCCGTATTATCTCGTAGGGGACATAGCGTAGATATTGTTACTGTTGATGTTTCGGAAGATGAACTTATTAGACTTAATGAAACTGCAGAAGAAATTTTAGCTGATAAGAACAGTTCGAAAAGTCATCGCAGAGTTGCGAAAGCTTTTCTATCAAGGAATTAAAGTGTAGGTAATAAAATGGAAGCGGATGTTTTTATATATTGGGGTCATAGTGGGTTTCCAGATAGCGTAAAGAAGCAATTTACGCGTCCCACTGAATTCATTTTAATGCCTACTCCAGAGCCAGCTTCAAAAGGTAGGAACAAATATACAGAACAACTGTATAAATATGGATGGCCTCATCCAGTTAAAGGTGTAATTCAGAGATTAAGACCAGGACTAAAACCTCTTAGAGTAGGTATTTTGGGTTTCTCTGAAAGCTGTCAAGGTGTTAGAGCATTTCTTACTAGCGCTGATGCAGCATACATTGATACCGCAGTAGCTATAGACGGTATTCATACAACATTCAATGGGAAGGCCAATAAAGATAGAAGTAATTGGTCTTTAGCTGGTATCGCATCTTGGATTGAATATGCTAGGATAGCAGCTAGTCTAACTGTAGATCCGGGTGAAGGATTACCTATTGGTAGGCGTCATTGTATAATAACACATTCTTCAATAAAGCCTCCTTTTGTTTCTACAACAGAAACTGCTATGACTTTACTTTATGCTTTATTTGGAGAATTAGCACCATCTGATCCAGTTCCAGATGGTATATTAGGTGTTTCACATAATCCACCTATCGATTTACATGGTAATAGTATTAATAATTATGCAGAAACTATTTATACAATTTCTCCCAATAAATATTTTGCTCATCAGAAGGGTCTTTATATATTTGGATATGATAATGTAGATCCAACTGGTATTAATGATCATATATATCAAGCTCAAGTTGTTTTACCAGCAGTATTAGAGAATATAGTCGTACCTAATTGGAATAATATTGATCCTAAATCTGGATTGTGCGTTGAAGGTAGTCCTGAATCTAAGCAAGCTGCCAAGCAGGTAATTACTTATGGTTTTGACAGTAGTGCTTCTAATACCCAGGGGTGTGTTTTAGATCCTCCTGTAACCATTCCAGATGAAGATAAAGATGGATATCTTAGGACTGAAAAATGGGGAGGTACGCCAGAAGATATAAAGAAGGAGAAAAGGAATAAGAAGATAAAGAAAGCAGTTTCAAATGCTTTCTTAGCTCTTACAACTGGCGGACTTTTGTATTCTGGAGTCAAAACCGTTGGCTCATTGTTAGCTGGTGAGTTAAAATGAAACATTTAGTTGTATGGGATGGTCCAGTATCAGAAAGTAAGCTGAAAAATGTAAAATGGTCTACTCCAACTGATATTTTGAATATCAATCACGGAGTTAATCCTAATTATAATTGTTCTAAGTATTGGCAACTTCCACAGTCTGATATACCAAAGTGTGTAGGCTCAAATGCTTTTGCTAACTTAGCCTCTCAATATCCAGAGAACGGTAAGCTTTCTGCAATGTTAAAATCTGCAGGAATAGATGAAGATAATTATTCGCAAATATGTTTAGCTGGATTTAGTGCTGCACATGGATTAAATAATCCTATATTAAAAGATTCTAAATCTAGAGGTATGATTAGTTGTTTTTTAGCTATGGATAGTTATTATGGCTCGAGCATAAAAGAAGGTTACTTAAAATTTGCTAAAGAAGCATCTCGTAGTGGCAGTAAAGCTATGTTTGCTACCACTAGTCCATTTGGTGGTCCACCATCTATACCATACGCACCTTCCGCCGAAGCAATTAAACCATTTTTATCCAAGTTTGATTTGGAAAATATTAATTTTCAATTGAATGGAGGAATTTGGCAAAGAGATGGTAACTTTTTATATGGTAATTATGATGGTAAAACATCTCATGCTGATCATGTTGGTATAGGTGTAAATTTGATAGAAAATTATATATCACCTTGGATGACTCAGCTAGATGGTAATAAGCCATTATACAATCAGAATTTATTAAAGCGTGGAGCAAATTGGAAAACTGTAGCTACTGTTGGTGGTGTTGTTTTATTAGTTGGTGGAGTTTCTGCTGGTGGAGTAATGTTTGCTAAATCAAAAGGGTTAATCTGATATGGAAACTCATGTTATGAAAAGTAGATGCAGTGGTATTCAATACTATTACATGCCGAATGGACAGCTTTATATTGATGGAATTGGAGTTTACAAACATGATAATCCAATGCCCAAAAATGTATCTAAATGGAGAGATTTAGTATACAAAAAGGCTGCTAAGTATAATGTAGCTCCAGCATTAATTGTTGCTGTATTATGGCAAGAAAGTCAGGGAGATCCTAACGCTGGCAGTTATGCAGATGCATTTGGTCTTATGCAGATAATTCTTAGTACAGCTAAGATAGTTGCTGGAAAATCAGTATCAAAGCAAGAGCTTTTACAACCAGAGTTGAATGTTGATTTAGGTACTAAGTTATTGAAGCAATTGTATGAAAAGTACAATGGTAATTTACCTCATATATTAGCTTCATACAATGCTGGTGGAGCATACTGTGGTACTGGTAAAAAATATCCTAGTAGTGAACCTTGTTCTCCTAATATGTTTGGATTAGTTCAAAATTGTGGATACATTGATCATGTAATTAAAAATTACAATCGAGCAATAGAATTAGGATGGGATGGTCATCCTGTCAAACCTAC
>Ga0180437_10003571_pt1 | contig 23004 bp, 17 predicted proteins | sample SS_ome_4_FD_132410 | JGI IMG/M metagenome (GOLD analysis project Ga0180437, IMG submission 132410) | Hypersaline lake sediment archaeal communities from the Salton Sea, California, USA - SS_3_D_1 metaG | ecosystem: Environmental > Aquatic > Non-marine Saline and Alkaline > Hypersaline >...
GTCCAGGATCTGCTCCTTGCTCATGCGCCGCTTGAGCAGTTCGTTGCGGATGCGGTCGTTGCCGGTTTCGATGCCCATGCTGACCGAGTGGCAACCGGCCTCTTTGAGCAGCCGCACCTGCTCAGCAGTCACCAGGTTTGCCCGCGTGTTGCAAAAGAAGGGCAGGCCGATGGCGCGCGGATATTTCTCGGCGAGCTCGGCCAGCCATTCGTTGGACAGCACAAAGGTGTCGTCCACGAAAACGACGAATTCCAGCGGGTAGTGCTCTCGCACCCAGCGGATCTCCTCGACGACGTGGTCGACGCTGCGCTGGCGGAATCGTCGCCCCTTGCCGCGATAGATCTCAGACAGGGCGTGGTTGAAACAGTAGGTGCAGTTATATGGGCAGCCACGCCCGGTGAGAAAGTGCTTGATTTTGCTCCTGGCGGCGATGGGATCTCGCTCGTAGACCAGCGCCCGGTCAGGGAAGGGCAAGCTGTCCAGGTCCTCGGTGTAGGGTCGCACCGGGTTGTTGATCGTGTGGGGGTCCCGCCCATTGCCGTCCAAGCGGAAGGACCAGTTGTCAAGTTCCAGCACCGCGGTCGGTCCACCTTCGTCCAGGGCACCCACCAGCTCCACCATGGCCTCCTCACCCTCGCCCCGGCAAATGCCGTCCACACCCTCTTCCTCCACCATCTCGGGGAAAAAGGTGGGGTGCGGCCCGCCAAAAACGGAAAAGATGGCGGGCATGTCGGCCTTGAGCCTGCGATTCACGTCGAGGTAGTAGCGCTGCGAACCGGTGATGACCGAGTAGGCAGCCACATCGGGCCCGAACTCGCGGGCCATGGCAACCGGATCTTGATGGGCGCCCACAGCCAGCTCCACCTCGTGTCCCGCTGCCTTCAGCGCGCTGGACAGGTGCATGATGCCCTGGGGCTCGTAGTCGATTTGTTGAGCGACAAACAGTACCCGCACGATCGCTTCCACCTGACAAAACTGAATCGCTCCACCGGGAGGGAGCGATGTTCTAGCAGGAACTAGTCTATCACAGGACTGCCCCCTTGACAAATTGGATTGACCCAGTCAGCAAATGGGGATCTATGATACGTCAGCGCCAGCATTGGATCCAAATGCTTGACGCTTTCTGTGGCCTCGGGTATAATGCAGCTACATCAAACTGGGAAAGGAAGTCTCTCTAATGGACATTTTTCTATCATTCCTGGGGCTTGTCGTCCTGGCAGCCGTCGCTTTTGTCATTGCCCGCTTTGTTTTGCGGCTCACGGCCCGGGTGGTTGGCTGCGTCGTGACGGCCATCATTGCCCTGGGGATCCTGGCCATCTTGCTCATCTTTGTGTTCTGACCCAACCTGGCAGCGTGCCTCCGTTGGCTAAATCGGCCACTGCTCCAGGGATCAGGGGACGTTCTTCGTTCAGCCATCCGGTCGGGAGACTGTGACTTGGAGTCTGGGTTGCTGCGATACTTGTGATTGGCAGGGGGGCCTGAACTCATAGCCGGAGGCTTACGATGCTCTTGGCTCAAGATCATGCCATTCGTCGGGCAATATGCCATAGATCAAGACGTCCAGCCATTCACCCTCTCTGAACTCCGCCTCTCGCAGTTGGGCCTCCTGTCTAGGGCCCGATCTGCACCGCTCCTAGCTTCAGGTCGCTGCCCGCCGGGATCAGTCCCCAGCCCCAGGGCACCGGCCGCCCGTCGCGGATGACGCGCATCTTGAGTTGGTATGTGCCTGGCGGTGTGTCATCCGGCGCCTGCAAGGTTGGCCACTGGCGCACCACTTGGCCCTCCGACCATTGGCTGGCAGGCAATCTTCCCCCCACCGGCTCCTCGCCCAGGGGGTGTTCGTCGACGTCCTCCAGCCAGAAGGACACGCGCCAGTCGCCAGTTGGTTGCCCTTGTGCCTGCCACAGCAGTGTCAGCGGCAGGGCATCGCCAGGGCGATAGGCCACCTCCGGGTCCGGCGGGGTGAAGCCCAGCAACTCCACATCGCCATAGCTTGCGTAGATGGTCTGCGCCACACTGGCTTCCAGTGCCCGCTGGGGCGGGCGGACCGGGCTGCCCTCCAGGTTCACCGGGCCCAGCTCGGTGCGCGCCCACTCGGTGCCGGTGGCCGGATCGTAGACGATGACCAGCGGCTGGTACTCGCCGGGGGGCAGGCCCGCCGGCAGCGGGATCTCGTAGGCGTCGGCCACCACCTCGCCCGGCCGCCAGGCGGGGGCAGGATAGGCCCAGGCTACCGGTTCGGCGTCGGTAACAGCCACCACCTGGCCGCCGGCGTCCACCAGCCGGGCCGAAACCTGGAAAGGTTCCTCCAAGCCCTCGGGCGCCCGCCACCAGAGCCGCAGGCGCGCCCAGCTCTGCCAGTGCCCGTGATGCTCGTGCACACCATAGCCCAGCAACTCCAGGCCGGGAGCGATCTCTTGGTTGACAGCTCGCGGCAGATCGAACACGTCATCGCCGGGCTTCCCGACGCGGATGAGGGCCAGATCGCCTTCCACGTCGATCAGGCCGGTGACGGCGTCCAGAGAACGGTATCCGGACAGTCCAGGCAGGGGGCGCGTAATGTAGACAGAGCGGCCCCGGGCCAGCGCGTCTCTCACCGCAGCCAGCCGTTGCGCTTCGTCGTCGGCGATGATCGTCTCCATCTCGGCGCGGCGCCCCGTTGTGTCCTGGAAATAGCGCAGCAGGTTCATCTCGCCTCCCAGGCCCACCACCGTGCTGGCGGCTGGCAGCGGTTCCTTCAATACGTACTGCCCATAATCGTGTACGATCCAACGCCGGCTTAGGTCCAGGTCAGGGTAGTTGCGCGAAGCGATGATCAGTGGCTGGAGGGTGGCTGCCAAAAAGACCAGCACGATGCAGACGGCCAGCAGACGGCGCACGGCGAGGCTGGATCCGCGAACGCGGAGGAGGTCGGCGGCATAGTCCAAGCCTGCGGCGATCCAGATGGCCACGATCACGAAGGCAGGGACAAAGAATACCTCGACGTCGGGCACCTGGTAGACCACGGCAAAGGCGACGTAGGTGAGGGTGGCCAGACCGGTCAGGACCAACGCCTTGGGACGGCGCGCCAAACCCACCAGCCCTACCAGCGCCATGGCCAAGCCTACCAACCCGAACTGCTGCTGGAACAGACCAGCATAGAAGGCGGCGTCCAGATCGCGGGCCAGGGGGTTGTCCCCGAGAAAGACGCTGTAGCCGCTGGCCGTCACCCAACTCCAAAAGCCATCCCAAGTGTTGGCGTAGCTGCCATCCAGCGAGCCGGTGCCTCCCCGGAGGGGGAGATAGAGGTAGAGGAGTAGGGGAGCAAGCGCGCAAATGAGCAAGACGACAATCGGACGTCCCGTGATCTGCCGCCAGCGGGGACGGTCAGGGTGTTCAGGCCCGAGCAGGGCCGCTCTGGAGAAGACGCGCGGCTCGACGAGGAGGAGGAAGGCGAACAGTGCCGGGCCCAGGAACAGGGTGGTGCGGTGGTGGGTCAGGCTCAGGCCGAACAGGGCGGCGAGGACGTAGAGGGACGGATGGGGCTGCAAGCGGCGTTTGGGCGGTACGGCCGGGAAGAATCGCCGGTAGGTGACGTGGGCGCGGTGGGCCGCCCGGCGCACGCCCGGCGGCGCTTTCAGCCACAGGCCCTGTCCTGGGAGAAAGAGGCTACGCCTTCCCTCTGGCTCGGCCAGGAGCAGGGAGAAGGGTTCGACCGGCAGCAGCGGTTTTCGCGCCCAGCGCAGGGCCAGCCACAGTAGCGCAGCAACAAAGGCACTGTTCAGCGTGTACACCTCGGCGATGACCGACTGCGACCAGAAGATGGGCGAGACGGCCAGGGCTGCCGCCCCCAGCAGCCCTGGCAGCCGGCGGCGCGTCAATGCGCGGGCGATGAGGTAGACCAGGGCCACTGTCAGGGCGCCCGCCACCGCCGACAACAGGTTCACCGACCAGGCGACGTTGTGCCACGGCCCCAGAGTGAACAGCTTGCCCAGCAAGGTATACAGCGGATAGCCGGTGGGATGGGCGATGCCCAGCCGGTAGGCAACCAGCGGGAACTCCAGGCTGTCGTCAAAGAGTGTGGCGACTGAGGGGGCGAGCGTCTGGAGGTACAGCAGCAGGGAGAGCAGGAAGCAGCAGGCAGCCAACAGCCAGTCGCCAATCTGCTCCCACACTTTGCGTCCTGCGGCTACGAAGTGTTTGATCTCCACCAGTCCCTCGCGTGGCTAATGATACCACAAGAGGAACGCGACAACAAACCATAAATGTGCCGCTGACCCCCTGTCCTGCACGCTCACAGGATGGTGCTGTCGGACCTTCTGCCAAGGGCAGTGCCTAGTGCCCGACCAAGTCAATAACGCCCAGGTCGGCCAGGCCCGTAAGCACCAACTCCACGGCCAGGGCAGCCAGCAGAACGCCAAACACAGCCTCGGTCACAGCCAGACGCGACTTGTCCAAGTGCCTCGCGACCTTGTCCATGTTGCTAAAGACGAGCCAGTCAAGGGCAGCCACAAGCAGCACCAGTACGACCATGATGCCCAACATGAGCCACGAATCGAGGGCGCCGGAAAAGACGATCAGCAAGGTGATGCCCACCGGATTGAGAAGATAGGGCACCGCCAGGGGATAGTTTGCCAGCTTCATGGCGTCATCCCCGCTGACCGGTTCGTGGCCATCATTCTCATCGCCAGCCCCAGCCACCATGTGCAGGGCGACCAACAGAAAGATGATGCCGCCGGCGATGTACAGCGCTGGCTCTGTAAAGTGCAGAAGCTTCATCAAAAAGGCGCCAAGCACCAGCAGTACCAGGGCCACGACCGTGGCCGTGCCCACCATCCGATTGGCCACCTTCTTTCGTGTCTCTGTGTCCATGTCGGCTGTTGCCCCTAGGAATGGCACCAGGGCCACTTTTGGCCCCATGCCGATCAGAAGCAGGATCAGAATGTCAAACAGCTGCCAGATGTCAATGTCGAACAGTGTCATGTTGGAACGTCTCCTTTCATAGGGGGCAAGGGGCACCGTATTCAACACCCCACTGCCCGGCTGTAGTCAAGAAATCGATCGGGTCCCCGCCCAAGTTCTGCCCCGCTCCAGCGGTTGGATTCCTGGGTGGGCGGGAGAACCGTCTATCTGTTCGGATGCTCACCCGCCTGCCAGGCTTGCACGACCTCGGCCAGTGACCGGTCGTCTACGTCCAGGTTCAAGCTCTGGCCGGGGTAGGGTGAATCGATGCCTGCCTCAATGAGAGCGCTGTGCAGAGCAGTGTGGACGCAATCGTAGGCCCGCTCGCAGTCACGGCGGAAATCGATCCACCACCGCACCCGGAATATCATCTCCGAATCCCCTATCTCCACGTACAGTGCCTCGACCGGCTCGTCTGCAATCACGTACTGTGCCTGTCGCACCGCATCAATCATGACCCGGCGCGCGCGCTCCACATCGGTGCCGAATGCAATGCCCACGTGGGTCTGCATCCGGTAGAGGTTGTCTGGATAGGCATAGTTGATCACCTGGTTCCTGCTGATGACCGAGTTGGGCATCATGATCTCCACACTGTGCCGGGTGCGCAGCACGGAGGTGCGGAGGCCAATACTGATCACGGTGACCCAGCCATCAACGCCGTGAACCTCGATTCGGTCTCCAATGCGAAAGGGTTCATCAAGCAGGATGGAAAACCCGGCGATAATGTCCGCCAGGGTATCGCGTGCCGCCAGACCGACCGCCAGGGCGACGAGCAGGACAAGCAGTGCTGGCACGGAAAAGCCGATCTGGACAATGCTTAGCCCGGCAAGGGCGCTGACCAGCAGGATCAGAACCCGAGCCCAACGTCGCAGAACCGGGCGCAATCTCTCAATGGCTGCTGTCTGGCCCTCGCCCGCAATACGCCTGGCATACAGGTCGATGGCAAAATCGACCAACTGCCACACCGTCAGGCTAACTACCGCAAGGTACCAAAGGCGAACAAAATCAGAAGCCAGCTCCCTCGCTGCCTCGTTCTGGAGACCTGTCCAGTAGACGGTCACCTGGATGCCAACCGCTGCCAGCCACCAGGACAGAAGCGGCCTGATTTGCAGCAGCAGTGGCTCGTCTATGCCCAGCTCCAGGCGGGAGTTGGCCCATCGAAGGAGATGGTATAGCGGGCGTCTGCCCAGGATGGCGACAACGGCCGTGATAATCAGCCCCAGCGCCAGGCTAAGCCATTCATCCAACGAGAGCTCAATCGGTCCCCTGGGCTCCTCGACTTCTTCGGCGCCAATGTAGATCGTGCCCAGCGGCCAGCTGTCACTCCAGCGCGCAGGCTTTGGTGTCGCCCTGGGCGTCGAACTCACCGTCGGGCTGGCTGTGGCTATCGGCGAACTTGTTGCGACCGGCTGTCCTGTTTCCTCCGGTTCAGGGGAAGTCTGGCCGGTGGGCTCCGGGCCGGGCGTCCCGGTCCCAGGGCCTGGCGGTTCCTCCGGTGTCGGCTCGGCGGTCTCTGGTGGAGGTTCTGTGGTTTCGGTGGGGCCCGGCTCGGCGGTCCCTTCCGGGGGTTCGCCAGTCTCAGGTGGGGGTTCCGATGTCGCTTCCGGAGGTTCAGGTTCTTCAGTCGGCATCCCGGACGGCAGCATTTCGGGCAAATCTGTGGGCTGCTCTGGCGTATCTTGCGCCAGAAAGCCAAGCTCCCCTTGGTTGGGCAGGGGCCCACCCGGCTCTGTCTCTCCGTGCTCGTCGATGAGCAGGGCGAGGGCTGGGGGCGACAGAACGGTCATGATCAGGACCAGGATCAAGCCTGCTGTCACCAGCTTTTTGGTCCAGGCAGGGACCCCCGTGAAGAAGGGGCGGCGTCTGGCAAGGAATCCGGTTGCACTGCCCGGAGGCGGCGGACCAATCCGCAAGGGCCGGCTAGCCATCGCTTGCTCCCTGGGTGTCCTCACCCCCGGCTCGGTGAAAGGCGGCCGATACCCGCTGCACCGTCTGCGCATCAGCGTGCAGCCTTACACTCTGGGTCTTGGGCGCAAAGGCGATGCCGGCTTGGTCAAAGGCCGCCTGCAGCGCGGTGTGCACCCTGTCCAGGTTGTGGCGCATATCCGTGTAGGATCCGATCCACCACCGCGCCCGGAACAGGATGCCAGAGGGCGCCATCTCGACATAGAGGGCATCCACGGGCCGATAGTCCAGCACGCCATCGACACGGCCGATGGTATCGATGATGAGCTTCCGGACCTCCTCCACGTCGCTGTCATAGCCGACGCACAGATCTGTCTCGCTGCGGATCCGGGGATCGGGATAGCTGTAGTTCATGATCTGGTTGTTGCCGACGACCGAGTTGGGCAGAATTATGACTCGGTTGTCTCTTGTTTGAATCCTGGTCGACCGCAGGCCGATGTCGACGACGTCACCCCAGGTACCAGCGCCCTGGAGCTCGATCCGGTCTCCGACGCGGAAGGGCCGGTCGATGAGGATGATGACTCCGGCAATGGCATCGGAGATGGCGTCCTGCGCGCCCAGAGTGAGCACCAGACCACTCAGGCCCAGCGTCGCGGTGAGGGCTGACACATCGATACCAAAGCGTGAAAGCAGGATGATCAAGGCCAATCCCACCGTCACGACCCGCGCCATCCGGGTCAGCAGCACTGTCGCCCGCTCGACCCCGGCTCCCCGGCCCTCCTCACCCATGCGCTGCCGGGCCCAGCCATCGGCCAGATCAATGGACTTGAAGACGATGCGCACGCCCAGAATCAGGCCCACGACGAAATACGCATCATCAAGCATTCTTTTTGCGGAGGCGCCGACAAAGGTCAGGCGGTTGGTGGCCAGGATCAGGGTCACAACGACCACCAACCAGCGAACATCAGGCCCGATGGATTTCAGCAGATGGTCATCGAACTCGGTCCGCGTGCGGCCGACAATGAGGGGCAGCAGAAACCGGATGATCCCCGTGCCCAACAGGTAGCCGGCCAGCACCTGGAGCACAGACACCAACAGGTTGGCCCAGTCAGGAACGCTGAGGCCCAGCAGCGTTGCCCCGGCCAACCCGACCGATTCTGCCATCTCTTCCACCTGCAGATCGATCCTTCCAGGGGTCGCCGTGGGCACCGGCGTCCTGGTCACCACAACGCCTTCCAACAGGTCTGTGGGTGTCGGCGCAGGTTGGGGCGTGTCGGCAGAGGCCAGACCGCCAAGCGCGGACAGCAGCCCCAGCAACACCACAGTGCTTACCATCAGGACCAGAAGGTTTCTTTTCTTCATCGCGTTTTCTTTTGACTCGGGGCGTTCTCTAGACATTCGCTGAAGAGTCGCCTCTGACCAAACGCCACAGCATGCGGAGGACAATAAAGATGGCGACGACCATGGGCACCACAAAGCCCAAGTAGGCCAGGCGGGAGGCAAAGCCCCAGTACCGATCGTCCGGTTGGATGAAAGCAATGACACTCGTGGCTATGGCCGAGCCGATGATCATGCCCACCAGCATCATGGCAAGGACCATCTGCCGGCCAAGCGAGGCCAGCTTGTCCACCGACTTGTCCAGATCGCTGGTGTCGACAAAGACCTCAAAGCGCCCCTTCTGGTACTGGTCCAGCCAACCAATGGTCGCATCCTGCAGGCTCGGGATCCGTTTCAGCAGCTCGCGGGCCGTCATCATGACCTGGTCCTTGACCACCTCAACCACCTTGTCGGCGGTGATCTCTTGCAGGGCCATTTCCTGGATCATGTCAGTCCCTTCGCTGACGATACCACCCTCCGGGTAAAGCAAGGTGGCAAAGGCCTCGGCCTGCATCAACGCTTTGACCGCCATTGTCAGGTTGGGATCCAGGCGCAGACCGTGGTTTCGCAATAGATCCAGCCCCTGGCTGACGGTCTGGCCAAAGCCGGCCGAGCCGCCCACGTACAGTTGGCGGGCGATGACGCGTTCAAAGTCGCGGCTGTAGGCCTTTTCGTCCACCTGGTCCACGAACGGCACGCTCAGGTTGCGCAGAATCTGGCCCATGCCCGCCACATCCTGCTGCTGTAGGGCGAAAAGCAACTGGATCAGGTTCACCCGCTGGGTCAGATCCAATTGGCCCACCATGCCGCAATCGAGGAAGGTGATTTGCCCGGTTTGCAGGTTGACCAGGACGTTGCCGGGGTGCGGATCGGCGTGGAAGAAGCCGTCGATGAGCAGTTGCTTGATGATGGCGCGCAGGGCATTGCGGGCCACGGTCGCGCGCTCCAGGCCGGCGGCTTCGATGGCCGAGATATCGCTGATCTTGACGCCCTCGATGAACTCCATGGTCAGCACGCGCGATGTAGACAGCTCGGGGTACATGTGCGGGATATGGATGCCATCGATGCTGGCCATGTTTTCGGACAGGCGCAGGGCATTGTAGGCTTCGCCCAGCAGATCCAGCTCGGATAGGACGCTCTCGGAGAACTGCTCGATCATGCCTTCCAGGTCGATGGCTCGCAGTTGTTCCGAACGCCGGGCAGCCACGCGCACAGCGCTCTGCATGATGCCCAGGTCGGCCTTCATCTGGGCCGGAATGCCCGGTCGCTGGACTTTGACCACGACCCGCTCGCCGCTGAGGAGTGTGGCCCGGTGCACCTGGGCCGTAGAGGCGGCAGCCAGGGGTTCAAAATCAAAGCTGGCAAAGAGTTGGTCCGGCATGGCGCCCAGTTCTTCTGTCACAATCTCCTGCACCTCAGACCCGGAGAAGGGGGGCACGTCGCTCTGCAGCTTTTCAAGCTCGACTTCCCACTCGGCGGGGATGACGGATGCCTGGCTGGAGACGATCTGGCCCATCTTGACGTAGGTGGGGCCCAGCTCTTCCAGCATGAGGCAAACCTTGGCCGGCGTCGTGAGTTCAGCCACATCCTTGGGCAGGTGCCAGACCCAGCGTTGCATGCTGTGCCGCAGGTTGCCCAGCAGCCGCCAGCGCTGGAAGGCCAGGTCCCAGCCGTAGCGCAAGAAAACATTGTACACCTGCTGCAATCGCAGGCTCTCCCGGACGCTATCGAGTCTGGTTCGTTTCATAACCGGTCCTCCTCTTGTTCTTCCCGGGGCTCGGTTTCTGGATCCACCACACCGCCTGCCTCAGCAGGCGGCGTCACCACCGGGTCGAGCGGCTCTGCCTCGTCCTTGGCCGGGGGTGATGGCCCCTCATCCGGCCCTGGCGGGGATGGTTCTACCCCGGCACGTAGTGCCGCAGAAAGGTCTGCCTCGGCGGGTTCTGCCACGGCACGTAGTGCCGCAGCAGGCCCTTCCAGGGCAGGGCTTGTCTCCTTGGCCTCCGGCGCCGGTGCCTCTATGGCCAGCGCATGCTCCTCTGCTACAGCCTCGTGCCTTTCGGCCGCGAGCCAATCGACGGAGCGTGCCTGTTCTTCAACCTGCTGGCGCAGTTCGGCCGGTTCGTCGGGCACGATGGGCATCGTCAGACCCAGCAGGCTTTCAAGGAAGGAGCTGAGCAATCCCAACACCAGGCCACCGAGCAGGGCCCACAACAGGTTGTCGACCGCAAACCGCGCGGGGAAGAGGAACGACAGCAACCACAGCAGCAGCGTGTTGACGAGCACAACTACCAGGCCATAGGTGACAAAGATGAATTGCAGGGTCAGGAACTGCAGGATCGGCTTGAGCAGGGCGTTCAGGACGCCCAGCATGAAGGCCATCAGCAGCCAGTTCCAGATCGACTTGTCGACAAAGTAGATCTTGGGCACGATGATCGCGGTGACGGCCAGAGCGATGGCGTTCACCAGGATCCTCACCAGCAGAAAGCGCCAGTTGAATTGCTTGAAGAATCGGCTTATTTTCATGTGGTTTCTACTCCCCAGAGCGAATTATAGCCCACTCCTATCGTATTTGAACAATATCAAGTGCATCCACCACAGCCTCTTGGGCATACTCTTTGAAGGTCTGTCGGAACTCTGGATAATGCTCCCCAAAGCAATCGGGGCAGAAGGTATGTGAGAAATCGGCTTCGCTATGCCGGCTGATTCCGCCACTTTGCTTTGTGACCGGGCGATTGCCTCATCTTCTACCGCGTTGGGTGAGCCATCATGTCGATCGCTACCGTGATGGCCAGAATCAGGATATCGTCCTGGCCCTCGGCGACTTCTACGCCGTAGGTATCGCGTATTCGGAACCACTTTTTCGAGACTTCGCCCACTTTCTGGCGGCCCTCGCCGATGCGGTATTCGTGGTCCAAGATGTTGCCCTGTACATCGAGATCAGGTCCGCCCTTGATCTTGACCGTCCAGCGGTCGCGCACCGGCGTGATGATGGCCTTTTTGACCATGGCCAACGTCTTGCCGTCCGGCCCCTCGATCTCCATCGTGTCCTTGACGCGCAGCATTCGCTCTTGGATCTCGCACAGCTTGTTGCCCTGCATATCCTTGAAGATCAGCGTATCGCGGACACGCAGAACCTTGCCATCCACTTTGAACACCTTTTGGCCTTGCTCGTTCTCGATATGGAAATCGTGGCCAAAGGACACCAACTTCTGGCGCATCTGGTAGCGCTTGAACACTGGTGCCTGCCCCCGGCGCGCTTGCCGTCGATCCTGTCTCCTTTTACGTCCCATTTGAACTCCCCTTTCTATGGTTATTGTGCACTACAGATTGTACCTGCTCAGACTGCCGTGCCACAGGTTGGCGAACTCGATGATTCTGGTGATTTCCACCTCGAATCAACATCTAACCTGCGGGATGGTGGGCTTACTTTCCCCTGCGACCCCTTTTGCCGATGACCAGCAATGGAGCAAAGACCAGGCCGGTGGCGAGAGGGGCGCAGGGCAAACCACCCTCTTCTGGCTCGGCCGGCAGGTTTTCGGCTGTCGGCGGCTCTTCCGCGGGCGGTTCGGCAGGTGGCTCTGGTGGTGGTTCGGTGGGCGGCTCTTCCGCGGGCGGTTCGGCAGGTGGCTCTGGTGGTGGTTCCGTGGGCGGCTCTTCCGCGGGTGGTTCGGTAGGTGGCTCTGGCGGTGGTTCCGTGGGCTGCTCCGGTGGTGGCTCCGTGGGTTGTTCTGGTGGTTGCGTGGGTGCGGGCTGCTCTTCACCTGGCGTGGCTGTGGCCGCTGGCACTTCGGGTGATGCTCCTTCCCGAGAGCCAAGAACGGCGAATAGGATCGCGATGCAGGCAATAGCCAGAATGGCCACCACCACGGCCGGCAGCACCCAGCTTGGAATGAGGGCCTTACTCACCACCTCGCCGCTGAGGTTCTGCGTCTCCCCTTCGGCTGCCTGCACGCGTGCCGTGAACGGCCAGGCCCGCTCCCGGCCAAAGAGTGGGCGGCTTCGGGGCTTGGCCTGGAATTCGGCCATGGCCACTTCCCCCGGTGGGATGCGCAACTCGTGCGTCGGGGCTGGCTCAAAGTCCAGCCCCTCGTCGGGGCTCTGCCAGGTCAGGGTGAATGCCTGTTGGATGTTACCCTGGTTCTCCACCGTCACCCGTGCCGGCTCCCCGGCCTCGATCCGCTGTGGGCGCAACTCGCAACCAAACTGGGAAAGGGTCGCGATGGTCAAGATGCAATCGGCTGCAGCCACCTGGCCGGGGGCAGCCTGGCTGGCAGCTAGTATCTGGAATGGATGGCGCCCGGCACTTCCTTCTCCGGAGTGGGGCAGCTGGATGGTCAGCGTCACTTCCTGCTGTTGCCCGGGAGACAGCGGCGTGGATGCCGAGGAGGCCATGACCCAACTGCTGGGTATGCCCTCCACCGACAGGCTGAAAATGTCCCTCTCCAGGCCCTGATTGAACAAGACCAAGGGCACGGCGACACTTTCCCCTGGTGCTACCGGGAACTCGGTGGCAGCCAGGAGCAAACCGATGCGACCCGGCACCTCGAGCGCGGCCACCGTCAGGGTGCAGGTTGCCTCGGCCGCCTGCTGCGGTGTGTCCTGGCTGGTCAGGCGGATCACGAGCTGGTGTCGCCCGGCCCGGCCCTGGGGGGGCGGCGGTTGGATGGTCAGAAAGACCTCGCGCTGCTCTCCCGCAGCCAGGCGGACCACAGGTGAAGGCACAGACACCCAATTGCTGGGAATGCCCCTCACCACAAGCTCAAAGAACCCGTCTGTCGAGCTGCGGTTGTGTAGCAAAAGCGGGACAGTCTCGCTGCTGCCCGGCGCCATCGTCAGGTCCGCGGACTGGATCTGAATGGCGACTTGGTTTTCGAATGAGTGGTTTTCCATAGAAATCTCCTATGATGGTTGAGGACTGCCAATCCCCACCACCTGGCCCTGGTCCGGCTCGGTGATGGCGATCATGGCCTGTCCTGGCGCCCTGGTCGGCGTCGGGGCCACCGTAGGCGCGGGCGCGGATACCTCGTCCTTACCCCCAGAAAGGGCGGCGATGGCCGACGCAATGCAAACCACGATGGTGCACAGGGCCAGGATAGCGGCAATGACGGCCACAGTCCAGCCCGTCTTGCGTCGTTCAGCCGGTTCTTCGACAGACGTGCTCCCTTCCATCTCAGGCGCCACGGGTTCTTGTTCAGGCGCCTCCTCCATTTGCAGCTGTCCCTTCTGTTCTTCAGTCATGGTTTTCCTTCTACTCACCCAGCTATCTCGAGTTCGGCTGAATCCGGAGTCTCTGTGGCGGCTGCCTTGGCTCGTTTCCCCAATTCACCCGCCAGGGGCATCAGGATCACCAGGCCAACTACAGAGATGACCATCAGGTACGTGATCACATCCATGTCAAAGTTTTGTCCGGCGACGACCAGGGCGGCGGAAATATTGCGCTGCCCGGCGCCCAGGCCCATCACGTTTTTGATACCGCTATCGGAACCGCCCAGGAAGTAGCCGATCGCTGCCGCCCCGACGATAAAGATAATCCCGGCCAGGATGCCCCACGAGCCCACCAGGCCGATCATGTCTTTGAAATTGAGCACCAAGCCAAGCACCGTCAGGACCAGGATGGCAATGTTGGATGCCTGCCCGAAGGTGGGCTGGATCTTGGCCGCGGTCTCCTCGTAACGGGCGTTGATGAACAGACCGATGGCCAGGGGGATCAACATCATCACGATCAGCGATTGGGCGATATCCCAGGGGCTGACCTCCACCCCACCCAACAGCAGGGGCAGTACGATGGGCAGATAGATGATGGTCACGATCATCAGCAGCACCATCAAGCCCACCGAAAAGGCGATATTGCCCTTGGCGACTTCCGCCAGCTTGGGCAGGAAGGGGGCGCCCGCCGCTGTGGACAACAAGATCAGGCCGATGCGCAGCGATTCATCGAGCGGCAGCAGCGAGGTGATGAGATAGGCCAGGATGGGCACCAGGATAAAGTTGACTACCAGGGCCAGGGCCACCTGCTTGACATCCTTGAGCGGGGCGATGATCTGCTTCATCTTGAGGCTCAGGCCCATGCTGGCCATACTGCCGATCACAAAGACCAACAAAGATAGTCCAGCCAGAGTTTCCATTATTTCAGTCATGAGTTTATTCTCCTTTTCACATTTTTGATCCGAGACTACCAATCTCGGTCATCCTGCTACTGTTTCCCTCTCTGGAGAGTCGTATTCGCCCTATTGACAAAATGGCTCCAGAGCATACGTTTGAAGGTGGTGTTGACGACCACACTATCTTAGAACTTGCCGCTGTTTGCCCACTCCTCTTTTGGCGGTACCGGCTCGGCATTGTCCCAATGCTCAACAACCTTACCGTCCTGAATACGATATAGGTCGACCTGTGCGAACGGTTGACCTTGCCACAAAGCCCTACACAGTGTCGCAACAAAGTTGCCTTGACCAACGAGTAGGACCAGTTCTCCATAGACCAGTGGTCGGTCTTTGGCGAGCGCCAGCGCCCTAAAGTGCTCAAGTCCATCAGGCATATCCGCGTTATGTTGGATGTACTGTTCGCTGGAGACATAGCTGTTTATGTTTTCGGGCTTTTCACCCACAAGAACATCCCGTACCAGATCACGGACGATCTGCTTGTTCGCTTCGGTTTTATCCAGGTCGGTAATCTCTGTTGGCCCATCGACGGAGGTATGGCCAGAAGGGGTTTGGGGCACGTACTGTGAAATCACATCCCAATGCTCAATGATTTTTCCGTCCTCATCCGTATCAAAGAAATCAGTGGTCACCCATTGGGATTCACCGTCATTCAACGACTGGTAGACCTGCAGAAATACATGTTGGCCGTCTTCAAGTGCTCGCAGGATCTCGATATCTCGTTTCCGGTTTCTGGCGATAAATGGCTCAAAGAATTCGACAAAGCCCTCGATGCCATCCTTGACTCCGGTGCTATGCTGGGTATAACGCGCACCTGTATACTTTGTGACGGCCTCTCTTGCCTTGCCATCTCGAATACCTTCCAGGTACAAGTTCATGGCATTTTCTAGTCGCTTACTCATGCCAAACTCCTTTCAGGCGCAAACACCCCGTCTTCCCCCACTTTTTGAAAAGATACCTGATGATGGTCTAAACGGCCATAAGCTGCGCGGGAACCGGATATTCGCACAACAGGGTGCCGTCGTAGTCAAAGGTCGCGACTCGCTCCACCGGCGGCACATAGTCCGGGCCATTCTCAGTAGTAACTGCGGCCACAAATTCCAAAATGGCCTGCTTTGTTGGCGTATCACGCCAAGATGGTAAGAAATCAATCATTTGTTTTTCTCCTTTGTAGAGTTGCCTTTTAAGAGTGGCAGCCCAGCAACCGAACGTTGCTTGGAGGACTGCCACTCCTGAAATTCTTCAACTTGCGCTTATGGGACCGCTTATCTCTAATCCACACGCACAACCAGCGGCGGTTCCCATGTGCCATCAAGAGCCGCTGGTTTCGGCCAATACAAACGCATAGCCAAGTAGAACCATCATCGCCTAATAAATGGCGGCGGTACATAGCCCTCAATCTTCGCGGTGTCAGCCTGATAAGCACGTAGCAAAACGCCCAGACCGCCTCCTGGTGTATACAGCCAATTCCCCGCTTCTGGCTTGCTTGAGAATTTGAAGGTGATGCCTCCATCTTTGTCAAATTCCATTTTGTCCGTTGTAATCACATAAGAATCATACGCATTGGCTTTTACATAGAACTCTCCATCATGGGCAGTAATAGACCAGAAGCCAATATCTTTAAGCGGCGGCAAGTCCTCTTTTGTGAAAACAAGTTCACCCTCGCCTTCAAAGTAACCAAGGAAATAATTGGCCTCTGCTTTTGAGTTGCCCCACAAGCCAAAGTGGGCGCCTATGGCTCTGCCCATATAGTTTTTATTCAGAAACTCGCGGTTGCCAAACACTGTTGTCGCACCGACCCAGCCATTGCCCAGGGCGGTTGCCGTTTTACTTTGCGTCTTGATGTCTGCGAATGCGGCATCTATACCAGCTTGCACTTCTTTTCTTTCTTCTTTTGTGAGTGTGACATCGCTGAAAATGCCGATTCTGGCAAAGCGCTCAAACAGGGCGGTCTCGCTTTCAGGTATTTCGGTCAACAGATCGTTGATGAGTTCAACAAAATCGGGAGAAAAGGCTTTTTCTTTGTCATAAGGCGGATATTCGTTGTGTTTAGTGGGGGCATCAATGACCTTGATATCATCCTTAATGCTTTGCAGCAGCTCTCTTTCAGAGGCATCTGCTATATCAATTCTGATCACAATGATGACGTGGTTGCTTTCCAATTCAATTGGCGTGGCGTTCAAATCTGGTAATTGTTGACCCTTATTGTAGAAGGTGAAACGCCCCCCATCGCCATTGTTAGCCCGCGTGCCCATATAGTAAGTGTTATGGGTAAAGGCATCAATGCACTGATAGACAATGTAGCGGTCTTTCACTTCAGGTATTTCTATGGTGACTGGCCCATAGGTCGTGCCGACCAAGATACCCCCGCTCATCGAAGTTAAGTTGGGACATACAATAGGTTGCCCCACAGTTTCCCATGGTAATCCGGGGTTAAATACGGGTTCATTGAATGCCAGACCCATAAACTTCATCATGCCATTGATAGTCTTTATCTGTTGCAGCATGGGATAGGCGTACACAAACGCTTCTTCTGCAATTTGTTTGGTTTCTTCCAGTGTAATCTTGTTCATACTAATCTCCTTTGTTTTGATGTGATGGTGGCTTTGCTTCGTGCTTTACGCCTTCTGCACAGCCGGTGGCAGCCAGTCGAAGGTCAGTGCTTCGGAACGTGCGTTGTAGAGGCGCAGACAAAGATATAAAGGCTCTTTGGGTGCTGGCAACCAGTTACTTTCCTTATCAACACCTGGGCTGTCGGACTGAAGATAGATGGTTAACGAGCCATCCTGTCCGTATTTCATCTCGTCGTAGGTGCCAATCTGATACCTATCCAGTGGGTTTTCCACAAGAAAGCCAGCCGGATGGTCGTACATGGTGATAGACCAAAAGGCATCAACTGGTGGAAGCATGCCTTTCTCAAAGCGAATCGTATAGTTGTGTTCGCCGTGCAGAGGCTCATCGTCGGCATCTATGTAGGCAAAGTTGAAAAAGTTCTCGCGCGAGTCCTGTCCCGGCTGCGCCCGCAGCGAAACCGCTGTCCGAAAGAGAAAGTCGAAAGCGCCACTGGGGGTCGAATAGTCGATGGAATTTGGGATCATAACCCAGTTATTTTTTGTGATCCCCAGACGCTGTTCGGCCTCCTGGGTCATTATCTGGCGGCCAACTTCAACGGCTCTGCGTAAGCCCCCGGCCGTAGCTGGATCGAGTTTGGCAGCGTCGAAGGCTTTATCTGGCCCGATGCCAATGCTCTCGAATAATCCCACGATGGCTGCATCGGGGCCATAGGGCGGGTTGCGGCGCAGCCCGTCGTTGAGTATCGCAAACCAGTTGAGGGAGTCGCTCACATCATAAGGAAGCCATTCCTCGTACTGATTGTCGCCCATCGTGTTGCGCTTCCCCTTGCGCCACTCACTCAATGCCGTCAGCGCGTATTGGTCTTGAATGGCATTGGCGTTGGGCAAGTCATCTGGCCCCTTTACTTCAGTTCGCCCGATAATCCACAATGCATTGGTATCAATATTGACCCGTTCTACTTCGGCAGGTAGCACGCCTTCCCAATTGGGGCCGACAAAGGCGTATGAACCTCCTTGACGGCCGATCGTTTGGTTGCTCAAGTTCTCAACTTTCTGATAGAAATCGGAATAGTTGATCGTGAAGTAGCGATTTGGGATGGGTGGAATATCGACCACAATCGGTTCCAGCGACAGATCCAACCAGGTGCTAGAATAGACGGTGGCATTATTGGCGGAAACCACACCGCTTTTCCTACATGTGGCCGCACTCACAAGTTGCTGTAAATGAATAAATTTATTGAAACAACCAAAAGCCGCCAAGCTTGTGTGTCGCACTCGGTAAAGTTCGGTCATCGTAAAGCCCCAAGCGAAGGCGGCTGTACCCAGCGTATAGGCTTGTTCTTCACGAATCTGCTCTGGGGTTAACTTGGAAGTCGGTTTTTGTTTCATTTTGTTCTCCTTTGAGGTAGTTTTGTTCATGATAGTTTCCCTTTATTTTGGATGGTTAGGAGTGGCAGTCCGGCAACCGAAGGTTGCTTGAGATCTGCCACTCCTGAAGTTCTTTAACTTGCGTTTATGAGACTGCTTATCTTTAATCTACACGCACAATCAGCGGCGGTTCCCATGTGCCATCAAGAGCCGCTGGTTTCGGCCAATACAAGCGCAAAGATATGTAGAACTCCTCGGCAGGTGCGGGAAGCCAGTTTGCTCTTTGGGCTGGATCGTTTGGTTCCGCATGTTGCACTGTAATCGTCAAGCCGCCATCAGCATCCCGTACAAGCCCTTCTGTGGTTGAATTGATCAGGTAACGATTGATGGGGTTTTTCACCAGATATCCAGCCGCGCCGTCATACGACTTGTCGTACATGGTGAGCGACCAGAACGCATTCACTGGCGGATCGTTTTCCCATCGAAGCTGATAAGCGTGTGCGCCATCAAGATTTTCGCCATTAGCATCAACCCGTGCCAATGGATAGAACGCTTCGATCTGGTCGTTGCCTCCCCATCCAAGCTGGGCGGCTACGGCGCGTAAGGCGTAATTCCCGTTGAAGAATGCGCGGTTTCCAAACACTGCCGCCATCGTAAAACTGTTCACATTTTGTCCAACTGCCGAAAGCGCTCGGGCGAATGCTTCTATGGCTGCGGCAATACCTTCTACGATGGCCTGACGTTGTTCATCGCTCAATGCGTAAGGGTCAAACGATACGCCAGCCCCGATTCCAATTGAGGCGAATCGGGCGAACAGTTCCGTTTCGCTGGGGTGGATGGGTTCACACAGGGGCAGTAAAGCATTCATATATCCGATAAAACGCTCATCACGGGAGGCGGGATCGTCCCAGTGCGGCCAATCAAACGACGGCAACGATGGGGCTTCTCCGCCTTGAAACACCTCATATGGCTCCAGACGATATTGGCGCATCACCTCGGCGAGCGCGGGCTGATCATCAGGGTTTAGCAATTGGGTACGGCCGAGCAAAAACACCAACTCTGTCTCAAAGCGAAATGAACCAGCGAATCCTTCTGGCACTTCACCCTCCCATGTCGGCCCCATCAGGAAATACGAATCAGCCGCAGTGCCTGTGGCGCGGCTGCCGATGAAGAGTTCGTTATCGCCCAAAAGATTTTCAAACTGCATCACATAATAGCGGTCTTTGATCTCTGGTACGGTGAGTACGACTGGCCCGCCGCGTAAGTCGAGCATTCCCATTGAGTAGGGGGTGTCGGCATTGGCGCTGATCACATCTTTGAACGTGTGATCCAACGTAACCGCTTCCCCAAATGGACCAGCGTTGGCAGGCCCGCGATACGCTGGTGAGGCGGGTTGCAGGAACGTTGCATACGCAAAGCGGTATCCCATCAGCATGGGAAAGGCATAGGTGTACGCTTCTTCTGCAATTTGTTTGGTTTCTTCTGGGGTAATCTTATTCATGATCGTCTCCTTTACTTTGATAATATGGTTGGTCGATTTTGTTGCGTCACATTTCTGACACCGGCGGCGCTCAATGTTGAGTGCCGCCGGATCTGTTGCAGGCAGGGACTAACCCACCTTATGATCTCGCTGGGACGCCGGTGCCAACAGGCACTCTACCGACACCAACGGCAATCCCAGCATGTTCACGTGGTTGATCATCCCGATCAGGCCGGCCTGGTCAACCGGCTCGGTCGTCAGTACGGTCAGAGGAAAGCCGGTCACACCCCGCTCCGTGGAGATCGTCCGGGCGCCAAAGTACTCGGCCCAATCCTCACCGATCTCGCCCTGGATGCGGATGGCAAAAACCGCGGGGTCATACATGTTGAGTTTTCCTGGGTATTGTCCCATCAACCTCCACCTACGTTCTCTTGAGCCTGCTTGTCATGGCACGCTCACTCTGGTCGCCAGCGCCATGAGCGCCAGGTCGGTCAGACCCAACGCCAATAGAATAGAACTGAGTCGTGTGCGCGTTTCTCTGCCTCCCCTACACCGAGATCGGAACCAAAACGGCGCTCAACTGGCGTCGCTCGACCCTCCATATGGACAGTATAGCAGATTTGGCTGGGGAATGCGTCTACCAAATGGTGGATATGATGGTGGATTCTAGAGGATGTCCAGCTCTTGTGCCCGGGCAACGGCCTGCTGCCGGCCGCGGACGTCGAGCTTGCGGTAGATCTTGAGTGTATGCGTTTTGACCGTAACGGGGGAAATCACCAGTTCCTCGGCGATCTGCCTGTTGGTCAAATGCCTGGCGAGGAAGGCCAGGACTTCCAGTTCGCGGGGGGTCAGGGGATCGACTAGCGATGACGAAGGACGAAGCACCAAGGATGAAGACGTGGCTTCCGTCGTTCGTGCATCTTGGGGGAATGCAGCCAGGAGCTGGGCGACATAGCCAGGCGCCACACCTTGGCTGTTTAGCTCTGCCAACAGTCCTGCCATTGTCGGTCCCAAGTCTACAAAGGGCCGGATAGAGCCGCCGGGTTGGGCCAACTGGATGGCCTGTTCCAGCAATAGTAGGGCGTTCTCTCGGTCGCCAAGGGCATCCTGCAACAGGGCCTGCAAAGCCTGGATCTCGATCAAGTGCCACGTATCATGGGTCGCCTCGGCAAACGAGCGCAGCCGCGCCAGTAGATCAGTCGCCTGTCGCAGCGCACTGGGGATCGCTCGGGCAATGAGCGCTCTTGCCAGCGTCAGGTGGGGGATCTCGGGCAGTAGCATCAGAGAAAGAGTATCGCCGAGAGGGACAGACCAGTGGCTTGTATCCGGTACTTTTCTTTGCAACAGGGCCAGCCGCGAGGCCAGCGCATGGGCACTGATCAGCATCGGGCCATCACCGATCTCTCTGGCCCAGGCAAATGCCGCTTCGCTCGTCTGCCTCACCTGGTCGGGCTCGCCCATCGCCTGGTAGGTGAGAGCCAGTCCGAACAGGCCCTGGAGCACCGTTACGGCGTTGGCTTGATAGCGAAGCTCAGCGGCGTGAGCATAGTATTGCTGGGCCCGATCCAGATCATTCCGGAGATAGTATATGAGGCCTCGACCCACAATGGCGTTGCCGCCTGTCATGTACAGCTTGTGTGGTTGAGTAAGGTCTTGAAGCTGGATGGCCGTTTGCTCTGCGAGCCGGAAGTTGCCGGCCAGGAGCTGGCTATACATGAGGCTGAGGATGATGCGGTGCTTCTGAGCGCCGCCATATTGCCGGTCTTCGGCCAATGCTTTCGGGGCCTCATCGTAAATCATATCAGGCTGGCCAACCAGATGGTAGGCGCCCAGTCGATAGGTAAGCGCGATGCCGTGCACCAGCCGGTGCTCAGGCGGCGTGACTTCCAGGGCTTGCCGGGCATTATCCAGGCAAGGTTGACCCTGGCCGAGCCAGAAATGGACAAAACTCATCAGGGCGGCGATTTCTCCATGCAAGATGGCCCGCTCGACCTCGCTGAGCGGAGGATCGTTTTCCTCAAGCCTGACCTTGACCCGCTCCACGATGGAGAGAAGCTCGGCCAGTTTGAAGCGAACGCCCACAAGCCAAGCCTCGACGAGCAGCAGTTGTGCTCGTCTCTCGACGACTTCTCGGGGGAGCAGGTCCAGCCAACGCCTCAGAAGCCGCCACCGCTCCCCGTTCATTGCTTCGTGACGGTGCGTTTCCACCAACATCGCGGCGCGATCCATATCGCCCGCAGCCAACGCGTGTTCGAGCGCTTCCTCGGTGAGTCCGCTTTGTTCGAACCACGCGCTGGCGCGGGTGTGCAGCGTGACGATCTCGTCAGGGCTGAGCCGCTGCCTCAGCCTCTCCCGCAGAAGGTCGCGGAACAGATGGTGGTACCGGTACCATCTGCCCTCCTCGTCAAGCGGCACCAGGAAGAGGTTGGCTTGCGCGATCCAGTCAATGGTCTCCTGGCTCTGGATGGCAGAACCCTCAATCACTGACTCGCAAAGTGACGCGCAGAAACGATCCAAGACCGATGTGCGCAGCAGAAAGTCTTGGACCTCGGGCGATTGCCGGGCCAGCACCTCGCTCAACAGATACTCCACGATCAGGGCGCTACTCGTCCCTTTGAATCGCTGGGCAAAGGCTTCGTCGTCGGACAGAACATGCATGGAGAGGGCAACCAGCCGCAGGCCGACGATCCAGCCCTCAGCCTTCTCCGCCAATCGGGCAGCAGTCTCGGCGCTCACTTCCCGGCCAACCGCTCTTTGAAGAAACGCGTCGGTCTCTTGTGGAGTGAAGCGCAGATCGACGAAGCGGAACTCTGTCATTTCCCCCCGCGCTCGCAGTTGGGGCAGCGGCAGCGGCGGGTCGCTCCTGGTGGTCAGCGCCAGATGCACGCTCCGGGGCAAGTGCTGGATCAGAATCGACATCAGCTCGTGGATCGCCGGATCGGTGATGGCCTGATAGTCATCGAGGGCGAGGACCAAGCCGCCCATAGAGCGGGCGTCGGTCTGCGACCGGTCTCCTTCCTTCAAAGGGTCCGTGGCATCCTCCTTGTTGCTCGAAAGGGCCACGGTGAGCTCATCTAGCTCGTTGACCAGCGAGGTGGCGATCACGCGCAGCGGTGGGGCTTGGGCTGCACCCAGCAGGCCGAGTGTCTTCTCACAGGCGTCCGGAATCACGGTCCGAATCGCGCCGACCAGGTAGCTA
>Ga0180437_10003573_pt1 | contig 22995 bp, 17 predicted proteins | sample SS_ome_4_FD_132410 | JGI IMG/M metagenome (GOLD analysis project Ga0180437, IMG submission 132410) | Hypersaline lake sediment archaeal communities from the Salton Sea, California, USA - SS_3_D_1 metaG | ecosystem: Environmental > Aquatic > Non-marine Saline and Alkaline > Hypersaline >...
CAAGAAGATACCGTTAATTTATCCACCCTGTGTGTCCGGGGCCACTTTGCCCATGATTTTTTAAACGTTTCTGAAAGATTGACTCATCCATTGATTCGGAGAGATGGAGAACTTTTACCTGCCACGTGGGATGAGGCACTCGAAATTGTTGCGAAAAAACTTATCGCAATAAAGAAGAAGCATGGGCCTCAAAGCCTGGCATTTATAGGATCATCCAAATGTACAGTTGAGGAAAATTATCTTTTTCAAAAAATGGCCCGTGTGGTTTTAGGAACGAATAATGTGGATAATGGCAGTTATTGCTCAGAGAAGGTGAAAGAAAACCTCATCAATCGAAATCTGGACGGCTGTGACCTAATCAAACCATTAGCCGGGCTTGAGAAGGCCGAGCTAATTTTCGTTATAGGGGCTGATCCCACCCAATCGGCACCCGTGGTCAGTTACTATATCAAACGGGCCTCAAGGATAAAAGGAATCCCCCTGATAGTGGCAGACCCGAGAAAAACAGGATTAGTTCCTTTCTCCTCGCTCTGGCTTCCTCTTGCCCCACACAGCGATTGCGCAATGATAAATGCTATGGCATCCATTCTCTATAAAAGAAAATCTTATGATACAGGTTTCATACACAAGTTTACTGAAGGGTTTGATCGTTACAGTGATGGTCTGTTATCGGTCGACCTTGAAACGGCATCTCGCCTCACCGGGCTTGATAGAGAAATAATAGAAAAGGCTGCAAATTTTATTGAATGGAAAAAAATAGCCTTTGTGATCGGACACGGTATTTTACAACAAAGATATGGGTCCATGTCCATGGATGCCCTGCTAAATCTTGCACTGATGACAGGAAGTGTAGGTGGTGAAAACCACGGTCTCTATTTTCTTGCAAGAGAGAACAACCAGATAGGCGCATGGGATATGGGCGTCGTACCAGATTCCCTTCCCGGTCGCCAGCCCCTCAGTAATGATATAATACGTAACCACTGGGAACAAAATTGGGAGGTTAAGATTTCACCAGATCCAGGGCTCAATTTAATTCGTATGATTGAGGAGGCAGAGAAGGGAAATATTCAGGCCCTTTACATCATGGGTGAAAACCCTCTTCGGAGTCTTCCACAGCCGGAACGCATCAGGGATGCATTAAATAAACCGGAATTACTGGTGGTTCAGGACATTCTTGCCACCGAAACTACTCAATTGGCAGATGTGGTGTTGCCAGGAGCCGCATTCAGTGAAAAGGGGGGAACATTTACCAACCTTGAGGGCAGAATCCAATTATTTGAACCAGCAGTTTCCCCGCCTGGTAAGGCGAAACCCGACTGGGAAATCCTTGATATGCTGTTCGACACAATGCGTTACTCCAAGAGATATTCCTCTCTCAATGAAATAAGAACAGAAATTAGTCAGCTTGTACCAATGTACTCGGAACTGGAGCGGAATGGGCAAAAATCCTGGGTCAAGGGGTCGAGCAATCTGAGGCTTTTCCACACTGATGCGAAAGGGGAACCTGTTCATTTTTCCCCTGTAATCTCTCCAGAAGATGAAGGCTTCGAAGAAGATTATCCCTTTACGGGTATTTTGGGTTCCCTTCGATACCACCTTGGAAGTGGCACCAGGACCTGCAATTCAAATAGAGTTAAGAATTTTAGTGTAAAGGGAGAGGTGGAGATATCCCCTGAGGATAGTGACAGAATAACTCTGAAAGAGGGAGATACGGTAAGAATATCTTCCCCTTACGGATCTATAGTGAGAGAGGTAACGATAAAGAAGGAGTTGAGATCCGGACTCGTGTTTATACCAATAGGCTTTCATAATAATGATGCAATGCAATTGATCAATCTGACCCAACTTGGTGAAGCTGACTCACCCGGATGGAAGGAATGTCATGTAAAGATTGAGCGGTTGGAGGAATAACAGGTTACGGGTATCGAGCTTTAACTACGAAACCCGCAACGCATAACTCGTAACTCGCAGACCTTTAGGTGCGGTACACATGAAACCAAAAGAGATAGACTGGCGCAAATTTGAGGCCATTATGGATAAACATAGAGGAGAGACCTGGACCTTGATCCCTCTGTTGCAAGACATCCAAGAGACATTTGGTTACATACCAGAGGAATCTATAGAGTCTATTGCAGAGGCCCTGAACCTTTTTGCGAGTCAGGTGCAAGGGGTGATCTCCTTTTATGCTGGGCTATCCCTGAAGCCGAAAGGAAAATATGTGATCAGGGCATGTCGCGGCACTGCATGCCACGTCAAAGGGAGTCGAAGTATTCTGAGATTTATGAAAAAGGAGCTGGGGCTGGATGAAGGGGAGACCAGTCCTGATTATCAATTTACCCTTGAGACTGTGGCGTGTCTGGGCGCCTGTTTTCTTGCTCCTGCCATGATGGTGAACAGGACCTATTATGGCAAACTATCTCCGCCAAAGATAACCAGTATACTGGCAGAATACGGAAAAAAAGGGGGGGAAGACTGATACACATGGAAAAAATTTTTTCTATTGGGGAATTCGAGTGGTATCGGAATAAGATTTTTGCCCAAGAGGATGAGGGGAAAACTCATATAGATGTCTGTATGACCGGCTGTCGTGCGTATGGTGCTGCTGAACTTAAAGCTGCCCTTGAAGAGGAGGTTAAAAAACAGGACCTCGCAGGTCAGGTTGAGATACGTTCCACCGGATGCCACGGGATTTGTGCGAAAGCGCCAGTAATGTATATCGATCGGTTGGGAGTCCAATATCAGGAGGTCAATCCTGAAGATGCAGCAGAGATCGTTGACCTCACACTAAAGAAAAATCAGTTGATTGATCACCTTGCCTACAGGGATGCCATCACAGGAAATCCCATTTATTATCGCAATCAGATCCCTTTTTATAAAAAGCAGGTGAAAAGGGTACTGGCCAATTGCGGAAGAATCGATCCCACAAGGATCGAGCATTATATTGCCAATGGCGGATATCAGGCTATCGTCAAGGCCCTCTCTAAAATGACACCGACGCAGGTAATCGATGAAGTTACTGCGGCCAAACTAAGAGGTAGGGGTGGTGCCGGTTTTCCTACAGGAGTGAAATGGAAATTCGCCCGTCAGGCAGAAGGGCAACCTAAATATATTATCTGCAATGCGGATGAGGGTGATCCAGGTGCCTTTATGGATCGTGCAGTTCTGGAAGGCGACCCCCACGCAGTAATCGAAGGGATGCTCATTGGTGCCTATGCTATTGGAGCAGAGTACGGCTACATTTATGTGCGAGAAGAATACCCCATTGCAGTTGAACACCTGAAGCTTGCGTTAGAACAGATGAAAGAGCTGGGTCTCTTAGGGGAAAACATCCTTGGATGCGGTTTTAATTTTGATATTTTTCTCAAAATGGGCGCAGGTGCCTTTGTATGTGGTGAAGAAACAGCCCTCATGGCCTCCATTGAGGGGGGGCGGGGAATGCCCAGAGCACGGCCGCCCTTCCCGGCCCAAGCGGGACTAGATGGCAAACCAACTAATATCAATAATGTAGAAACCTGGGCCAATATTCCACTGATCATAAAAAATGGAGTGGAATGGTATACTCAGGTGGGTACAGAGAAGAGTAAAGGGACAAAAATCTTTTCCTTGGCTGGTAAGGTAAACAACACCGGCTTAGTGGAAGTTCCAATAGGTGCGGCAATCAGGGACGTGGTTTTTGATATTGGCGGCGGTATCCCAAAGGGAAGGCAATTCAAGGCGGTCCAGATGGGAGGACCATCGGGCGGCTGTGTACCTACTCAGTATCTGAATCTGCCCATTGATTATGATACCCTTCAGCGTATCGGGGCCATCATGGGTTCAGGCGGCATGGTTGTGATGGATGAAAATAACTGCATGGTGGAAATTGCTCGCTTTTTCTTGAGTTTTACCCAGTCGGAATCCTGCGGGAAATGTTCTCCCTGTCGCCTGGGGACCACCCAGTTGCTGGAAATTTTAACACGGATTACACAAGGAAGAGGCAGGATAGAGGATATTCAAACCATTAGGGATTTAGGTGAAACCATAATAGCCTCATCTCTCTGCGGTCTCGGTCAGACTGCTCCCAAGCCCGCTCTCTCCACCCTTAAATATTTCTTGAAGGAATATGAGGATCATATACTGGAGCATCGATGTGCCGGGGCCACATGTGATGCAATGGTCATCTCCGCCTGCCAACATTCATGTCCGGCAGGGATTGATGTGCCTAATTATGTGGCTGCCATTGCCGCTGATAAGTATGAAAAAGCAGTAGAAATTATCAGGGAGAGAAATCCCTTTCCCGCTGTGTGTGGTCGGATCTGTATCCATCCCTGTGAATTAAAATGCCGAAGAGGTGAATTGGATGAACCGGTTGCGATCCGCTCTCTTAAGCGATTCGCTTCAGACTGGTATTTTGATCATATAGGGAAGCCAAAAGAACCGTTTGCTGTGACCAAGGATCAGAAGGTAGCCGTAGTGGGGGCAGGTCCAGCAGGACTAACCTGTGCATACTTTCTGGCGAAAATGGGATACAGGGTGACTGCATTTGAGTCTCAATCCGTGGCTGGAGGCATGCTGGGAATTACAATTCCGGAATTCCGTCTTCCCCGCAAGGTGATTCAGGAAGAGATCGCCTACATCGAAAGCTGTGGCGTAGAGATCAGGTACAACTCACCCATTGATGCCCAACATACTGTAAACGACCTTTTAGAAGAAGGGTATCACTCCGTATTTATTGGTGCAGGAGCCCAGGCCAGCAAGAGGATCAACATTCCTGGCGAAGAAGAAGGCTTAGTCGGTCTTCACTACGGCCTTCAATTTTTAACAGACATCAGGAGCGGCCAGGAGATACAGCTAAAAGGAAAAGTGGTAGTCTTGGGAGGGGGTAATGTTGCTATTGATGTAGCGAGAACCGCCCTTAGGGTGGGCGCCCAGGATGTTCAAATATTCTATCGGAGGACAAAAGAGGAAATGCCTGCATGGGAGAAAGACATTGAGGAGGCTATTGAAGAGGGAATTGTTATCAATCCTTTATGGGCTCCCAAACAAATTATACATCACGGTGGCACAATCACAGGCATTGAGTTTATGCGTAGCATGACGGTATTTGATGAAGAGGGACATTCTTCTCTAAAGATTAACGAGGAGGTGACCCAAATGGTTGAGGCCGAAACTATCATTATTTCCATCGGCCAGGCACCTGACATCTCTTTTCTATCCAAAGACAGCCAGCTTGAAAGGGCCCTATGGGGCAGTCTTGTGGTAAACGAAAACACTCTATCTACCAATATCTCAGGTGTTTTTGCAGGGGGAGATTTTACCACAGGCCCCAGTATTGTCATAAATGCTATCGCCTCAGGCAGAAGGGCGGCACTCGCAATAAACAAATACCTCAAAGGTGAAAAAGGAAGGGTAGAGATCGTGGATGAAAAGACTGCGATGAAGGAGGATATTGGTCTGGCCCTGGATGAGGAAACTGAAGAGGAAAGGCCAAGGATTAAAATCCAGCTTGAGAAGCCAGAGGAGAGAGTAAGAGACTTCAGAGAGGTAGAGAAAGGATTCACAAAGGAGGAAGCCTACCTGGAGGCCATGAGATGCCTGAGGTGTGACTTAGAGGAAAAATAGGAGCAAAGCTATGATTAGATCTATCACCAAGCAAAAACCAGCCGAAGAGATTGACCGTCTTCTCAATGGACTGGGAAGGATTTTCATCATCGGGTGTGGTACATGCACCACCCTGACTCGGACAGGAGGGGAGCCTGAGGTGAGGGCCATGAAAGACAGATTATCCGGCCAGGGAAAACTGGTAACTGGAACAATGATATTACCAGTGGCATGCGACAATCTGACAGGAGAGGCCCTCAGCGAATACGGCCAGCGGATAGACCAGGCCGATGTCCTGTTGATTATGACCTGTGCCTTTGGGGTACAGACAATCGCAAGGCAGGTACAAAAAATGGTTGTCCCTGCCCTCGATACCCTATTCATCGGAAAAGAAAACGGCATTGGTGAATTTGATGAGATATGTACTCAGTGCGGAACCTGTATCTTAGGAGAGACTGGGGGGATCTGCCCGGTCACCTCATGCCATAAAGGGCTCGTTAATGGCCCTTGTGGGGGTACAGACAATGGTAAATGCGAGATTGATTCGGAAAAGGATTGTGCCTGGACCCTGATTTATAATCGATTGAAAGAGCTGGGCCGTCTCGATCTAATGAGAACGTTACAGAAACCAAGAGATCATCAGGGGGAACCTTCACCAGGGAAAATAATCCTGGAGGCTTCGTCTCAATCGACCTCAGGCCAGTAGTGCATATGCTCTCAGGGGAAGAAAATCCAGCACAATTATCATCCCTGAATTCTCCTTTCAGGAATTCAGGTCAAAGACTCAGCGGCTCCATAGTCTCTGTGAGAGAAAAAATATTTTGAGAGGTTAAGCATGGCTTCATTATTCAAAAAGGCCCTGAAATCAGGTAAATTTGTAGTCACCTCTGAGGTGGCACCACCCAAAGGGACTAATCTGGAAAAGATGCATCACCACATTGAGCTTTTAAAGGACAAGGTGGATGCAATGAATGTCACCGATCACCAGAGTTCTGTGATGAGATTCCCTTCTCTGGGAGGAGTCCTGCTTGTAAAAGAGATGGGTGGAGAGCCGATTTTGCAAATGACCTGTCGAGATCGAAATCGCCTCGCTCTCCAGGCTGATCTTTTATTTGCTGCAAGCAGGGGTATTCAAAACGTGCTTTGTCTTACGGGTGATTCAGTAATTTTAGGTGATCATAAGGAGGCAAAAGGGGTTTTTGATATGGATTCGAGTCAACTCCTCGCCACAATACGGAGACTGGAGAAAGGAAAAGATCTTGGCGGGAATGACTTGGACGGAAGTGTGTCTTTTTGTGCAGGAGCAATTGTTACACCCGAAGCCAATCCCCTTGAACCCCAGCTCATCAAATTTGAAAAAAAGGTTGAGGCAGGTGCTGAATTTATCCAAACCCAAGCGGTCTACGACCTGGATAATTTTAAAAAGTTTATGGAGTATGCAAAACAGTTTCCTGTAAAACTATTGGCCGGTATTATTTTACTCACCTCGGCCCCAATGGCCAGGTTTATGAATAAGAACGTGGCAGGTGTCAACGTTCCGCAAGACCTGATTGATGAAATGGCCTCTGCACCAAAAGGCAGGGCACTGGATAAGGGTATTGAGATCGCTGGCCGAATGATAAAAAGAATTAAGAAAGAGAAGATGTGTGATGGTGTGCACATAATGGCCATCGGCAGGGAGGAACTCGTTCCAGATATAATCTCTGCAGCAGGTTTAAGCTGACCTCCCTTCTTCTCAATTTATAATTGCTTCAAAATATTTATTGCAGCCTGGTTGACCTTCATATCAGGCTCGGATAGCATAACCTTTAATCTCCTCTTTACATTCAAGGAGATCCTCTCTGTTGGCCTCATTTAATTCCTTTAAAGCCAGAGCACGAATATGGGTATCCTTGTCCCTCAAACACATACGATATACGGACACATAGTCTTTGGCCTCGGTTATCGATCCAAGGAGTACCAAGGCGTTGAAACAAAGATCTGCCCGATCTCATATAGTAAAATTACCGATTTTGGCTCAAAGGTGTTGTAGGTAAAAAATTCACTTCGTCAATTCCTGGCTGCTGGGATAGAAATGCAAACCAATCATTATCCGTGACGCCTCCCAAACCCTTCATTTAGTATTTCCTGGAACGATTTACTATCCAAAAAGTGCCAAAAAAAAGACTCGACATCTTTCCTGCCGGGAAACCAGGCAGCAAACTTAGAAAACAAATCCCAACCTGTAGCATTGGGAAAAATTCGTCTATTCGAATCAGAAAAATAAATATCAAATATTGCTTGACAAATATACATATATAAGTACTAAATAAAACAGAACATTGTTCCAATTCCATTCTTACAATCATGTATCTAAGAATTTTGTAAGAAATGAATGAAACTTAAATTTCTTTCATAAAATTCAAATCTTATTTCTCAAAAGTTGAAGCAGCTAGCAGTTGTTCCTTTGAGATATCGAAAATTCTACCTCTCCATTTACTATCGATTCGACATGTCCAAATTATTCTCAAATACTGTAAGTTAATTTAGGCCCTACGTCTATACACTGAAGACCGGAATTTAATCCAAAACAAGCTTTAGGTAAAGATCCCCAATTTCATCTAAAAAAGTAATGACGTATGTTGATAATATAAGGGAATCGGTAATCCATATCAGAAAAGAACGAATCTTTTTTTAATAAAAAACGCTTAAAGAAAGGAGGGATAATAACATTCTGTAATGAAGGGTGTGAAAAACTATGGGTGTTTTTTATTAACCTTAAATAGAGGGGGGAATGAAAATGAAATCAAAAAAACTGCTTTTTACTTCGTTCATTATCTTTGGTGTAGCTTTTTCAATAATATTTTTTAAGCCTGGCGTTTCTTATGCCCGATCAATGACCTTAAAGGTTTCTCATCAATTTGCTGCCGGAGATGTCAGAGACATGATGGGTCGAGTATTTGGCGATATGGTATACAAAGCGACAAACGGGGAAATCAAATTTCGCCACTACCCAGCTAAATCTTTATTTAAACCAAAAGATCAGTGGGATGCAATGCGTAAAGGTGCATTAGATATGTCTTGTTTCCCCTTGGATTATGCATCTGGAAAGGTGCCTCAACTTTCGATTACGTTAATGCCATGTTCAGTAGCCAATATTAAACAAGGACTCACCTGGAGAAACAAGCCTATCGGTAAAAAGGTTGAGGCCCTGATGGAGCAAAACGGTGTTAAAAACCTTGTTTGGGCCTGGTTTGATGGGGGAATTGGCAGTAAGATAAAACAAATAAAAGTTCCAGCCGATGTAGCAGGAACAAAACTGAGGGCGGCCGGCAAAAAATTTGAATTTATGATGCGAGAGGCCGGAGCTTCTATTACAAGCATGCCTTCATCGGAGGCCTACCACGCCCTTGCAACCGGAGTTTTGGATACCATGTTGACATCATCTGCCTCTTTTGTTAGCTATCGACTCTATGAAATACTCAAGTATATTAATGCACCAATAGATTATGCTATTTGGTATATGGCTGAAAATTTATGTATTTCTATGAAAACGTGGAATAGACTCATGCCGGATCAACAGAAAGCCTTTTTGGAAACAGCCGAGTGGATGCATGAAAATTGGATATATCAAAATTTTAAAACATTAGCGGAAAATCTTGTTATAGAATATATGAGAGCCGGAAGGGAAGTTCATTTCATGAAAAAACATGAATTCGAGGAATGGATGGCGTTTGCCAAAAAAACAGCCTGGAAAGACTTCGCCAAAACAGTAGAGGGAGGTGAAGAACTCCTGGATCTTGCCGTGGCAGCCATGAAATAAAGGATTTTCAGATACACGGCTGAGAGGTTAACAATCATAATGAGTCCCTCTTATAAAGGGGGCTCATTATTAAATATACAATAAAGGCCTCTTGGCAGGATTCAAAATGGCGAAATAATACAGGGTACCTATCATGAAAAAAGTGTGGAGAAAACTACAATGGATGATTGAAGCGTTGAGTTCCATTACTGGAGGAATGGCAGCATTATGCATAGTTGCTGCAGCCTTAGTGGTCACAGAAGGGATTATAACCAGAAAGGTATTCGGGTTATCTGCAATCTGGCAAATTGAAGCGTCAGTTTTCTTGCTTATTTTTGCCACCTTTGTGGGAGCTCCCTTTGTCCAAAAAAGTGAACATCACCTCAATGTCGATTTAATTCTTGTCCATCTCTCTCCCAAGACAAGAGAGATGATACTTATTATTGTTTCTGTAATAACATGTATTCTTTCCGGAATACTTGCATGGTTTGCATGGCCTATGTGGTGGGAAGCCATTATTAGAAATGATCATTCGTATAGTTTATGGAGCCCACCCCTTTGGATTCCATATTTTTTTATTCCATTTGGTATGTCCCTGCTTCTCTTTCAATATATCGTGCACATAATCAAGAAAATAAATTCTCTGAAAAAGGGTAAGCTTGTTGAAGAGGCTACGAGGTTTGAATTAAAAGACATAAAAATATCCAAGGCTGATTCAGACTCAAAGAAGTAATTAACAATTCTGGAAAAGGGACCCTCGGTATGAACGAATATGTTCTTGCTGTGCTTTTGTTTGGAAGTGCATTAATTTTATTAATCTCAGGTATCCCCATATGGGCAGGATTGGCCGGTATATCCATTGTATTTATTCTCATTTTTTCTCCTCATCTGTTACCTACCGTTCCATTCGTTGTTTATGGTGCCATGGACACTTTTGCGCTATTAGCCATCCCCCTGTTTATTCTTCTCAGTGCACCAATAGCAGAGTCAAATGCAAGCAGAGATTTATATGAAACATTGCACAAGTGGCTTTACAAGATCCCCGGAGGGCTTGGTATAGCAAATATGATTGGCTGCGGTATCTTTGCTGCTTTATGCGGCTCCAGTCCTGCTACAGCAGCAGCCATCGGTGGTATTGGGATTCCGGAAATGAGAAAACGTGGTTACTCCCCCGCCCTAAGCACAGGATTAATCGCACATGCCGGTACGTTCGGTATCCTCATTCCACCCAGCATCACAATGATCCTTTATGGAGTTGCTACTGAGACCTCTATTGGCAAATGCTTCATCGCGGGCATTTTACCGGGGATACTTGAGATTCTCTTAAGCTGCGTTTGGGTTGGGATGGTTTTTTATTACCGCAAAATAGTACCTGCCAAACGTGGAACTGTATATTTTATCGAAGACCGGGGGGTGGAAGAAAGGTATTTCTGGAAAGAAAGATTTACATCTCTCTTCAAGGTCTTACCTTTTGTCTTGATTATATTTGGAATAATGGGTTCCCTTTACGGGGGTTGGGCCACGCCCAGTGAAGCCGCGGGGTTGGGGGCTGTTCTTTCCATATTCTTTGTCATGATCATCTATAGGATTTATAGTCCCAAAATATTATGGAAGATATTTATAAAGGCCTTAAATGAAAGTTCCATGATATTGATGATTATGGCTGCGGCCTTACTATTCGCCTATGTGTCCTCTGATCTCTATGCGACCCAGGCACTCGGTGAGCTTATCTTGAAGCTCCCTGTTGGCAAATGGGGGATCATTGTACTTATTAACATCCTGCTCTTAATGTTAGGATGCTTTATTCCCCCGGCCGCCGTGATCCTCATGGTAGCCCCTCTATTGATTCCCGTAATCAAAGGGTTGGGATTTGATCCTATATGGTTCGCAGTCATTATGACAGTTAATCTTGAGATAGGCCTGGTAACACCTCCTGTAGGCCTAAATCTCTATATCGTTAAGAATATTGCCCCTGATGTACCCATGTCTCATGTCTTGCTGGGGGTAGTCCCCTTTGTCATAATAGAAGGGATTGTTATTGCATGTGTATGCATCTGGCCGGAACTGGCTTTATGGCTTCCAAACAGAATGATAGGGTAAACTACTATTCGTAAAAAGAAAAATGTTATAAAGAAAATGATTGGAGTCTCATATGAGTGATAAATCTCTAAAGGATTATTTTATGGAAAGCTCCGTAGCCCAGGGAGAAAAAAAAGCAATAAGCTTCCTTCGGGAAGGCATGGTAGAGACAGAGATCTCCTATAAAAAGTTGAATGAGGATTCTAACCGGATGGCCAACACCTTCCTGGATAGAGGGGTTGTCAAAGGAGACAGGGTAATCCTGTTCCTTCCGAAATCCCTGGGCTTCGTGGTTGTCCACCTCGCACTTCAAAAGATAGGAGCCATTGGAGTACCTTTGAATCCAGGGTTTAAACAATCGGAAATGGAATACTTGCTTGAGGATACTCAAGCGACATTAGTACTATCAGGCCCTGAACAAGAGGCCATAATAAAGAAGATAAACCCCGGGCTAACTACTATTGTGATTCATACCGAAAGACCTTACCAGGATTGTAATTTTTTCAGCTCGGCCTCAGATAGTATGCCCCGGATAAAAATCAAACCAGAAGATCCAGGGCTTATTATCTACACCTCAGGTACCACAGGAAAACCCAAAGGAGCTATCCTTACACAGGGAAATCTTGTCCATGATGCACAAAACATTATCGATATATGGGAGATAACAGAATCAGACGTGGTATGTCATGCGCTTCCTCTTTTTCATGTCCATGGACTTTGTTTTGAACTCCATACTGCCTTAATGGCAGGTGCTCACATTATAATGCTTGATAGATTTTCTCCAGAAGAGGTTATAGAGGTACTGACAAAAAGCAAGGGGGAATATGTCTGTACGCTCTTTATGGCTGTTCCTGCTATATATGGTAAATTAATGGACTATGTGGGAGAGAGTAAGCTGGATTTTGAACATATACGCTTATGGACATCGGGTTCGGCACCACTCCTCGTCAAAGACTTTGAGAAGATAAAGCGTATATTTGGCAAGGAACCGGTGGAGCGCGAGGGTATGACAGAGACTGGGATGAATTTTTCGAACCCTGTACGGGGTGTGAGAAAACCTGGTTCCATCGGGTTACCCCTGCCGAATCTTGAGGTGAGGATAGTGGACCCTGAGACACTCGTAGATGTGGTTCCCGGCCAAACGGGCGAGATTTGGCTTAAGGGCCCTGCCATTACTCCCGGTTATTGGCGAAAGCCTGAAGAGACGGGTAAGGCATTTGAAAAAGGCTGGTTCAAAAGCGGTGATCTTGGCAGAGTCGATGAGGATGGCTACTATTATCTTACAGATCGCATCAAACATATTATCATCTCAGGAGGGGAAAACATCTCACCAAAAGAGGTAGAGACTGTTATAAACCAGGTTGAGGGAGTAGCTGAATCCTCGGTAGTTGGTATCCCCGATGAAAAATGGGGAGAAAAGGTGGTTGCAGCCGTTGTTCCAAAACCTGGCTTCAAGGTTGAACCCCATACGATTCAAACGTTCTGCAAGGATCATCTTCACAACTGGAAAGTCCCCAAAGATGTCGTTTTTATACAAGAGTTACCCAAAAACAAAATGGGAAAGGTGTTGAAAGAAGAGGTGAAAGGCTTTTTTGACCACTAAACAAGCAGGCTATTGCCTATAATCGTTTTAAAATATTTATTGCAGCCTGCTTGACTTTCATATCAGGCTCGGACAGCATCTCTTCGATCTCTTCTTTAAATCCACAAAGATCCTCTCTGTTGGCCTCATTTAATTCCCTTAAAGCCAGAGCACGAATACGGGTATCCTTGTCTCTCAAACACCTACGATATACGGACACATAGTCTTTGGCCTCGGTTATCGATCCAAAGAGTACCAGGGCGTTGAAACGAAGATCTGCATTTTCATGATTCAGGTATGTGAGATACACCGATATCACCTCTTTTTGCTTAGAATAAAAACGCCACAGATTAAGAAGAATGCACCGTTTTTGTTCAAAAGGCCCATGTTCCAAACGCTCCAGCATCAGGCTAAAGATGCGATCATCCCTCATATTAGACAGCGCATTGACTGCAGTTTGTTGAACACGAATATCAGAGTCATACAGGAGCTCAATGAGAGGAATAGCAGCCTGAGTATTTCCCTCCCACCCCAGGGAAAAAGCAGCATATATCCGCAGTTCAGCATCAGGGCTCTTAAGATCTTCCAGCAAACGATCCAGTAAGGGTTGGGGCTCTTTAAGAAATGGGAAGATAACGCTGAGTTCAATGGATGCGGAATTGCGAATATCTTTGTTTTCCTTTGTATCGGCAAGGATCTCATAGAGCGGCCAGGCCACTTCCTGTTTAGCCCAACTACCCAGAAGCAGGATTATCTCATGCTTCAATTCCTGATCAGCATATTTCAATGCCTTTAAAAGCAGGGGAACAGCTTTATCCCGTTCCTCTAAAAAGAACTCTATTGATTCGATATACGATTCTACCTTTTTAAAAAGGCGTTCCTTGGATTCAAAATCTATTACTTTCTTATTCATAGATTACAAAAAAATAAAAAAGTTTCTTATTTACCAAACAAAACGCCCGACATTCATCTGAGAAAATATCCTGTCCGCTTTCTGAACCTTTTATTAGGCTTAATCAAATGTGTATTGTTTTAAGAATAATAATGTAAACCACACATTCAGACTAACCTACATTTTTACATTGCGTGAGCGTCTATGCCGTCTTTTTACTCCTCGGTGTACTCACCGGCTCTGGTCAATCAGCTATCAAAATATCGTGAGGGACTTGACTCGGTTCAGAAACTCCCACGAGGGTCATAATACGCTTGAGTTCCTGAGTAATCCCATTTACTACACCCTTTACTCCTTCCCTCCCATCTGCGGCTAATCCATAGAGAATCGGCCGGCCGATGCCCACAAGAGAAGCACCAAAAGCGAGGCCCTTGAGTATATCGCTGCCGCGCCTAAATCCACCATCTACCATTATCGCTACCTTTCCGCTCACTTCTGAAACGATTTCATCCATCACCTGCAGGGGATGGGGCAGGTAGTCCAGGGTATGTGCACCGTGATTGGAGACCATGATGCCATCTGCACCGGCATCCACGGATTTTATGGCGTCAGCTCGACTCAGGATCCCCTTGAAGATGAGGGGAGTGAATACTTTTTTCCTGATCTCCCGGAGTTCTTTCATGAAGAGCGGGGCGCATCCCGTTGCCATCGGTTTATCTCCTATTTTGGTCCCCAGTGCCGCGTCAATTTCGATACCCACCCAGTTGACGCCTGCCTCCTGAAACTCGTCAAGAGCGCTGAACAATTTCTTGCGATCTTCAAGAGGTTTTACGTTCGCCGCAACTGGGACTCCTAATTGGACGATCTCTTTGAGGTTTTTAGGGATAACTGTCCCTGTCCACACGAGGCTTCCAACCTCTTTGAGGGCCAAAGCTACTTCTATAAGGCCATTCTCGACAATAGAGGGGATTGGGGTCGTGATGGCTGACATGATTACAGGAGTTGAAAGCTCTATTCCCAATACCTTACAATGTGTGTTGGATTCTACTGCATCGATGCACTGTTGCCTAAAGGTATATCGGTCAAGAACACGACGGTCGTGAGACAGAATGAATCCAGTCTCCACCCCGTCCAAAGACACCCCAATATCCCTTTTCCTGAGAAGTTCTTCACCCTTCTGATAAAGTTCCGTGAGATCCATAGGTATACCTCCTTTCAACTAATAACCCAGGCTTTCACCGACAAGTTTCACATGGATGCGACCCTTGATCATGTGTCCCTCTATGATGCTCCACATGTTGCAGATACGCTGTGGTGATTTACAGTCGCTACACAACCCGGTTGTAACACACGGAGTATTTATTCCCAGGCGAATAGCATTGATCGGTCCTGCGTAGTGCTTGACTCGAGCCATGGCTGACTCAAGATCGGGAGCCACCTTATTCATCCCTACTACCAAGATAACCTTCTTAGGCCCGAATATCATGGCCGCCACTCGGTTACCCATGCCATCGAGGTTAACCAATCTGCCGTCCACGGTGACAGCGTTAGAACTCGCGATCATCACATCAGCCGTCATACCTTTGCGCCTGAGTTCAAAGCTCTCCTCTGGTGAGAGTCCGGGTTGGTAAGGATTAATAACCTCAACTCCAGACAGATCATCTAACTCTTCCCAAAGGCCCATGCCTATAGTTGTCATTGAACCGCAGCGGAAGACCGTCGCCCCCTGGGGGATCATGGCCACAATCTCGTCTTTAGCCTGGGAGGCATCTGAGGAGTAGCTCCCCTCCATACGGCGCTTCTCCAGGTGATTGATAACATCCTCGGCTACCTTTTCGTTCCAAACTATCTGATGTGCATCCATAGTGTGCCTCCTTCAAAATAACGATACAATTTTCTTTTTTAGGAATTCCCCTTCAATACTATATAATATAGATGAGAAGGTTGGGTGTCAATGAGAAGGAGCTTGTCCGCCGTTTTTCTGGAGGACCTGTCCGCCCTCTTCGTGGCGGAGTGGCGGAGTGAAGTACCCCCCCACCGCCTTTATGGCGGGCTGTTGTAGGTAAGGAATTCTTGTTTACGTATACGTCATCTTATTCTTCTATTGAAATCAGCCACTCGCAGGAAACATTTTCAGGGGTTCCTTCTGGTCTTATTTCAGGTGGTGTAAAAATCCGTTGAACCTTCACCCTCTCATTGACTCTCTTAAAGAATCCGATACGAATGAGGGAACCTTCAGATCCACACGCACGGTACTCCATGCCCCATCTTTTTGCTGCCTTCTGTGTTGAACATTCAATTGTACGCATTCTAAAAGATTTCTCCGTTAACCTTTTTATTTCAATATTCTCAAAAACAGCCCAGTGAGAATGTTTTAGAAGCTGAATCAGGGCGTCAATTCCTCCTGCTGAAATATCCATCACTCTGGATAGTCTTTTAGCTTCATATGAACCAAACTCTTCGTTAAGTCGGCGAAACTCTTCGCTTTCAAGCCCTTCGGGATGCATGCGTTTCACCACCTCTTCGAACAAAAACCACATATAGTTAAAACTATATAACAGCTCCCTCATAACATTATAAACAGTATCTTTACTAAGACTCTCAATCTCTAACACTCTTCGCTCCTCCTTCCTTGTTTGTAGAATTTGATTGCATAGTAGAGCATTTACGACAAAGCCATGCTTAGAAATAGATCCGCATCTCGATGTTCGCCGTATATGGAGACAATCCGAATTCGCTCTTGATCTCTGCACCTTCCGGCTCATCGCCCATGGGCATGCCGAGATTGAATACAAGCTCCGCTTCATCGGATAGAGAATAGATGGCGTTAAATAACAACAGATAGGAATGGTCGGTCAGATTGGTAACTGCCAGCATCTCTGTGTTCAATAAAGGCGTAAATTCATAGCCAATGCCAAGAGCCGTGTAGTTTCGACCCAAGTAGCTACTCTGGCCCTGTGCAGCAGTGTATTTCGTAACATAATCAGAACTGGAGCCAGCACCACTGCCGTGATAAAACTGCTCCAGCCTTATGTTAAGACTATTCTCCCAACGGTGTTCAACACCAACAGAAAGCTCCGAGTAGGAATCCTGTTGGGGTTCATCTGGATCAGCAACATGTCCTTCTGCGCGTACGCCCAACCATTGGAACAGCTCACCCTGCAAGGAGCCACCAATGATAGTATTCTCACGTACTACACCGGTGAGCAATGCCCACTCAAAGTCATGGATAACTGTGGAGATGCGCCCTAAATAGGAGGTACGGTCGCTGGAGGGTTCATCGCTCCAACCAGTATCGCTTTCAGGGTCACTTTTATACCCGAGTGCGCTGATTAATGATAGCTGCGAAAGATCGCCCAGCCGTACCTCTGCGCGTATTGCATCGACGCCTGCCTTGTATACACGATAAAACACCTGGGCCGCAAACGGGGCGAAAAAGTCATTGGGCGTAAAATAGAAGGTGGTCGCCAGGTTTATGGGCTGCCGACCCACGATAAGGTCAAGGCGATCATGTGAGTATCGTGCGTTTAAACGATCTATGGCCAGGCGTACGTATTTGTCGTTACTGAAACTCCATTCCAGGGCTGCGCTTCGTTCTACATCCATTGGAGTGCCCAGGCCAGTCTGACCGGATATCAATGAAGAGGGAATATAAGTCTGGTAGACATTTACATCAAAGGATAAATGTTGGCGAGCCTCTGCCTGCATGATCAGGCGAGCGATACCGGCCACACCGACATCTGATCTCTCTTCGTAGAAAAAGTCATTGTCGGGGTTTTGATAGCCAGTACCGAATCCCCGCACCATGCCGCGCAAATCAACTGATCCGACTTCGGCAGAATATTCATAGAATGCCCAGGCCGGAGTTGAAAACGTTACGATGAGAAGAGCGAGCCCCAATAAGAGGGCACGTGTTGATCGGTTCGTTTGACCACGCCTCAATGGCGAACCTCGTCAGTATCTATCTTGCCGTCCCTAAGACGGATAAGCCTGTGGGCGCGATCCATCACCCGTTGATCATGGGTGGAAAACAGAAAGGTGATGCGGTAGTCCTTATTGAGCTGTTGCATGATATCCAGCAGGGCATCTGCTGTCGCCGAGTCCACATTAGCAGTGGGTTCGTCTGCAAGCACAATAGCCGGCCTCGTAACGATAGCCCGAGCAATTGCAACCCGCTGCTGCTGCCCTCCTGACATCTCGTCGGGTCGTCTGTGTTCAAGACCTTCCAGGCCCACTTCTTTCAGAATGATCATTACCCGATCCCTACATTCTCGATCTGATACGCCCTGCAACTTCAAGACGAACTCTGCATTCTCATAGGCAGTCATCACAGGGATAAGGTTATAGGCCTGAAACACAAAACCGATGCGGTCCCTGCGTATTACAGAGAGCTTTGATCGTGCTAAGGTGGCGAGGTCCTGATTCTCCAACAATACCCTTCCACTTGTGGGAACGTCCAGGCCACCAACAAGATTCAGTACCGTGGTCTTGCCTGAGCCCGAGGGACCGCAGAGGGTAGCAAATTCACCCTTGTCGATAGCAAGTGATAGCATATCCACCGCGCGTACTTCTACTTTGCCCTGTTGGTAGACCTTTATGGCGTCTTCGAGGCGAACAATTGCGTTATCCTGCATGCTCTCTTTACCTCTCAAGTGGCTTGCACAAAAAATTCATAGGGCATTATGTGTTGATAGATCAACTTTTACATTAAGGTACTATACAAAACTCAGGTAGGCAGTAACAAACAGCCTACATGGCCTTCAAGCTCTCCACCGGTGGTATGCGCCCTGCACGCCAGGCCGGATAGAGGCCTGCCAACAAAGTAAGACTGAACACACCTGTAAGAATGGCAATAATGCTCTCTTTATAGAGTCTGATCCTTAACAAGGGGTCCACAAGAATACCTCCCGCACTATAATCTTCACCTATGGCACCGCTAAAATCAAGCCCAACATAATACAGGTATGCATACCATGGAGCAGTAATGATGATTCCAATCACTATTCCTATAATCGCCAACCATAAGGATTCCACAACTACCAGCATGAACAGCGTCCTCGGCGACATACCGACGGCCATCATAACACCGAACTCCCTGGTACGTTCCAGTACACTCATAAGCAGGGTGTTCAGAATACCCGCTGCGATCAGTAGTCCTATTAGAAATTGGCTAATATAGTTTCCACTTCTGTCCATAGTAATAATGCCGGCCAGGTCGGCCTGGGTCTGTTGCCAGCTCAGGACCTCTATCTGCGGATCTGCCTCCGCAAGGGAAATGCTATCTCGCATCCTTTCTGCATAGCGCTGGTCGTTAATGATCACGGCCAAAAGCGTTGCATCCTGTGCATCGTAATGCAAGGTGATCCGCACGCTGTTAATAGGCAGCAACACCATGCCTCCGTCCACCTCATTGACGCCGGTCTTAAATATGCCTGTAACGCGGGCTATTTCACTTACAATCTCTCCGTTGACATCGGTTGTGGTATAGACCAATTTCTTGCCTATACGCAGATTGAGCTTTTCCGCCATCTTGTTTCCGACAACGACTCCTCGGCCGTCCTTGCCGGAAAACACCTCTCCCTGCACCAATGAGCGAATCAACAGATTCTGTTCTGGAGATTCCTGAGCAGGATCGATACCCATGAACATACCCCCAATGGTCTTGCTTGCGCTGGCGAACATGGCCTGCCCCGTAATCCTCACAATTGCATCGTTCACCCCAGGCATTGCCAACACGCGCTCCCTGATCTGTCCTGTTTTTTTCAGCCTTTTATCCAGAGAAGGGGTCTGGTTATAGCCGTACGGCTCTATGGTGACATGACCCAGCCCCATTATGGCGCTGGTGTTAATCATGTTGGTGTACCCGTAGTCGCCTGTGCCGGTAAATGTAACGGCAAGCATTACACCGAAACCGATGGAGATACCGGTGATCAGGGTACGACGCTTTCTGCGCCAGAGATTACGCCATGCTATTTTTCCAAGTTTCATTTTCTAATCCTATTATCAGACACTAATGATAGTGGATCGCTTTGACCGGGTGAATAACCGCCGCCTTAATTGCTGGATAGATCACTGCTGCCGCTGCAATGACAAATAAAAACACGATAGGCAATGCCAATGCCTTTGTGGTCACATGAGCATTCCAGATGGGATCTATGGCCACGCCGCCAAAGGATGTGCTGCTTGCGATTGCCGATAGATCAATGCCGTTTTTCTGGAAATAATGGGCGGCAGACCAGCCTGATGCCAATGAGATACTACTTGCAATTAGCACCTGGATCATAGTTTCCGCGTAAATCAATGTCATGAGTTGCCATGGTGTTACACCGATAGCCTTCATAATGCCAAACTCACGGATCCGTTCAAATACACTCATTAACATGGCATTGAGTATTACCATGGCCACGGCTACGTAAGTGATCAAGATCATAATAATAGTTTGAGCATCCGCTAAATCAAGAACCCTGGCGATGAACGGCCGGAGCTGACGCCAGTTCAAGGTTTCGTATCCCCGAGCAAGAGCGGCCACTTGTGCTGCTGCAGACTCAAGATCACTGCTGCGGTCAGGCCGCATCACAGCGATCTCGTGTGCCCCTTCAGGCAGCACCATCAACTCACGGAACGAGCGTTCAACCATGAAGAAGCCCGCCCGATCCACTTCTTCACCAATGGACTTGAGTATGCCCCTCACTGTGTAGAGATTATTTGCCATGGAACCATCCGTGGCCTGGCCGATGATAATAACCTCATTGCCCGGCCTGACACCCAAGGTTCGGGCCAGCTTTCTTCCAATTACTACTCCCATAGGGTTGCTATCAGCGAGCCATTGCCCTTGCATCACATGCTTGTGAACCTGTGTCACAGTTGCCTCATTTTTGAGGTTTACGCCCCGCATTTGCACTCCGGCGGAAGTGGAGCCCGCTGCGGCTAGCCCAAAGCCGTATATTCGCTGGGTGGCATGAAAACCCGCCTGTTGCAGCTTGTTTACAAGGCCTGCGGCGTTGTCTATGCGATTATACAGATCCGGATCATCCCGGTAGCCTTCTGCATGGATCTGTATGTCGCCAAGATTCATGGCAACCGCATTGCGCTCACTGGTCTGGAGCATTCCTGCCATTAATGCAGCAAACAGAATCATGATAAATCCGGAAAAGCCCATAGCCAGTGTAGTGATCAATGTCCGACGCCAATTTCGGAACACACTTCGTGATGCGATAGACAGGATTTTCATGGATATTCTCGAAGGTTTTGCTTTATCATGTATTCTATTATCTGTGCTTCAAGTGCGATAGTGAAAAGAATGCATCGCTCAGCTTAATATCCATCTCTATTTTTTCATAAATCAGTTCTGTATATTCATTCAGTTTATCCGCTGGAACCACTCGCATGACAGTCGGTCTCGGCCGGCCGGCCATCTGTTGTATCTTGTTGAAGGTTATGGTGCGCGCGATGTTCATATCTTCATCATAGTAATACTGTATCAACGGAATGTAGTCATCGGTCAGTACCGTTAATACAACCTTGCCCCAGACGACTGCTGCATCAGGTTTGGGGATGAGTGTAAATTCGATGATATCCTGGTTATTTCTCCTCCCTTCGAAAGATACAGTAGGGTCATAGTCCTCCTCCATGCGTGACTCCTTCACAAGATCATCGTTGGTGAAATGACTACCCATCCAGGAGCCCATCATCATGCCAGAGGTAAGACGAATGGTGCGATCGGTCCGGGGCAGATAACTGTAAATGTTATTGCCGGACTTCAATGTGGCTGTACCCTTTTCCTTTAGCGGGGTAAGGATGCGTACCAGGGTCTTCTCTTTCCCCTTGGACCAGCCCTCAAGCCGGATATTACGGGTGTAATGGGAGGTCTTGACCTGCATGGTTAATATGGTATGGGAGGAAGCACCACGCCACATGTCATCAACCTCCCGTAGGATTTCCTTTGCCCTCTTTCTGGCAGCATCATCCTGCTGTGGAAAAGATAAACTTATTGGGTAAGAAAGGAAAATAATCACTGAAAGGATCGCTATATAGATAGATATAGAGCGCAAAACAACCTCTTGAGAAGGTTAATGAAAAGGGATAGTGTTTTTCTGTAAGGAGTCTACAGAATTTGCAGTTTCGAGTCAATTATTAAGGTTCTTTTAGGCTCTTTAAACCCGGCTGAATAGATTGAGCGGAATCTCCGGTTCACTTAAATCTTTCTTAACGCTTTTAAGTAATCTTCCCTTTTTAAACTTCTTGTATAAGACTTGAGTTTGCCAGAATCTCAGTAATCTACTACAATACTATCGTTTTTTTTTGAGTATCTATTCTTCAAATATCATGCCCTATACTCAAATCTAGACAAATTTCAATATACGTATGCTCATTAAAACATCAACTGCTTATTTCCATGTCTGATGAAGAAGGGTATCCAGGAATTTTCTAAGCGGTAACCATATGATGGTGATATTGTGGCTGGTGTTTCAATAATTCATGAATAATAAGTGAGTGATTGAAAGATTTACCTATTTTACCTCAAGGTTTACCCGCCGTCCTTGTGGCGGGCTTGCCCGCCGTTTTTGGGGCGGACTGGCGGGTTTGGCCCCAAATTTACACACCAGTCCACATTATGTGCGACAAGATTCGACCCACACATGAAGTAGGCTCGACGTGCCTAAGCAATAGCTTCTTTTCGGATTGGGGGAATTACTTTCTCACTGATCTTTTTGAAAGCGACTTTTTCCCTTCCGACAAAAAACATTCCCGTCAAGCAGAAGAAGGGCACGAGTAAGTGGTAGGTATGATCCAGTAGTGTGTATATGGCAACAATGGCCAAGAAAAGCTGAAAGATAAGGAGAGTTTTTTTGTCATGGTGCACCTCTTGTGTTGAAGATTAGATGGATTCAAAACCTTGATAAAATAAGCTGTTTCCTTTACGAAAACATGTAGCACGCCACAAATTATTAGTTACTAGTAAAGGTTTGACCCCATATTCAAAAATTGTGACCCAATGAGCTTATCCTGTTTTCTTCAACCACAAACTATTGAACTTAATTAGGTATAATTATACTATTTTAATGCATATGTCAATTAAAA
>Ga0180437_10003574_pt1 | contig 22990 bp, 9 predicted proteins | sample SS_ome_4_FD_132410 | JGI IMG/M metagenome (GOLD analysis project Ga0180437, IMG submission 132410) | Hypersaline lake sediment archaeal communities from the Salton Sea, California, USA - SS_3_D_1 metaG | ecosystem: Environmental > Aquatic > Non-marine Saline and Alkaline > Hypersaline > Sediment...
CGCTGGACGAGGTCTTTCAGGCCGTCCGCCGCGAGGTGTCGGCCCAGCACGGGCTGACGCTCGACGCGATCGTGCTGTTGCGCGCCGGCACCACCCCCAAGACCACCAGCGGCAAGATTCAACGCCACGCCTGCCGCGAGGCGTTTCTCGACGGATCGCTCAGGGTCGTGGGACAGTGGCACGCGGGGGAAACCCTAAAGGGGGCAGTCCCATGTTCGCTGCCCGAGGATCGGGCTCTTCCGCTTCCGGACGGACGACGGCCTTCCAAGGCCGTCGATAGCCCCGTTGTGCCACGGCCTTGGAAGGCCGTCGTACAGAAAACGCCGAGTTTCGCACCCGGAAACGGAGAATCCGAAAATCGGGACAGTCCCCGAGGGTCGGAAGCTGCAAAGGGGACAGTCCCATTTTCGCTGCGCGAAGATCGGGACAGTCCCCCAAGGATGACTCGCCGGCAGGTCACGGAGACCGTGCTCGAGGAGATCCGCCGCGTGGCCAAGGAGCGGGCCGCGGGCATGACGCTCGATAGTCCCATTGCCCAGGCCGGGCTCGACTCGCTGGAGCGCATGGAGATCCTGGCGTCGATCGAGGAGCGGTTCGGCGGCCGGTTCCCCGAGCACGTGCTCGCGGAGTGGGAGTCCCCCGGGCAGCTCGCGGCCGCGGTGGAAAAGTACCTGGGCAACAGCCCGCGGGCACGCACGCTCCCGCTCGGCGCGCCCGACGCCCCGCCGGAGACCTACCGCGTCGAGTGCTTCCCCGAGTACCGCGAGCTGAAGCGGAACCTCCACCTGCTGGAGTCCTCGGGCATCGGCAACCCGTTCTTCGCCCGCCACCAAGGCGTGACCAACGACCGCACCGTGCTCGCCGGGCGCAAGGTGATCAACTTTTCGAGCTACAACTACCTGGGCATGTCGGGCGACCCGGCCGTGGTCGAGGCCACCCAAGCGGCCGTCGCCCGATATGGAACCAGCGCCTCGGCCAGCCGGCTGGTCTCGGGCGAAAAGGACCTGCACGCCGAGCTGGAGCGGGAGCTCGCCGACTTCCTGGGCACCGAGGACGCGGTGGTCATGGTCGGCGGCCACGCCACGAACGAGACCGTGATCGGCCACCTCCTCGGGCCCGGCGACCTGATCCTCCACGACCAGCTTGCCCACAACAGCATCATCCAGGGTGCCGTGCTCTCCGGGGCTCGGCGGCGGCCCTTCCCGCACAACGACTACCGGGCGGCCGACCGCATGTTGCGCGACTACCGGCACGAATACCGCCGGGTGCTGGTGGTCATCGAGGGCGTTTACAGCATGGACGGCGACGTGCCCGACCTGCCGCGATTCGTCGACCTGAAGGACCGCCACCGGGCCGTGCTGATGATCGACGAGGCCCACTCGGTCGGCGTGCTGGGCGCCCGGGGACGCGGGATCGCCGAGCACTTCGGCGTCGATCCGGCCGAAGTGGAGATCTGGATGGGCACGCTGAGCAAGTCGTTCGGGAGCTGCGGCGGCTACATCGCCGGCTCGGCGGCCCTGGTCGAGTACCTGAAGTACACGGCCCCCGGCTTCGTGTTCGCCGCGGCCATCCCACCCCCGGCCGCCGCCGCCGCCCTGGCGTCCGTGCGCCTGCTCCGCCGCGAGCCGCACCGTGTGGCCCGCCTGGTGCAAAACGCCCAGCAGTTCCTCTCCCTTGCCCGCGCCGCCGGCGTCGATACGGGCCGCTGCCAGGAGACGCCGGTGATCCCCGTGATCCTCGGCAACTCGCTGGACTGCCTGCTGCTATCCAAGGCCATGCTAACCCGCGGCATCAACGTGATGCCCATTCTCCACCCCGCCGTCGAGGAGAAGGCCGCCCGGCTACGGTTCTTCGTCACCTCGTCGCACACCGCCGAACAGATCCGCTACACCATCGACGTGCTGGCCGAGGAGCTGGGGAAGCTCAACCCGGATTATCTCCGGCGAGCGCCCGAGCCCCGAGCGGCAGCGTAGGGCCCGTAGCGGGCCGGCATGATTGCAGAGCTGCGGCCGTGCGCTTATGATTGGTGATGCCGCCACCCCCTTTCAGTGGGGATGCTCCATGACCGACGTCACCCAGATCCTGTCCGCCATCGAGCAGGGCGACCCCTCTGCTGCCGAGCAACTCCTGCCCCTCGTCTATGACGAGTTGCGGAAGCTGGCGGCCCAGAAGATGGCCAACGAGAAGCCGGGCCAGACTTTGCAGGCCACGGCCCTGGTCCACGAGGCCTATATCCGGTTGGTGGACGTCGAGAAGGCCCGACATTGGGATAGCCGGGGACATTTCTTCGGGGCTGCTGCCGAGGCGATGCGGCGGGTCCTGGTCGAAAACGCCAGGCGCAAGGGTCGTCTGAAGCGAGGTGGCGGGATGCATCGGCGAGACCTCGCCGATATCGACATGGCGGCACCGGCCATGTCAGAAGAGGTCCTTGCCATCGATGACGCGTTGAGCAAGCTGGAGTGCGCGAACGCCCCGGCAGCTCGCCTCGTGAAGCTGAGGTATTTCGGTGGCCTGTCAATCCGGGAGGCCGCCGAAACGCTGGGCGTCTCTCCCCGAAAGGCAGATCAGATCTGGGCTTACGCACGGGCTTGGCTCTTGGCGGAGATGGCCGAAAGCACGCCCGGAGGGGGATCTCCCGCTCCCTAGTCGCCTGTCGCTGAAGAATCCGTGCGCAATTCGGACTCAGACGGCGCATTGATGTATAGAAGCACACAGGGCCCCAGCCATGAACGAACAATCCGTCTTCATTGCCGCCTTGGAACGCGATCCTGCAGATCGAGCTGCCTTCCTTGACCAGGCATGTGGAACGGACGAGCAACTGCGACAGCGGGTCGTAAACCTGATCCAACTTCACGAGAATGCCGGCGATTTTCTCGAACGACCAGCGGCGGGGGAGCTGCCGACGGAGGTCCTGGGCGGGCAACCGCCCAGGGCCACCCGGCCCTCCGCACCTAACTGCACCTCGCCCGGTGCAGGCGGTGGGGCGGAACGGCACGTGTTTGGGCTCGCTCCACATTGGAGGCGGAGTGCCCTTCAGATGGGTGGGGACTTGTCACCGAGAGAGTCTTGTCGCGTCCCGTCTCTTGCGACTTCCTGCAACGGGCAATCTGCCGGCTGATGGCCGCACCCCCTGCGGCTCAGCAGGTTGCACAGGCCAGCCGCCCCGGGGAAAATGCCCGGAAGCAAGGCTCGAAACCCCCTCTGCGGAGTTAATTTCGGCCTTTTTTCGATTTTACCTGTCATGTGCTCGGAGATTCTGCGGGCCTTAACTCCAGGGGGAGGATCCGATGCCTACCCTACGGGAGTCAGCTACCGCCGCGTTGCTCGCCCGGGCCCGACAAGGGGACCGCTCGGCGATCGGGGAACTCCTCGGCCGCCACCGGGAGCGGCTTCTCCAGATGGTGGCCGTACGCATGGACGAGCGGCTCGCACCCCGCATCGATCCTTCGGACGTGGTCCAGGAGGCGATGACGGACGCCTCCCGCCGCCTACCGGAGTATCTCCAAACGCAGCCCGTGCCGTTCTACGCCTGGCTGCGGCAGATCGCCTGGGACCGCCTGATCGACCTGCACCGTCGCCACATCTGCGCGGACAAGCGGAGCGTGCGTCGGGAAGAGCCGTTGGGCATATCCGACACCTCGGCGATGCAGTTGGCCGAGCGGATCTTGGCCAGCGGCCTGAGCCCCCTGACCCGTCTGGTCCGTGAGGAGCTTCACGCCCAGGTACGAAAGTGCCTGGCTCGGTTGGCGGCGGACGACCGGGAAATCCTCATACTCCGGCACCTGGAGCAGCTCAGCAGTGCCGAGACCGCGGCCGTGCTGGAAATCGGTGAGGAGGCGGCCATCCAGCGGCATGTGCGTGCCCTGAGGCGCCTGCGGCGCCTGTTGGAGGGTGCTGCCAGGGAGTGACTCCGATGACGACCTCAGTGAAGCAGCAGGAATTCGACGATCTGGCCCTGGGCAGGCTGATCGACGAGGTCCTGGACAAGCTCCGCTCCGGCGAGTCGTTCGATCTGGAGACCTACGCATCGGAGCATTCGGAATGTGCCCAGCAACTGCGGGAGCTGCTGCCCACGCTGGAGGTGCTGGCCGACCTGTCTGAAGGCAAGGGGCGAGAGAACCTGGACGAGTCAATGCAGCCCCCCACAGGCCCGGTCGCCGGCACGCTGGGCGACTTCCGCATCCTGCGGGAGATCGGGCGCGGCGGGATGGGGGTGGTCTACGAGGCCGAGCAGATCTCGCTGCACAGGCGCGTGGCCCTGAAGGTGCTCCCCTTCGCCGCGGTGATGGACCCGCGTCAGCTCCAGCGGTTTAAGAACGAGGCCCAGGCCGCCGCGTCGCTGGATCACCCCAACATCGTCAGCGTCCACTCGGTGGGATGCGAGCGGGCGGTCCACTTCTACGCCATGCAGTACATCGAGGGTCGCACGCTGGCCCAGGTGATCGATGAGCTACGGCAGGCGAACGGCGTGGGCCCGAAAGGCGAACCCGGTGGCAACGGAGCCGAGGAGGGGGTTCCGATCAGCCAGTTGACCCGCGACCTGGCTACCGGGCGACTTGTCCCTCCGGGCAAGAGATCGAGCCAGGACGAGCCAACCACGGGCTTCGCCGCCGACACGCCACCACCGGGCGTCATGGACCAGGACACCCACCGCCAGGCACGGCTTCAGGCTTCCACCGATGCTTCCATCCGCAGCCGCGAGTTCTTCCGCAGCGTGGCCCACTTGGGCATCCAGGCGGCCGAGGCGTTGGAGCACGCCCACGGCATGGGTGTGGTACACCGGGACATCAAGCCGTCGAACCTGATGGTCGACGCGGCCGGGCACCTATGGATCACCGACTTCGGCCTGGCCATGACCCGGGCCGAGACGAACCTCACCATGACCGGCGACATCCTGGGCACGCTCCGCTACATGAGCCCCGAGCAGGCCGAGGGCCGCCACGGCGTGCTCGACCACCACACCGACGTCTACTCCCTGGGCGTAACCCTCTATGAGTTACTCACGCTGCGACCGGCCTTTGCCGGGGACGACCGGCAGAAGCTCCTGCGAGACATCTCCGAAGCCGAGCCGCGCCAGCCGCGGCAGCTCAACCGGGCCATCCCGGTCGACCTGGAGACGATCATCGGGAAGGCCATGGCCAAGGAGCCCAAGGGCCGGTACGCCACGGCCGGTGACCTGGCCGATGACCTGAATCGCTTCCTGGCCGACGAGCCGATCCGCGCCCGGAGGCCGTCGCTTGCCGCCAGGGCAGCCAAGTGGGCACGACGGCACCGAGCGGTGGTCTGGTCGGCGGCGTTGCTCCTGGTGATGGCTGTTATCGGACTGATCGTCAGCAATTTGCTTCTCGCACGAGAGCAGGCCCGAACCGCCAATGCATACGCAGGGGAGAAGCGCCAGCGGCAGCTCGTCGAGAAGCAGAAGAAGCTGGCCGAGCGGCAATGGGAACAAGCCGAACAGAACCTCTATCTCGCCCACATGCGGCTGGCGGAGCAGGACTGGCGAGCGGGCCAGACCGGGCGCCTGCACGAGCTGCTCGATGAGCATTTGCCCCACCCAGATCTGCCAGACTTCCGTGGTTGGGAGTGGTATTACTTCCTGGCCCAGTGCCACGGCGACTTGCTCACCATGCGAGGACATCACGCCGCTGTGAGCGAGGTCGATTGGAGCCCGGATGGAAAGCGGCTCGTCTCTGCAAGTGAGGATGGGACTCTGAAGATCTGGAACGCGGCTACCGGTAAGGAGGTACTCACCCTCCGCGGCCACGACGCTCAGGTGTATTCGGTGGCTTGGAGTCCCGATGGCAAGCACATCGCCTCGGGTGGCAGGGCTGGCGAGATCAAGATCTGGGATGCCAACTCCGGAGAAATCGCTCTGGCCTTATGTCACGAACTCGGTTGGGTCGGTTCGATCGCTTGGAGCCCAGATGGACAGCAGCTTGCCACCGCGGTCATGACACCCGAACCGCATCCGGTCCGGATTTGGGATGCCACCACCGGCCGACAGATACACTCGTTCACCGAGCCTGCCCAGAGAGTCTACTCTATCGCATGGAGCTCCGACGGCCAGCTTCTAGCCTCCGCGAACGAAAAAGGGACGGTAAACGTTTGGGACTGTCGCACGGGCGAAGAGATTTCAACCTTGCACACAGGAGAGGCCAGAACTCTGTCGATAAGCTGGTGTCCCGATGGCAAGAGTATTGCGACGGCGAACAACGATATGCAGGGGGTGATCACGATCTGGGACGTCTCAACCGGGGCGCAGAGATTCACGCTCGGTGGACACGCCGGCCGTATCATCTCGATCGCCTGGTCGCAACATGCCGACCAACTCGCTTCCGCAGGCGAAGATCAAACAGTGAGGATTTGGAATACGAAGTCCCGCGAAGGTGTCTTTCTTCTTCGTGGTCACTTCGCACCGATTAAGTCGGTGTGTTGGAGTCCCGATGGTCGCCGTTTGGCTTCGGCAAGCGCGGATCGTACGATCAGAATCTGGGATCCCGAACGAGGGCACATTGCCCGGACTCTCTCGGGGCATCAGGGGCAAGTCTACGATGTCGCGTGGAGTCCAGATAGCCACTACGTCGCCACATGGTGTGTGGATCGATCGGCAGGCACGGACATAGTCCGGATCTGGAATGCACTGAGCGGTCATGAGATTCTTCCGGCTCACACCGTTGAAGCCAGCAAGCGCGAAGTCCCATTTGCCTGGAGCCCCGGGGGCCGCAATGGGCAGTGCTTGCTGGCGTTGTGCGAAAACCGCGACGTCCAAGTCCTGGACCCTGCCACACGCAGAACAGTTTTTACCTTGAGCGGACACGAGGCTATCGTCAAGTCCGTCGCCTGGAGTCCGAACGGCGGCCGCATCGCCACGGGAGGCAGGGATGATGGGACGATCAGGATTTGGGACGCCGAGACCGGGCGCCAGATGCGTGCCATTAGGCCGCAGTTGGGATTTGTTATGAGAGTGGCGTGGGCCCCGGATAGCCGACATCTCGCGGTACTCGCCGGGGGGATCCTGAGAAACACGCAGATGTGGAACGCGGCGCTTGCGGTCTGGAACACAGACACAGGCGATAAGGTCTTCATCAGTCCATTCAGCGAACACCAACCCGTTTGGGAACCTTGGAGCCCCGACGGTCGGTACCTTTCTAGCAATTCTAACATCGGTGGGCGGCAGATTTTGTGCGTGGGCTCGTGGAGGGCAATCGATTTACCCGAGAACCCGATCCTCGGCCGAGCCGCATGGAGTCCGGATGGCCGGCTCGTGGCGGCTCCCGGTGCTGACCAGCACAGCGACGTACCCACACTTCTGGTTTACGATACGAACACTTGGCGAATTCGATTTACACTGCGAGGACACTCGGGGATCGTATTTGCCACCGATTGGAGCCCGGATGGCCGACGCCTCGCCACTGCGTCGGGTGACGGTACCATAAAGATTTGGAGCGCCAGGTTGGGGCAAGAGATGCTGACCCTCCGCGAGCATCAAGGTGCTCACCGCTCCGCTGTTTGGAGTCCGAATGGGGAGTGCCTGGCTTCGGCAAGTAACGACGGCACGGTGAAGATCTTTGACGCCTCGCCAGGCTTCCGTTTCATGGCCAGTCCAGCTTACCGAGCCGATCATGCCCATCGGCTGGCCACGGCAAGCCGATTCGATGAGGTGATACCCATACTCCGCACTCTGGTGTCTGAATTCCCCGACGCGAACAGTTATCGTAGCGCGCTCGTCGATGCCTACGCTGCACGGGGTCTACAGTACTCCCGGAGCGGCGAGCTCGATAACGCCATTGCCGACTTCACCGAGGCGATTCGGCTAAATCCGCAGTACGTGAAAGCCTATGTAGATCGCGGCCTAGCCTATCGTGCGAGGTCCAATCTCAAGAAGGCCATCGCGGAGTATAACGAGGCCATACGAATCGACCCGGAATTCGCTTGGGGATACGCAAACCGAGGCAACGCCTACTTGGCCAGAGGAGAGGCGAGCAAAGCCGTTGCAGACTATACCATGGCCATCCGAGTGGGCGAGTGGGGCAGTACCGTGGACGACTTCTCGAAGGCTGTTGAGCTTGATGCTCCTGCCGTGGTCTGGTATCAGCGAGCGTTGGCGCGACTCGGCGCGGGTGACATCTCCGGCTACCGCAACGACTGTACCAGAATGTTGGCACGCTTCGCCGAGTCGGAGGATCCCGACACGATCTACTGGGTCGCGTGGACCTGCACTTTGGCACCGGACGCAGTTCCTGACCTGTCGCAGGCCGTCACCCTCGTCTTTAAGGCCGCCGACGTTAAACCCAGTTCGTCCGCAAGTGCTGTCGGAGCGATTCTCTACCGAGCCGGACAAACCGAGGAGGCGGTTCGCCATCTAAAGAGGGTAGACCGCCGAGGGTTGTATACCTGGTACTTCTTGGCCATGGCGCACCATCGTCTCGGACATTACGACGAAGCAAGAGAGTGGTTCGACAAAGCCATTGAACGTACGGAAAAGACAACTCGTGCGCACCACGATGACGTGGGCGGTACCATGTTGTGGAACCAGCGATTGACCACGGAGTTACTCCGGCTTGAGGCAGTCAAGCTGTTGAGCGCGACCAAGAGGGATCAGCAACAACAACGTGAAGAAAGAGTCCAGAGCGATGAGCCGTAGCCCGGTTGGCCAAGAGCTCGTCCGATTCCGCTCCAAGGCAACGAGGGTCGACTGGCAGCCCGACGAAGACGAGCCTGAGCCCCCGAAGAACCCTGAACGGTAACCCGACAACCTGAACACCAGCAAAAGCGGCCGGTGAGCTACCGCTAGCAACGAACCGCTCACCGGCCTGGCATCCCCGCGGGCGGCTCAGTCTGCGCGCCTCGCGGTGAGGGCGTTTTCATAGTACGGCAGTCCGGTTCCGACGATAGAGGCGATCTCGAACCCTTTGCTGCCAACGAAGATTGTCCCTTCAGACCCCAGGGCGCCGATTCGCTCGCAGCTTCGAGGAGGTGGTGAAATGAGAAGGTGTACTGTTCTTCTGGTCGTCGTGTCGTGCCTCTGTTGTACCCGCTCTGTCCGAGCGGACACCGTAGCCCACTGGCGTTTCGAGGAAGGCTCACCCAATACGGTGGCCACCGGAGCGGATTCCGTTCTGGACTCCTCCGGAAACAACCTGCACGGAACACCGTCCGGCGGGCCCATCTACCGCTCGGTATCCAACCCGGGCAGCACCCTCGGACTGGAGTTCGACGGTGTCGATGATTTCGTGATGATTGCCGATGACCCGCTGTTCCAGTTGACCGGGAGCTTGACCCTGGAGGCGTATATCCGCATCGACTCGTATGCGAAGAGTGGCGAAATCGTATGGCGAGGCGACGACCGCGGAGCCCGGGATCCTTACCGACTGAAGTTTCATGGTGACGGAAACAGCGATCCGAGCCAACGACGGACGGTGCGGTTTGCCATTAGTGACGGGAGTACCGATGTGGGGATCAACTCTCCAGCATTGCCGCTCGGTCAGATGCTTCACGTGGCAGGAACACTGGACGACGCGACAGGGCAGATGCGACTATTCGTTGACGGAGACATGGTCGCGGAGACGATCACGGCTCGTCGGCCTTTCGGGGCGCTTGACCCTGGTCGACGCCCCCGCGTCGTGATCGGCACTATCAACCAAACGGGTGGCGACTTCTTCGATGGAATCATCGACGAGGTCCGCATCTCCGACGTAGCTCTGCCCATACCCGAGCCGTCTGCCGCGGTTTTGCTGGGCATGGGTGCCATCGGCATGGCCTTCCACGTTTGCCGGCGGCGAAGGCGGACCACGTAGCGGTCCGGATGGAGGTGGAAAGAGCGAGAGCCCGACGTGAGGTAACCCAACCGGGCCACGCTCGCCCCGATAACCTGAACCCCAACAAAAAAGCGGCCGGTGAGCTACCGCTAGCAACGAACCGCTCACCGGCCTGGCATCCCCGCGGGCGGCTGGTCTGCACGCCTCGCGGTGATGGCGTTTCCATTATACGGCAGACCTCACCAAAAACACAGGAGACTGCTATCATGGTATCGACCAGATTGCTTCGAGGCCTGAAATCGGCCTTAGGGCTCCCCCGGGCGAGGCGTGCCAGATGCCGCTCGCTGGTCAGCCCTACGACCGCCCGCCGGATGCGGCTTGAATCATTGGAGGATCGAAGGCTCCTGAGCGTGACGATCTCCATCGACGATGCCACGGCCATCGAAGGGGATGTGGGCTCGCGATTTGTCGACACGTTCGTGCCAGGTGCGAGTGGAGGGCTGAACGAAGTGAAGTCGCTGGCATTCCACGCCGACGGCGACCTCCTTGTTGCCAGCCTATCCTTGGACAGTGTCCTCCGCTACGACGGGCTGACCGGCGCGTTCGTCGGTCAGTTCGTCGCCTCCAACAGCGGGGGGCTCGATGGTCCTGTAGGCCTCGCGTTCGGGCCAGATGGCAACGGCGACGGCGTGGACGACTTGTACGTCTCGAGCGCTTTGACTGACCAGGTCCTGCGTTACAGCGGCGTCGACGGTGTGTTCATCGATGCCTTCGTTACCGCAGGAGACGGCGGTCTGGACGGACCGCGACACTTGGTTTTCGGTCCCGACGGCCGTCTCTATGTCGGGACTCTGACGGATGAGGTGTACCAATACAGCAGCGAGGGAGACTTCCTTTGTGTGTTTGTGTCTGCCGGCAGCGGCGGTTTGGGTGTTCCAAAAGGGCTCCTGTTCGGACCTGACGGCAACGGCGACGGCTTGGAGGACTTGTATGTCTCGAGCGCTTCGACTGACCAGGTCCTGCGTTACAGCGGCGTCGACGGTGCGTTCATCGATGCCTTCGTTACCGCGGGCAGTGGGGGTCTGAGTGGGCCGAACTGGATGACGTTCGGCCCGGACGGCAATCTCTACGTGAGCAGCGCAGCCACTTTTGAGGTGCTCCGCTATGACGGCGCGACCGGCCAGTTCCTCGACGCGTTCGTTCCCGCCCTAAGCGGAGGGCTATATCACCCTAGGGGCCTCGCGTTCGACGCCGACGGGAATCTCTACGTAAGCAACCGCAATGACGGCCCGGACGAGGTCGTCCGTTACGCCCCGGTCTCGTCGGCAGTCTTTACGGTGACCCTTTCTTCGACGAGCGCGGTGCCGATCTCCGTTGACTTCAGCACGGCTGACGGCACGGCTGTCGAGGGCACCGATTATCTGCCCAACAGCGGGACGCTGACCTTCCTGCCGGGCACGACGGAAGGCTGGATCGCCGTGCAGACCCTCGGCGACGCCGTTTCGGAGCAGTCGGAGAGCTTCTACGTGACCCTCTCGAACCCCTCGCCCGGCGCGAGCATCGGCGACGGAGAGGGCGTAGGCACAATCCGCGACGACGTGGTTGTCGCTGCTTTCACCAGCACCGACGTGCCCAAGAAGCTGAAAGATGCCGTCCAAGATCACGGCGTGACGACCTCAACGCTCTTCGTTCCCGACTCCGGAACCGTCGTCGATGTGGACGTGCATTTTGACATCACCCACCAACAGGACTGGGATCTGAGCGTCTTTCTCATCGCACCAGACGGTACTGAGGTCAGTCTGTTTGACATATGGGACAATGTGGGTGACATAACCGGTGAAGACTTCAGCGGGACCATCTTGGACGATGAGGCTAGCCTGCCTCTTGCCGCCGGCTCGGCTCCCTTCACTGGGCGTTACCGGCCTCAAACGGCGCTGAGCGGAGTCCACAGTCCGGACCTGAACGTCGAGAATCTCAGCGGGACGTGGACCCTTCGGGTCGAAGACTGTTTTCACCTCAATCGGGGCACGCTCAACAGTTGGTCGATCACCGTCAGCTACGTGCCGGTGGAGATGCCCAACTCCCCGCCGGTGGCCGAAGCCGGGGGACCGTACTCCGGCCCCCAAGGCAGCGACATCACGCTCGACGCCTCGGGATCGACCGATGCGGATGGAACGATCGTCGACTACCAGTGGGACCTGGACGACGACGGGAAATTCGATGACGCCACCGGGCCGACCGCCACGTTCAGCTCCGCCGTGGCCGGCCAGTACACCGCGGCCGTACGGGTCACGGACGATGACGGCGACTCCAGCACAGACACTGCGACCGTCACCGTAACCGACCCCTCGGCCGAACAGACCTACACCAGCTCGGACATGCCGCAGGACATCGCCGACCCGCATCCCCGCAAGGGGCCGAGGACCACCACGTCGGAAATCAGCATCAACTCCAGCGATGTTATCGGCTCGCTGGTACTCGACGTGGACATCACGCACGGGGCCGAGGCCGGCCTGACCGTGACGCTGGAAAACTCCGGCGCTGCCGTGGGCGTACAAACCCTGCTCTACGAGGCGGCAAGCGACGGGTGGCTACTCGAGAACCCGGCGGCCTTCGACGACCAGCCCCTGGGCGGCACCTGGACGCTGTCGGTCACCGACACCGTGAAGGATGGCATCACCGGCACGCTGAATGTGTGGTCAATGACCGTCACGCCGCAGACCGGCGGAGCTGCGCCTGCCTCCGCGCCGCTGGCCGCCGACTCCTTCTTCTCCGACCTGGGCGACGGCTCGGAGGAGGACAGGGACCACGTGCTGCAGCCGGAGATCGCGGAGTTGCTGCTGTACGACCGGTAAGGGGTGAACCCTCAATGCAGGCGAAACTGGGCTTCGTTGTAGTCGACCGCGGTACGCAGGTATTCGCGCCGCGCCTGGTACGGGGTCCGGATCGACGGCCGCGCTAGAACATAAACTGAAACTGCGTTCGGTAAAGCCAACCGTCGTCGCCGGGAAGGATGTTCAGGGCCGGATCGCTGATGGGGGCGCCGTTTACGTGCGTGGCGTCGAAGACGATTTTGAGGTTGTGCCCGTGAATGTACCATGCAATTCCGGCGGCGATTTCATCGGCGCTTTGGTAGGTCGCCCCGAGCGTGCCCGAGTTGCCGGCGATTCGAGACCAACGCGCCATGATTTCGAGCTTGTGGGGAACGACGAAGTAGCCCGTCTGCAGGATCAGGCCGTGGTCGAAGAGGTCGGGCACCGGGGCACCGGAGAAGCCGCTCAGGTAGCGGAAGAGGTACTCCGCGATCAGGCTGAGACCGTGATACTTAAGCTGTGAGTCCAGCGCGAACATGCAGTAGTCGTACGCGGTCACCGTGGCCGGGAGCACGGAGGCAAGGGTCTCGCCGGAGTCGACCACGCGCGCGAGCGAGAACTCCGCGAGCCCGTCGTTTCGATCCTCGCGCGAATAGGCGAACCCCGTCCCCAGGCGCCACGCGGGAATCCGGCGATAGTCCAGGTCCGGCTCGCCGTCGCTGCCGAGATCGCCGGCGAGGAGCCACGTCAAGCGGCCGGCGACGGCGAGGTTTTGGCTCAGGTCGCCCGTTCGCCCGGTCCGAAAGTTGCCGGTGTTGATGCCGTTGGTAATGGTCAGAAACCACTCAACGGGCGAACCGGAGCCGCCGAGCCGGCCGAGCAGTCCGATGCCGATGCTGCGCTGGAAGTCGAAGAAGACGCCGGCCATCGAGCGGTCGGCGAATTGCAGACGGTTTCCCGCCTCGAAGCGGGACCGGGCGAAGGGGATCTTCCACTTGCCGGCGCGCAGCGCGATTCGGCCGGGGTCGAGCTGCCACAGATCGTGCCCCAAGTCGTAGGTGACGTAGTAGTCGAGCATGTCGACCACTTCCGCCGCGTCGCTGTCTGCGTCGAGCTGGAGGAAGTAGCGGAAGTCGGATGAATAGACGTCGCCGTCGAACACCAGCCGCAGGCGCTCGAACTCGAGCTCGTTCAGCCCGGGGTTGGGGCCGTGTGAGTCGAGATACGAGTGCCGGAAGTGGCCCCAGCTACCGATTCGCATGGTGAAAGGCCAGTCGGGAGAACCGAGCTCTAGTCCCCTGGTGCCTTCCTCCCCGCTCACCATGACTCCGCTCGTTTCCGGTGAAAGCGGGCCGGCGGCGGGGTTCTCGGCAGCCGGTGACGGGATGGGCACAGGGAGCCGGCCCTGTTGCGGAGCCGCCAACGCCACCTGCTGGAACGTCGGCGGCAACCTCTGCGGAAAATCGCTCGGCTCAGCAGCGACTACCGCGCGCAGCCAACCGGCCAGCAGCAACAAGCCACCCACCACCAGCGGCCGACGCATCATCGCGGCAATCCTCTTGTCTCGGCAGCATCTTAAGAAGGGCTGCCCGGTCAACGACGCCGCTATCGAATCGGCCAGCCGAGGGCTCGGTGCAGGCGGAACTGGGCCTCGTTGTAGTCGACCACGGCACGCAGGTATTCGTGCCGAGCCTGGTCCAGGGCCTGGATCGCTTGGAGCACTTCGATGGGCAATCCGGCCCCGGCCCGGATTCGCTCCATGTTCCGCCGGTAGGAATCGGCCGCTCGCCGAATGCCCGATTCGGCCACGGCAATCTGCCGGTGCCGCGCCCGGACCTGCGCATTCGACTCGATCACCTCGCGCGCCACGCGGTCCATGATGCGGACCTCGTGCAGCCGGGCCTGCTGGTAGCGGGCCCGAGCCTGCTCTCGGGCGGCGCTCTCGCCAAAGCCGAAGTTGCGAAGCTCCCAGTAGGCGGCTACGTCGAAATCGAAGCGATCGTCGAACTCGCCGATCGTGGAACCGGTCCCGCCGCCGAATCCACTGTAGCTGACCCCCAAGAACGCACTAGGCAGCAGCGGGGCGCATTTCTCGCGCCGATAACGGTGAACCGCCTCGCCCACCAGGTGCCGGCTCTCGGCCAGCTCCGGACGGTTCGACAGACCGGTGGCCAGAAGCTCCGCCAGGGGCTCTTCCCGGGCGACCAGCTCGACGGGCATCACGGTCGGCTCCCGGGGCATCACGATCGTGGTGGGATCCAAGTGCAGCAGCTCGCAGAGCCTCGCCCCGCTCACCTCGACCTGCTCTTCGGCCCGCGTGACTTCGTTCTCCAGGACCGCCAGGGCGGCCGCCGCTCGATCGGCGTCTGCCTGCGGGCCTTGGCCGGTTCGGGCGAACGTCGCCGTCAGGTCGGCAAGCTCCCGACCGTGTTCGAGCGTCTCCGCGGCGATCGCCCTGGCTTGACTCGCTCTGAGCAGGTCGAGGTAGGCCAGCGCCGTGTCGAGCAACACGTCGTTGGTGGTTGCTCGGGTCGCTTGCTGGCGGGCGGCGGCGGCGCGGTTGGCAATGCGCGGCTGGAATATGGCGTCGGTCAGGTGGAACTGCGCCTCGATACCCGCCACCTTCGGCGAGCCGGTGCCGACCGCCTTGACCCCCATGCCCGAATTGAAGGACCCCCGGCTGCTGTCGAACACAGTGCCGCTGGAGTTCTGTAACCTCCCCTCGTGCTTGTTGTAGCTCACCCCGGCGTGGATCGAGGGGAGCCACAGCACCCGGGCTTTTCGGAGCCGGGCGTAGGCCTCGCGATAGCGCTGGCCGGCAAAGGCGATTTGCGGGTTCTGGCCGGAAACGATCGTGAGCGCTGCCGAGAGGTCCAGCTCTTGGACGTTGCCACCCCGTTCGGACTGGTCGGGGGTCCAACGGCCCGGGTCGTCGGTTCGAGGGAAGGGCAGCGGGCCCTGCGGCGGCACCGGCGGGACTTCGCCGCCAACGCCCGGCTCGGGGGAAAAAGGACTGGGAGCGCCTTGTGGTGAAGCGTCCGGCGGATCGGGGACCGGGGGTTGCCCCTCGGCCGAAAAGGACGCGAGGCGGACCGGCTGCGCCGCCGCGCCCGGTCGATGGCCTTCTTTGGATCCCACGGCGAGCTGTTGCCGGGCGGATCCAGCCGCGTCGCCGGCGATTTCCGGCCCGTTGTCGAGTTGCGACGGCCTCTGCGGCGTCTGGGCCTGGAAACGGGTTGGCCCGCCCGCCGTGCAGCCGGCCAATCCCAGGCTCAGGCAGACCGCGCACCGAAAGCCCCATAACACCGGCGTTTGGAACCTCATCGTTGCCCCCCTCTCCGTTGGAATACTCGTCAATACGGGCGTAGTGCCGACAAACCGCACCAGCCGCAAAATCCGCTTCACCCCAATGGAAATCGGCCCCCAGGTGGGGCGGAATTAGCGGATGTGGGGGCTGAAGCGGTTGTAGGCGGAAGCGTCGTACGGGCTGGAACGGTTGTAACGAAGAAACGCCCGCCGCCGGCTTCCGAGCCAAGGACGACCGGCCCTCAGTCGCCTTGCCGAAGGCGTGCGGTCCGGCGCGGGAAGGATGGCCCTCGCGGGTGGGGTGATTTACCACTCTTCCCAAGGGTAAAGGCTGCGCTGAGCGCCGCCCGAGCGAAACGAAGGCCAGGAGACAGCCAAAGCAGATGAGCGAACGTCCGCCGGGCTATTCGTGGCCCGAGCAGCTTGCACGACGGGAGTCGTTCTAGTACGCTGGAACGGATGGGCACTCCCTGGTCGCCGCCCGGCGGGCCAATAACCTCCTTCCGAATTGAGGGCTTCCCCATGACAAGAGCCGACTACGTTTGCAGCATCTTCGTCGCGGGTCTTCTGCTGGGCTGCTGCGCAGCTTGCTCCTCGCAGCTCGCCACCAGCGCCCAGGCAGAGCCGAGTGCTACGGGTGGCGAGTCAAAGCAGCGTGCGAACGACGATGCCGTTTCTGTGAGGGCGCTCTCGCCCGAGAGAACATCGCTGCGCCGCACGACCACGCAGCCGGCAGCCGTTCACGCGTATTACCAGGCGGAATTGTACGCCAAGGTGGGAGGCTACTTGGAGAAGCTCAACGTCGACATCGGGCAGGAGGTCGAAGCCGGCGCGGTGCTGGGCACGATCGCCGTGCCGGAGATGGTCAAGTCACGCGAGAAGCAACAGGCTACGATCCGCCGGCTTGAGGCCGACGAGCAGAGGGCCGCGGCCCAGATCACCGTGGCCGAGGCCAACGCCGAATCGGCCCAGGCCGCGCTGGAGCAGGCCCGGGCCGGCGTCAGCGCGGCAGACGCCCAGCTCAAAGCCGACCGGAGCGAGCACGAGCGGGTGAGCAACCTGGTCGAAAACAGGGCGGTCGCCGAGCGATTGCGTGATGAGTCGCTCCAGCGCTACGAGTCGGCCCAGGCAACCAAGCTGGCCGCCCAGGCCGCGGTCGTCTCGGCCGACGCCAAGCTGGCGGTCGCTGCGGCGGAGCTTCAGGCGGCCCGGGCCGATCAGGCCGCGGCCCGCACGCGAACCGAAGTCGCCGCGAAAGAGCTCGAGGAGCTCGACGCGCTGATGGCGTACGCGACGCTTCGGGCTCCGTTTCGGGGGATCGTCACCGAGCGGCACGCCGACCCGGGCGACCTGATCCGCAACGCGCCGTCGTCGGGGCCCGACAGCCCGCCGCTGTTCGTGATTGCCGAGCTGGACAAGGTTCGCGTGCGGATCACGATTCCGGAGAGCCACACGCCGTGGGTCGACGAGGGGGACGCCGTGACGTTCGTCGCCCAGGCGCTGCCGGGCCGCCCGTTCCGGGGCAAAATCGACCGGATCGCGCGGAGCCTGGACCACAGCACCCGCACCATGACGGTCGAAGCGGATCTGCCGAACCCGGACCGCCTGTTGTTGCCCGGCATGTACGGCGAGGCCACCGTCGAGCTCGACGCGAAGGCCGACGCTTTGGTCCTGCCCGCCGGTGCCGTGCGGTTCGATGAAGAAGGCCAAAGCACAGTCTACATGGTCGATTCCGACGACACGGTCCGGTTGGTCGAAGTTTCGACCGGCCTGGACGACGGGAAGCGAATCGAAATTCTCGGCGGGCTGGACGAAGACGCCCGCGTGATCGACGCCATGGTCGGCCGGCTGGCGCCCGGACAGCGGGTAACGATTCAACCGGACTGAGAAGCGTCGATGGTTGCTCCGCGAGGGCGCCGTTGGCTGTGTCTTGCTCAATCGAAAGGTCCGGACTAACAGAAACGCGATAACGGATCACCACCAATGAGTGAATGGGTCGAACAAGAAACCACGTCCACGGGACCTGCAGCCGGCGGTGGGCGCCGGAGCTCGATCCTCATCGATTTCGCGCTCGCGAATCCGTACGCGGTGCTGGCGTTGGCGATCGGGTTGTGTCTGCTGAGCCTGACGCTGCTGCCCTCCCTGCCGGTCGATATTCTGCCCGACTTTCGCCGCCCGGTGGTGATCAGCTACTTCACCTATCCCGGTCTGCCGACGATCGACATGGAGAAGAGCGTTACGGAGCGGGTGGAGCGCGTGCTGCCGCTGGCCGGGGGGCTGGAGCACATGGAGTCGCGTTCCATGCCGGGGGTCTCGGTGATCAAGTCGTTCTTCTATCCCGGCACCGATCCCAGCTCGGCCCTGAACGACATCGTCAATCAGGAAGCGAACGACATGCACCACCTGCCGCCGGGCATCGACTGGCCGTTTACGATGCGCAGCGAGCCGGCCAACCTGCCCGTCATCCTCGCGGCGATCTCCGGCGAGGGGCTGGACGAAAACGAACTCTACCGGATCGGCTACTACGCGGTGCGCAATAGGATGGGGGGTTTGCCGGGGATGCAGGTCCCCCACCCCTTCGGCGGCAAGTACCGCCAGATGATGATCTACCTCGATCCCGTCAAGCTACGCTCGGTGGGGCTGAGCCTCACCGACGTCGCCGAGGCCCTGAAGCGCGCGAACATCGTGATGGGCTCCGGCACGGCCAAGCTGGGCTCGTTCGACTACCAGGTCCACTGCGTCAACACGCTTCCCCAGCCAACCGACATCGACAACGTGCCCATCGCCGTGCGCAACGGGAGGCCGATCTTCATTCGCGACGTGGGCTACGCCAAGGACGACGCCTCGATCCAGTATAACATCGTCCACGTCGACGGGAAACGCAGCGCCTATTGCCCGATCATGCGCGAGCCGGGTGTGAACACGATCGCCGTGGTCGACCGCGCCCGCAAGGTGGTCCAAGACGACGTGCCCATCATGAAAGAGCGGGGCGAGGTTCCCAAGGAGGCCAAGATCACGCTGGTCGCCGACCAGTCCAGCTATATCCGCGCCGCGATGCGCAACCTGCTCTACCAAGTGGGGCTGGGAGCGATCCTGGTGGCGGTCGTCGTGGCGGTGTTTCTGCGCCGGCTCTTGCCCACCCTGGCCATCGTCGTGGTCATCGCCCTGTCGCTGTTGGTCGGCGGACTGGGATTCGCCTTCACCGGCAACAGCATCAACGTCATGACGCTCGGCGGCGTGGCTCTGGCCGTCGGGACGGTGGTCAACGCGGGGATCGTCATTGTAGAAAACGTGATCCGCCACTTGCAGATGGGGGCCAAGCCGCCGCTGGACGCCGCCCGCAACGGCTTGCTCGAACTGGACGCCGTCCGCGAAGGCTCCCACGAAGTTGCCATGCCCGTGCTGGCGGGCACCGTCACCACGCTGGCCGTCTTCATCCCGGCCATTTTTCTGACCGGCATGATCAAGGACCTGTTCGCCCCGCTGTCGGCCGCGGCGACGATGACCATCGGCGCCTCCTACTTCATCGGCATGACCGTCGTGCCGGCGTTTTGTGTGCGATTCGTCCGCGCCCGAGCCGGGGTTTCGGCGCCTCCGGAGGCCGCGGCCGACGCCGCGAGTCCCTCGACTCTCGATGCTCAGCCCTCGACTTTCTACGGCCGGCTGCTGGCCGGCGCCATCAAAGTCCGCTGGGCCGTGATCGTCCTGGTTGCCGTCTTGGCCGGCGCCTCGGTGCTGCTGTTGCCGGGCATCGGCACCCAGCTCTTCCCCGAGGTCGACGCCGGGACGTTCGAAATCCGCATGAGGACGGTGCCCGGCACCCGGATCGAGGAAACCGAGCGCGTCGTGAACCGGGTCGAGGAGACGATCAAGGAGATCATCCCGCCATCGGAGATCGAGACGCTCATCGCGAACATCGGATTGCCGGCGGGCAAAGGCGCCGGGTACTCGGCCGTGCTCAGCCCGAACACGGGACCCGATTCCGCCTTCATCATCGTCAATCTGAAGAAGGAAGGACGTTCCACCAGCACGCAAACCTATATGCAACGGTTGCGGCCGCTGCTGCGCGAGCGATTCCCGCAGGAGAAGTTCTTGTTCGTTAGCGGCGGGATGGTGAACTTGGCGCTGAACGAAGGAGTGCCGGTGCCGATCGACATCCAGGTCTCCGCGGGCTCCTCGCTGAAGAAGGCACGCGAGAAAGCCGAGGAGGTCGTTCGCCTCGTGCGCAAGGTCCCCGGCACGGCCGACGTCCAGATCGCCCAGGCCGTGGACTATCCCCAGCTCGACGTCCACGTCGATCGGGTGCGGGCGAAGTACCTGGGGCTCGACCAGGAGGACGTGGCCCAGACGGTCCTCTCCGCGTTGGCTTCGAGCATCGGGTACGCGCCGATCATCTGGGTCGATCCGAAAACGGGGGTCGATCACTGGATGGGCGTGCAGTACGAGACCAACGAAATGCATTCGCTCGAAGACATCAATAACATCCCGCTCTCGCTGAGTACGAAGGACGGGCCGATCACGGTTCCCCTGTCGCACGTGGCCAAGGTCCGCCGCGTGAACATCCCCGGCGAGGTGGCCCACAGCGACATCGCCCGGGTCTACGACGTCTACGCCAACGTCACCGGCCGGGACGTCGGCTCGGTCGCCGCCGACGTGGAGCAGGCGCTGGCCGAATTGCCCCAGGAACCGGGCGTCACCTACACGATACGCGGGCCCGTCCAGGCGATGCGCGGCGGGATTCGGTTGTTGGGGCTGGGGATCCTCGTCGCCGCCGTCCTGGTCTACCTGGTCATGATGGCCCAGTTCCGCTCGTTCATCGATCCGCTGATCATCGTGCTGGCCGTGCCGCTGGGCTTCTCCGGCGTGCTGGGGGTGCTCTACTTTACGGGCACGAGGATCGACATCCAGTCGCTGATCGGGGCCCTCATGATGATCGGCGTCGTGGTGAACAACAGCATTCTGCTGGTCGAGTTCGCCAACCAGTTGTGCCAGCGCGGCTACGATCCGAAACGGGCCGCCCTGGCCGCGGCGCAGATTCGGCTGCGCCCCATTCTGATGACCACGTTTGCGCTGGTTGCGTCGATGCTCCCGCTGTCGATCCAGTTCGCGCCCGGCGGCGAGGCCATGCTCCCCCTGGCCCGCGCCTTCATCGGCGGCGTGCTCGTGTCCACGCTGCTGACGCTCTTCCTCGTGCCGTGTGTCTACACGCTCGTGAAACGCTCGGCTTCTGAAGAGCCGGCCCCGGCCGCTTCCTGAGGGCGGCGCGGTTCCGCTCGTCCCGGCTTTCAACCCGAAGGACGCCCCTTCTTGTTCGTGGCGCGTTGCGGCTCGGGCCGGGGGTCCGGCGGGAGTTGTCGCGGCGGCCTCGGGATGGTAATAATAATGGGAGAGCGATTCGGTACACGTACTTTCATCACGAGGTGAGGTTTGCTTACCGAACAAGACGTCGCGCGGACTTGGCGAAGGCTGTTCCAGCAAGGTGAGCGGAGCAAGGAGACTCTCGCCAAGGCCGAGGCACTGCTCGAAGAGCTGCGCCCGGAAAGCCCCCTGCGACACCGGTTGGGCGCGGAGCTCGACGAGCTCCGCGAGCTGACCGCCCATGGGCGTTAAGGGCGGCGGAGAATCGGCTCCCCGAAATTGGGGCTGTCGGGAACCCGCTGCACGGGGTTTCCCGCAAGTTTTCTGAGCAAGGCCCGCCGATCTCAAACGACGCAAGGGGACAGTCCCATCTTCGCTGCGCGAAAACGGGGACAGTCCCCGGGTTGCCCCCGCGCCCTATCGGTTGACGGTGATCGTGAAACTCACGCCGTGGGCGAAGGCGTTCTGGCGGTTGTAGAGGGTCCGCAGGCCCATGTCCGGCACCTCGTAGTTGATCATGTTCGAGGCCCGGGCCACGTTGTCGATCCAGATGCCGGTCCAGCCGGCCCCGACGTCGACGGCGCGCGTCAGCTTATAGCGGAACTCGGCCCGGACTTCGACCACGGGGCTGAACTCCTCCATGTGGGCCGCGTGGTTGAACGAAGTGGGGCCCATCAGGCGCGGCTCGAAGAGATCGTCATCGTCATCGTCATCGTCGTCCCCGGTGGGGCCGCCGGGCGGATTCAGCTCGGTCCCCAGTGTGCCCCGCTGGCGGAGGCTCTGGAAGTTGTAGCCGGCCATGCAGCGGCCCTCGAGGTTGATCATGAAGCGGCTGCAAATCTTGAAATAGCGGACGCCCAACTGCGGGCCGACGATGTGGTTCTCGGCCTCGGTGCTCCAGAAGCTGTCGGCCAGGATGGCGGGGACCTGCTGCGGGTCGTCGTCATCGTCGCCGGCAGCCGCCGGCTCTTCGCCCCGGGCGTCGACGCTGAACGTGTCGTCGAACTCCATGTAGCGCAAGCCCGCGAAGAACTCGATCCGGCCGCCGCGATGGAACGGCCGCGTGCGGTGGATGCACATCAGCTCCGTGCTCCAGTGCTCGACGCTGTTGCGGACGAACACGTCGTCGAACTTCAGCGGCAGATCGCGGATGACGTCGATCGTGGCGTCGGGGTCGTCGGGGTTCTGCGGATCCTGGATCTGGCCCACCACACCCTGGAGCAGCCGGGCACCCTGGGGGCCGAAGGCGGGGTCGAAGAAGACCATGTCGACGTCGGAGGCGGCGAGTCGCTGCGTCTGGTTGTTCAGCTTGTAGACGCCGAATATCCAGCCGTTGCGGTTGGTCACCCGGCCGAACTCGATCCGGTTGCCGTCGGTGAACGTCGAGCGCAGCTCGCCGGTGTCCATCGTGTTGGACTGGACAAACGAGTCCTGCTGCAGCACGCCGGGCTCAGGGCCGGAGGGGGGATTGGTCGGATCGCCGGAGTAGGGACCGTAGAAGACCAGGCGCGTCAGCCCCTCGAAGCCGATGGTCGTGGCGGTCGGCTTGGAGATCGCCCAGTGCAGCCCGTCGAAACGGAAAAAGTAGCCCTCGTTCGGCTGGATCCCACTGCCATAGGGCGACAGATCGGCGGGGGCGAAGACCTGCCCGTCCATCAGAGTCTGGCCCGGGGCGGGCAGGCCCGCCAGCAGGACGAGCAACCCAGCCGCCACGCAAACGGTTGTGCGGTATAGCGCCATAGTCTCGTACCACCC
>Ga0180437_10003577_pt1 | contig 22979 bp, 18 predicted proteins | sample SS_ome_4_FD_132410 | JGI IMG/M metagenome (GOLD analysis project Ga0180437, IMG submission 132410) | Hypersaline lake sediment archaeal communities from the Salton Sea, California, USA - SS_3_D_1 metaG | ecosystem: Environmental > Aquatic > Non-marine Saline and Alkaline > Hypersaline >...
CCTTTGCCTCCTTCCAAGATGAAATCGACACCTGGACTCTCAACGAGAAGCTTGCGGAAGAAAACCTTCTCATCCTTCCTAGAGTCGTCAGAGAGGAGCTAAAACTTTTTCGGGTAACAAATCTTAAGGAAGAGCTGAAGCGCTCCGATTGGGGCATTCTAGAGCCTATTCCAGGCACTTGCTTAGAAGTATCGCCGGACAACATCGAGATCGCGCTGATCCCGGGACTGGGCTTTGACCCGGATCTCCATCGGATCGGGTATGGGAAAGGGTTCTATGATCGGTTGATCCCCAAACTCACCCAGGGGCTCACACAGGCAGAGCTCGTTGGAGTGGGATTCGAAGAGCAGAGACTAGAGAGCGCGCTGCCAACCAGCGAGCACGATCAGCCCCTTCACCGAGTACTACTCGGCTAACTCTTCCTCAGCTTGGTGCTGATCGTGGAGAACCTCGTCTCCTTCTTGCGGACCATAAGGAGAACTTCGCTCATCATCATCATCCTTCTTAGGGTTGCAGATGCGCCTCCCCACAGAGCTCTCAGCAATCACAGCGGATCCAGTAGCCACATTGGTTGTAAGGCCAAACTCTCCCCCGTCTAAGCAAAACCAGTGGACTGTATAGGGAGTCATCGTCCGGTTGGGGTTTTGTAAGCTATTCCGGCCTCCTGGCCCAAACGACGGATAGAAATCAGACCAGGTCGAAAAATGCTCAGGCAAGATCACCATTTCACCGAGATAAGTTCCATCAGCACCCCGGATCACGGTACGCAATTTATAGGGACTGTCGTTGTAAAGCCGGATACTTCCCGCCACCAGCTGAACCGAAAGACTACATAAGACCACAAACAGAAGACGCTTCATCTATTTCTCTCCATCGAAGTGGGCCCAACGGAAATCGAGGTGACCCAGAGAAGTAATCAAGACCCCATCGAGATGCTGATCCTTGAGGTAGAGCATCGAGTGGTGATAGATCGGGATGATTGGCATTGCGTCCATCAAGATCCCCTCACATTTCTTGAGAAGCTCATCCCTCTCAGCTCCTTCGACCACTCCATAGGAACGGTCTAGAAGACGCGCATAGATTGGGTTTTCCCAGTTGGTGTTGTTGGTGCTCTGCTTCTTATACTTAAATACCTCGAGGAAATTGATCGGATCGTTGAAATCGGCGAGCCAGTCCCCATAAGCAAGCTGATAGTCTTGCTTGGAGACCCGGTCAAAGTAGACCTTCCGCTCAACAGCTTCCAGGTTGACTCGGATCCCAAGGGTCTCGTGCCACTGTTGCTGAATCGCCTGCGCAATCATATGATTCCGCTCGTTGGCCCCGTAGGTGAAGGTGATCGTAGGGAATGCCTCCCTTGTGATCTTCATCTCCTTGAGCCCCTTGGCAAAGAGCTCTTTCGACTCCTCAGTGTTCCCATCAGCAAAATAGCCTTCTTCTTGCAGCTTCAAGCATGGGGGAAGGAGCTCCATTGCAGGGATCTGCTCTCCTTGCATCACATGGGTAACAAGCGCCTGCCTGTTGATCGCAAGGGCAAGGGCGCGACGCACCTTAGGATTCTGCAAAGGTGCAAGCTCTGTATTCACCCTAATAAAGGCCGTTCCAGAGATCCCTTGGATGTTGAGTTGGTTTTTCCGCTTAAGATGGCTCAGAGCATCGACAGGGACGCTAGAAAGGGGAGAGCCAGCCCAATGGAGTTGATTCTTTTCAAACAGCTTCAGCTCGGTGTCGTCTGAAACCATCGTCATCTCGATCCCATCGAGCTCCACATGGGCAGCATCCCAGTAAAAGTGGTTCTTTTCCGAAACAAGAAGATCGTGGTGACGCCAGCTCGAAAGAGAGAACGGGCCATTCGACACATAGGTCTGACTGTTGTAGAACCAGTTGGGATCTTCCCGATCTATCCCCTCATTTACAGGGAAGAAGATGGGAAAGGCCAAAAGCTCTAGAAAATAGGGGGTTGGATACTCGAGTTCGATCAAAAGAGTCTGATCGTCCATGGCGGTAACCCCAAGCTCCTCCATAGGGAGTTTTCCATCCTTGATCGCCTTTGCATTTTTAAGAATGTAAAGGTCAAAGGCATAGTCCACCGATGAGGCTGGATCTAAGCTAGATTGCCAGCTATAGATAAAATCGCCCGCCGTCACTGGTTGACCATTTGACCAGCGGCTTTTTTTCAGAGTAAACTGATAACTCTTGAGATCCTCGGAGATCTCGACACTCTGAGCAAGCGCTAGTTGAGGTTGATCATCTGGACCAATCCGGGTGAGCCCCTCAAAGAGCATCCGCATCAGCGCTTGGCCACTCAAATCTCGCACCTGCCGTGGATCCAACGAGCATGGCTCATTGCGCAAATTTATTTTCACGATCTTCATCTGCGTATTTGGCTGTTTTGACGAAGATTGACAACTTACGACAAAAAAAGCCAAACAAAGGAGAGACAGTTTTATCTTTCGCTTAAACATCGACTACCTCTAGTCTATTAATTCGAGAGTCCAACATAAACAGCTCGGTAAAATATGTCTACACATCTCATCGCAAAAGTTCCCACCCCGGTGCTCAACACCCCAGATTTTGCCAACAATTTTGGGGCAAAAAACTTGCCCCTCGATGAAAAAGGGCTATTTCGCCCCCTCGAGCTGATCGCTCTCCCAGGGACACACTTCTCTCTCAAAAAACAAATCTCCCCCTATATTGCCGAGGTAACCACCGAAGAGTACCCGTGCAGCCCCCTATATATTGACCTCCGGTTCACCACTCCCTGCAGCTCCTCATCTCCCCGCAAAAAAGCCCTCCCCCCTCCCGCGCGCATCCTCGAGCGGCTAGAAAAATCCCTAGGGCTCCCCTACATATGGGGGGGCAACTGGGGCCAGGGGATCCCCGAACTCCAAACCCTCTATAAGGCAAGCACCACCTTCCAAGGGGTCGACTGCTCGGGCCTACTCTACGAAGCAACCGATGGATTCACCCCAAGAAACACCTCAGAACTTCTCCAGTTCGGCGAAGAAGTCACCTCTCGCGAAAATATTCGCCCTCTCGATCTGATCATCTGGCCAGGCCATGTTGTCATCGCCTTTGACAGCGCCACGACGATCGAAAGCCTTCATCCTCAAGGGGTGATCATCCAGCCACTCTCCAAAGCACTTCCCCAAAATAACATTTCTATTCGACGTTTTATTTAATTAATAAAAACAAAACTAAACAAATTAATTGAATTAAATAGTTTAGACATTTAAATTTAAAAATATAGAGAGTAGTTATATCCGAACGCTAGTACGGATACTCTCAAACGACTACCCAATGAATACACATCGTGATTCAAGAATTGGGAGTTTTTGCCAAAGTCCAGCGCACCAGGTTTGGTGCCAGTGAAGCAGGCACTATTCCAATGAATAGGGTCGATGGAGCTGGGTCCAAAGATGGGGATGCTGGCGAAGGCAAAAAACCAAGGCTTGGATTGAGAGGTGTAAAGTTTGGGTTGATCAACCTAGGGAGAAATGTATGAATATGAAAAAAACTTGGGCCGTCACAGCTCTGCCTCTCATTGCGATGAGCAGCATGTTGACAGCCGCTAGAAACGATAAAAATTCTTGCCCACCAGCAGCGCCAGCTACTTGCAATCAAGGCGAGTGCTGCACACAGTACTGCTTAGGGCCAGATAACTACGGAGTGAACGCTCCTGTACGTCCTCGGACTTGCAATGGCGACTTCGTGATTGATATTGCTGGGTTCTACTGGAATGCTCACCAAGACGGAATGGAGTATGCAGTAGACAGTTATGTTACTTCTACAAGCGGTGATGACCGACGAAGCATCATCAGTGCTACTTACGAAACACCTGATTTTAATTGGGAGTTTGGTTTTAAAGCTGGAATCGGCTACAACACCACCTGTGATGGATGGGACCTTGGAATTGTTTGGACTTGGTACCAAGGAAAAGCATCGAGCCATGTGGAAGCAGAAGAAGATGACAACCACACCCTTCTTCCTCTATGGTCGAATCAGGAAGTTAATGCTGCAAATTCACCTTTATTTGCACATGATATCGACACTCATTGGAAACTCGATCTCAACCTCGTTGATATCGATCTTGGAAGAGAGTTTTGGGTAAGCCGAAGAGTCACTCTTCGTCCTCATGTGGGGATTCGAATTGCTCATATCAAACAAAACTTTGATATTGAGCATAAGGGAGGAAGCTGGCTACAAACGGACAATACCTTTTTACCAACATCTGGTTCGCCAGTAGTTGGCAACTACAATAACCAAGTGGATATTGACAACGACTACAAAGGTGTCGGTGTTCGAGCAGGACTTGATTCTGTTTGGAATCTTGGATGTGGATGGGCAGTGACTGGTGACATGGCTCTTTCGATCCTATATGGCCGATTCCACGTCGACCATGATGAAACAGATCGACAAGCAGCTAGCCCTTTCACTAAAACAAAAATCTTTGAGACGGAAAATTCATTCCGCGCCTCAAGACTCGCTACTGATCTCGCACTTGGGCTTCAGTGGTCTACTCTCTTCTGTGATTGCGCTTACGGATTGACCGTAGGTCTTGCTTGGGAACACCATCTGTTCCTAGACCAAAACCAAATGTGGAGAGTCACAAAAAGATCCGAAGGCGGCTCTGCTGGTGGCGATTATCAAAACAACTTCGCTCAGTCACGTGGTGATCTTGACACACAAGGTTGGACACTTTCACTACGATTTGATTTCTAAGTTACAAATCTATTTGTCACCGCAATAATGGACCTGGGATTCTCCCAGGTCCATTTTTTTATTGACCGATAGCCCTCCCAAAAAATATCCTTTGCACTTTATCTTAAACAACCCCGGAAGGACCTTATGCATTGGAACACCAAAACTTTTTTGCCCCTAATCGCCATTAGCTCTCTTGCCTTTGCGGCAGATGATGAGTGCGCCCCAGCCGATCCGGCTCCCTGTTACTCGGAGAGCTGCTGCACCACCTACTGCCTCGGGCCTGAGCCTTGCTCGGCCAATGCTCCAGTTCGTCCCTACACCTGCGACGGCGACTTCGTCGTCAGCGTCGCGGGCTTTTATTGGAATGCCCACCAAGATGGGATGGAATATGCCGTCGAAAGTGATGTCGAATCGGCCAGCCAAACAAGCCGCTACAACATCGTGAACGGCGACTACAAAAACCCTGATTTTAAGTGGGAGTGGGGCTTCAAAGTGGGCCTCGGCTACAACTCGGCCTGCGATGGATGGGATGTAGGAATCGTCTGGACCCGCTACCGAGGTAAGGCCTCCAGCGATGACAGCACCGATTCTGACGACAACAAGACCCTTCTTCCCATTTGGTCCAATCAGGCCACCTCTATGGCTCCTCTTTTCGCGTCGGGAATCGATACCAACTGGAGGCTTGACCTCGACCTGGTCGATCTCGAGCTCGGTAGAGAATTTTGGGTAGGACGCAGACTCTCTCTCCGTCCCCATGTCGGTCTCCGGATCGCCTATCTCAAGCAAGACTACACCATCGACCACAAAGGAGGCAGCTGGCTTGCAGGAAACAACAGCCTTCTCCCCCCACTTCCAGATGGCCCCCCTCAAGATCAAAACAACGAAGTGGATATCAACAACGACTTCAAGAGCATTGGTGTCCGTTCGGGCTTTGATACTGTGTGGAACCTAGGCTGCGGCTTTGCCTTTACAGGGAACATGGCCTTCTCGATCCTCTATGGACGATTTTCAGTCGACCATGATGAGGATGACACGCAAGCGACCGATCCATTTAGCAAAACGCGAATCTTTGAAGCGGATGAGTCTTTCCGCACTTCGGTCAAAGCGACCGACCTTGCACTTGGTTTCCAATGGTCAACCCTCTTCTGCGATTGTGCGTATGGCTTTACAGTCGGCATTGCATGGGAGCACCACCTCTTTGAAAACCAAAACCAGATGTGGCGCGTTAGCAAAGCGCTTGCCGACAATATGTCAACTAAGTATCGCTCGAACAACTTCAACCAACAACGTGGCGATCTCAGCACCCAAGGATGGACACTCACCCTCGTGTTTGACTTCTAAGCCCCCCTACCTTTGATCAAAAAATGGACCTGGAAATTTCCCGGGTCCATTTTTTTATCCAATTGACTATTAATTGTAAAAAATTTATGTTGCCACCTGAACACATATTTAGATTTTTTGTATGGACACGACTTTGAAAATAACCACTTCCCTCTTCCTCCTTATCTCTCCACTCATTGGGGCTGAGCCCATCGAATGTGAAACATGCTCTTATACCCACTGCGTTGGCCCAGACGAGACTGCCGTCCACCCACCCATCAACCCAAGAACCTGCAAGGGCGACTTTGTCATCGAACTCGCGGGCTTCTACTGGCGCGCTGAGCAAGAGGGGATGGAGTATGCAATCAAAAATCACCTGACCGGCTCGCTGACAAGCACGGGGAACCCCGAGCTCAACAACCTGATCGATGCCGAGTACCTTACCCCTAGCTTTAGCTGGGAGTTTGGGTTCCGACTAGGACTTGGATACAATAGCGCCTGCGACGGCTGGGACCTACGCGGGATTTGGACTACCTTTCGTCAGAGCAGCTCCGGTCATGACGAAGCAGAAGCTGACGACAACCAGTCGCTTACCCCCCTTTGGTCCTCTTTCCAATATCCCCTTGCTGAAGATGCCCCCGTTCTTTTAGCCACCGACATCGACACCGACTGGAAACTCCACCTTGACTTGCTTGACTTTGAGCTGGGACGCGCGGCGTGGAATAGCCATAGGCTTGCCCTCCGCCCCCATATCGGCCTACGACTCTGCGAGATCAAGGAGTTCTTCGACATCGAGTATAACGGGGGAAGCTGGAATAGCCCGGCAGCGGCAACCAACTTCACCGACTGGGTCGAGCTTACGAGTACATATAAGGGGATCGGCATAAGGAGCGGGGTCGACTCAACCTGGAAACTCCCTTGTGGCTTTGCCCTTTTTGGAGAGACTGCCATTTCAATCATCTATGGCCGGTTCCAAGTGGACCACCTCGAATACTTCCGCGATGTAACCGCCCCTTTTACCAAGACTCGCTACTTTGATACCGAAGACAGGTTCCGCGCATCAAGGGCCACGATGGATCTACTTTTCGGAGTCGAGTGGTCAGCCCTCTTTTGCGAGTGCCGGTATGGATTCATCATTAGCCTTGCCTGGGAACAGCATCTTTTCTTCCATCAAAATCCGTTCTGGAGGGTTGAACGAGTAGGCGGAGAAAATGATATTACAATGCTCCCCTATAACGATACCGGGGAAAATGTTTTCAACCAAAGGGAGGGCTCTCTCTCTATGGAAGGTTGGACATTAAGGGCAAAATTTGAGTTTTAAAAACTTTTTTGTTGATAAAAAAAAAGAAAATCCTTTACACGGAAGTTACCAGAACAAAATGGCCTTGTGTTAGGCCGAATGAATGGAGAATAGACATGGAAAAAAAATACACAATTTCTTTAGCCGCTCTTTCTGTACTTGGAATGTCAAGTGCACTAACAGCTGCGAGAGCAAATGATAACTGCGATCCTGCTGCGCCAGCACCTTGCTACAGCGAAGATTGCGGTTGCACTTACTGCTACGGACCAGAAAACACAGCCGGTAACCCTGCTGTACGACCAAGAACATGCAATGGCGACTTCGTAATTGATATCGCTGGATTCTACTGGAATGCTCACCAAGATGGAATGGAGTATGCTGTAGAAAACCACGTTGCTCAAAACGACGATAACTCTGACACTTCTGAGCTAAACAACTTGATCAATGCTGAGTACCAAACACCTGACTTCGAGTGGGACTTCGGTTTCAAAGCTGGAATCGGTTACAACAGCGCTTGTGACGGATGGGATTTCGGAATCCTCTGGACTTGGTACCAAGGGAAAGCTAATGACCAAGTCGAAGCTGATGCAGATGACAACAGAGTGTTGATCGCTCTCGAGTCTGCTTATGCTCCTCCTCAAGGTGGAATCACCTACGCTACCGATATCGAAACTCACTGGAAGCTTAAGCTCAACATGATTGACATTGAGCTTGGAAGAGAGTTTTGGAACAGCCGCGTAGTTGCACTTCGTCCATTTGTTGGTCTTCGTATTGCTTACATCGACCAAAGCTGGACCGTTCAACATAAAGGTGGTAGCTGGTCTCTTCGTGGCCCCACAAACGGTGCAAATAACTACAACAACGAAGTTTCTTATGAGAATGACTATAAAGGTGTGGGGATCCGCGCTGGTCTAGACTCTACTTGGAACTTTGGATGTGGATGGGGCCTCTATGGTAACTTCGCAGCATCGATCCTCTACGGTAGATTCTCTATCGATCATGATGAGTCAAACCGCAATGCGGCTTCTCCTCATGAGAAGGTGAAAATCTTAGACACAACCGAGAGCTTCCGCGCTTCACGTGCAATCCTAGACCTAGGACTTGGAGTTCAGTGGTCAACACTCTTCTGCGCATGCTCATACGGGCTTACAGTGCAGTTGGGATGGGAGCAACACCTCTTCTTCGACCAAAACCAAATGTGGAATGTCGTAAGAATCGGAGATGATGCATCTGACACTCCAACTACAAACGCAGCGAACAACAACGGGGAGAACGTTTTCCACCAGCGTCGTGGAGACCTAGACACACAAGGATGGACACTCAGATTTACATTTGAGTTCTAAGCCACCCTTTTAAGTCTGTTCTCTCATTCAGAAGGGACCTGGGATTTTTCCCAGGTCCCTTTTTTATTGTCTATATAAACCTTTTTTCGTATGAGAAAGATAAGCAAGCATTTACCTAGGAGATATACTCATGCAAGCGAAGAAGATTTTGTCCATCGCAGCTCTATCGGCCCTTGGAATGGGGAGTTTGAGCGCAGCGGCTAGAGATGGCAGCTGCCCACCAGCACAACCTGCACCTTGCTACAGTGAAGACTGTGGCTGCACCTATTGCTACGGACCAGAAAACACAGCGGGAAACCCAGCCGTTCGTCCAAGAACTTGCAACGGCGATTTCGTCATTGAAGTTGCAGGCTTCTATTGGAATGCCCACCAAGACGGGATGGAATATGCGATCGAGAATCAAGTAGCGATTTCTGATGATCCTCAAGCCGTATCAGCAATCCAACAACTCAACAACTTGATCAACGCTGAGTACCAAACACCTGACTTCGAGTGGGACTTTGGTTTCAAGGCTGGAATCGGCTATCACAGCGCTTGTGATGGATGGGATTTCGGAATCCTCTGGACTTGGTACCAAGGGAAAGCCAATGATCAAGTAGAAGCAGAGTCAGATGACAACAGATCTTTAATCACCCTTTGGTCTGCCTTTGCTCCTCCTCAAGGAAATACCACTTATGCAACGGATATCGAAACTCACTGGAAACTCAAGCTCAACATGATTGATCTCGAGCTCGGAAGAGAGTTTTGGAATAGCCGCGTAATGACTCTTCGTCCATTTGTTGGTCTTCGAGTCGCTTACGTCGATCAAAACTGGAAGCTTGAGCACAAAGGTGGAAGCTGGGCTAACAACTCGATTAACCCAGGGGCCAATTGCAATAATGAAGTTGTGATCGAAAACGACTTCAAAGGTGTAGGGATCCGTGCTGGTTTAGATTCTACTTGGAACTTTGGATGTGGATGGGGCTTCTATGGTAACTTCGCAGCATCGATCCTTTACGGTAGATTCTCTGTCGATCATGATGAGACCAACCGCAATGCGGCCTCTCCTCATGAGAAGGTAAAAATCTTAGACACGACTGAAAGCTTCCGCGCTTCACGTGCAATCCTAGACCTAGGACTTGGAGTTCAGTGGTCAACACTCTTCTGCGCATGCTCTTACGGACTTACTGTTCAGTTGGGATGGGAACAGCACCTCTTCTTCGACCAAAACCAAATGTGGCGTGTGGTCAGAATTGGAGATGAAGCTCAAGGAGGAGCTGGGGTAAACAACACTGGGGAGAACGTCTTCCACCAGCGTCGGGGTAACCTCGATACTCAAGGATGGACACTCCGATTCATGTTTGAATTCTAAGCTTCTCGCTTAGTTCAGTATGCAAGAAAGGATCCGGGAAAACTCCCGGGTCCTTTTTTTTTATTCTCAAAAAAAACTTTATTGAATATACAGAAGAAAAGTCACAAGGAGATGCATTTTATGCGTACTACGAAAGTTTTGTCCATTGCCGCCCTATCTGTTTTAGGGATGGGAAGTTTGAGCGCAGCTAGAGATGGCAGCTGCCCACCTACACAACCTGCACCTTGCTATAGCGAAGACTGTGGCTGCACTTACTGCTACGGCCCAACAAACGGCGCTGGAAACCCAGCGGTTCGCCCACGCACTTGCAATGGCGACTTTGTCATCGATATCGCAGGCTTCTACTGGAATGCTCACCAAGATGGAATGGAGTATGCAATTGAAAACCATGTGGCTCTTCCTTCTGAAGCTGCTATGTCTGATGAGATCCAAGAACTAAATAATCTGATCAATTCTGAGTACCAAACACCTGATTTTGAGTGGGACTTTGGATTCAAGGCAGGGATTGGCTACCACAGCGCCTGCGATGGATGGGATTTTGGTATTCTCTGGACCTGGTACCGAGGAAAAGCCAATGATCAAATTGAAGCAAGTGGAGACGACAATAGAACTCTACTCCCTTTGTGGTCTGCGTATGCACCACCGATTGGCCTTATAACTTTTGCATCCGACATCGAGACCCACTGGAAGTTGGAGATGAATATCATCGACCTTGAGCTAGGACGAGAGTTTTGGAATAGCAAAAAGCTAAGCCTTCGCCCATTTGTTGGCCTCCGAATCGCCTACCTCAACCAAAACTATAAGATCGAGCACAAAGGGGGAAGCTGGTCAGTCAATGACAACTCTCCTGATACGATCAATTCTTGGAACAACGAAGTCGATCTAGAAAACGACTATCATGGCGCAGGAATCCGAGCTGGTCTTGACTCAGCCTGGAACTTTGGTTGCGGATGGGGACTCTATGGAAACTTCGCTGCCTCGATCCTCTATGGGCGTTTCGATGTCGAACATGATGAAGCAAATAGACTGGCTGCTTCTCCCCATAGTAAGGTGAAAATCTTAGATACCACAGAAAGCTTCCGCGCTTCGAGAGCAATTCTCGATCTAGGGCTTGGCGTCCAGTGGTCCACTCTTTTCTGCGCTTGCCAATATGGGTTTACTGCCCAGCTTGGATGGGAACAACACCTGTTCTTCCACCAAAACCAAATGTGGCGTGTCGTCCGCATTGGAGACACACCAAGTGCCCCTGCCAACAACACCGGGGAAAACGTCTTCCATCAGCGTCGAGGGAACCTCGATACGCAAGGATGGACTCTTCGGTTTATGTTTGAGTTCTAATCTGAGCTGAAAATCTTGATAAAAAAGGGCCTGGAGTTTTCTCCAGGTCCTTTTTTTTGTTTCGTAAAAATATTTCTTTAAATATACAGAGGTTAAGCGTTCATTTAACGAGGAGATGTGAACATGCAAAACCAACTGATTTTATCCATTGCAGCTATGTCTGCTTTAGGAATGGGAAGTTTGAGTGGGGCAAGAGGTGATTCTTGCGCGCCCGGACAACCTGCACCTTGCTATAGCGAAGACTGTGGCTGCACTTACTGCTACGGACCAGAAAACACAGCGGGAAACCCTGCGGTTCGACCAAGAACTTGCAACGGCGACTTCGTTATCGAAGTGGCGGGCTTCTACTGGAATGCTCACCAAGATGGGATGGAGTACGCTGTAGAAAACCATGTACAAAACCCAGGACCTGAGCCTACTGCTCCACCTCTAGAGCTTAATAACCTGATCAATGCTGAATACAAAACCCCCGACTTCGATTGGGACTTTGGGTTCAAGGCAGGGATTGGATACAACAGCGCCTGTGATGGGTGGGATCTTGGGATCCTTTGGACATGGTACAAAGGAAAGGCTAGCGACCAAGTTCAGGCAGAAGGTGATGACAATCGGACTCTATTACCTCTCTGGTCTGCCTATGCTCCCCAGCAAGGAACTCCTTTATATGCAACAGACATTGAGACGCAGTGGAATCTCGAGCTCAACATGATCGATCTCACACTTGGAAGAGAGTTCTGGAATAGTAAACGCTTGACTCTTCGTCCTCATATCGGTCTTCGTATTGCCCGTATCAATCAGAGCTACGAGATCGAGCACAAAGGGGGGAGCTGGAGTGCAAACACAAATGCTGGAAATCCTGACGTACAGGTTGCCTATAACGACTTTGTTGATCTCGATAACAACTTCAAAGGCGTAGGGATCCGCGCTGGTTTAGACTCTACCTGGAACTTTGGATGTGGATGGGGCCTCTATGGGAACTTCGCAGCATCGATCGTCTACGGAAGATTCTCGCTCGATCATGACGAAACACTTCGCCTAGTTGAAACTCCTTTCAGCAAGTGTAAGATTCTTGAGACAAAAGAGTCTTTCCGAGCATCGCGCGCCATGCTCGACCTTGGCCTTGGGCTTCAGTGGTCGACTCTTTTTTGCGGTTGCCAATATGGGTTTACTTTTCAGCTAGGTTGGGAGAACCATATGTTCTTTAACCAAAACCAGCTTTGGCGAGTGGCTCGAAGTGAAGTAGACTTTGTTCCCGCCGGTATGGGTTTTCTTGATCTAGACAATCCCAACAACACTGGAGAAAACATCTTCTACCAGCGTCGTGGAGATCTCGACACCCAAGGATGGACACTTAGAATCAAGTTTGAATTCTAACCTAACCTAAGGAACGGGCCTGGGGTTTTCCCCAGGTCCATATTTTATGAAGATAGCTTCTTCCTCTTTTGCGATGCTTCTCTTGCTCGCCTCTCCCGCCCCCTTCCAGAGTAAAGACTCTGACAAATCCTGCACCACAGATCCCGCCCCTTGTTTTCCCAGCGACTGCTGCACCTCTTATTGCTACGGACCAAAAAATGTGGCTGCGTCGCCCCCTGTAGGTCCAAAAACTTGCGGAGGAGACTTTGTCGTTGAAGTCAGTGGATTCTACTGGAGCACTAACGAAGAAGGGCTCGACTATGCGATCAGAAACGATGTCGCTGTCCCTCAAGTCAACCCTACCGAGGGGGATATTCAGCAGCTCAACAATCTGATCGATGCGAAGTATGAGACGTTTCCCACCCACTGGGATTTTGGGTGGAAGGTAGGCATTGGCTATGTCACCCCTTGCGATGGATGGGACTTCAAACTGGGATGGACCCACTACTCCAACTATACCCCCGCCCACTTAGAAGTGGAGGCTAGAGACAATCAGACGGCCGTTCTTCTTTGGTCGGCATTCAATCCAGCGCAAGGACCTGTTGAATATGCCACGAAGATCGATGGGGAGTGGAAAGTGACACTCGACATGGTGGATCTAGAACTTGGACGCGCCTTTTGGAACAGTAAGCGACTTTCTCTTCGCCCGAGCGCTGGTCTTCGCTTTGCAAGCATCGGCCAAGACCTTACTCTCGAGCAGAGAGGGGGAAGTTTTGCCCAGGACGCCTTCAACAATAAGGTGAAGATCGACAATGACTACAAAGGAGCGGGGATCCGGATGGGTCTCGATTCTCTTTGGCATTTGGGTTGTGGCTTTGGAATTTATGGAAAGGGCTGTGGTTCGATCCTCTATGGCCGTTTTGAGCTCGATCACGACGAAGAAAACCGTTTAGCCAGCTCTCCCTATTCGAAACAGAAAGTTCTCGAAACAGAGGCCCGCTATCATGCTTCTCGTGGCATTCTCGATCTCGCACTTGGTGTTCAATGGGCAGCTCACTTTTGCGAATGCAAATATGGGATAGCTGCAAGCCTTGGCTGGGAACACCATCTTTTCTTCCATCAAAATCAGATGTGGCGTGTGAATCGCACGGGCGATGAAAACACCTATCAGCAAAGGCAAGGAAGCCTCGCTACGCAAGGGTGGACACTTAGATTCAAGTTTGAGTTCTAACCACAACTCAGAAAACGTCTAAAAAGACTTTCGGACCCTTGCCTTTTAATTTTCTTTATTCTATGGAAAACTAAACATTGATCACATAGGAGATCTACCGATGCAAAAACAATTCGTTCTATCCATTGCAGCCCTTTCGGCTTTGGGAATGGGAAATTTAAGTGGAGCAAGAAATGGAGACAACTGTCCTCCATCGGCTCCTGCCGCCTGCTATAGTGAAGACTGTGGCTGCACCTATTGCTACGGTCCAGAAAATACGGCCGGCAACCCTGCAGTTCGACCAAGAACATGCAATGGGGATTTTGTCATCGAGATTGCGGGCTTTTATTGGAATGCTCACCAAGACGGAATGGAATATGCGATTGAAAATCATGTCCAAGCTCCTACTTTCATTCGCGACGAATTCGAACTCAACAATCTAATCAACGCTGAATATCAAACCCCAGGCTTTGGGTGGGACTTTGGGTTTAAGGCAGGGGTCGGTTACAACAGTGCTTGCGACGGGTGGGATTTCGGGATCACTTGGACCTGGTACAAAGGGAAAGCCAACGACCAGGTGGAAGCAGAGTTCTCAGACAACCAATCCCTTCTCCCTCTTTGGTCTGCTTTTATGCCTAGAATGGGATCTCCCATCTCTGCCTATGAGATTGAGACCCATTGGAGTCTCCAACTCAACTTGATTGATCTTGAGCTCGGAAGAGAATTTTGGACCAGCAAATATGTCACCTTGCATCCGCATGTGGGCCTTCGGTTTGCTTCGTTGAAGCAAAACTATGAGCTTCAACATAAGGGAGGGAGCTGGCAACCATACGATGAAACAGCGGGGGATTATGTAGCTCTCAATGACCAAGTCGATCTCGACAATAACTTCAAGGGGGTGGGGATTCGCGCAGGTCTCGACTCTGTATGGAATCTCTCATGTGGATGGGGGATTTTCGGAAACTTTGCCGCTTCAATTGTCTATGGAAAGTTCTCGATCGATCATGATGAAGTCCTCCGCCAAGCCGAAAGTCCGTTTTCCAAAACTAAAATCCTGGAGACGAAGGACCATTTCCGCGCCTCAAGAGCTATGCTCGATCTCGAGCTTGGTGTCCAATGGTCGACGCTCGTTTGCGGCTGCCAGTATGGACTCACTGTCCAACTCGGTTGGGAAAATCATATGTTCTTCAATCAAAACCAGCTTTGGAGAGTAGCTCGCGGTGCTGCAGAAACCGATACAGGTGTTGACCCCAACCTCAAAGGAGAAAACGTCTTCTCCCAGCGTCGTGGTAACCTCGATACCCAAGGGTGGACACTTAGATTCAAGTTTGAGTTCTAACCACTACTCCGAAAATGTCTAAAAAAGGGTCTGAAAAAATTTCAGATCCTTTTTTCTTTCCTATTATTTTTTTTTTATCCTATAGAAAAGTTAAACATCGATCACAGTAGGAGATCTTCCGATGCAAAAACAATTCGTTCTATCCATTGCAGCCCTTTCGGCTTTGGGAATGGGAAATTTAAGTGGAGCAAGGAATGGAGACAACTGTCCTCCATCGACTCCTGCCGCCTGCTATATTGAAGACTGTGGCTGCACCTATTGCTACGGCCCAGAAAATACGGCCGGCAACCCTGCGGTTCGACCAAGAACATGCGACGGGGATTTTGTCATCGAGATTGCGGGCTTCTACTGGAATGCCCACCAAGATGGAATGGAATATGCAATTGAAAACCAAGTCCCAACTCCTCCAATAGATCCCATTGACCCTAACTCTCTCCAACTACTCAATAACTTAATTAACGCTGAATACAAAACCCCCGACTTTGGTTGGGACTTTGGATTTAAGGCAGGGATTGGCTACAACAGCGCTTGCGATGGCTGGGATTTCGGGATTACTTGGACTTGGTACCAAGGAAAAGCCAACGATCAGGTGGAAGTAGAGAGGTCGGACAATCAATCTCTTCTTCCTCTTTGGTCTGCTTTTTTCCCTAATCAGGCAGCTCCTCTTTATGCCATAGATATCGAGACCCACTGGAAGCTCGAACTCAATTTAATTGATCTTGAGCTCGGGAGAGAGTTTTGGACTAGCAAATACGTCACCCTGCGACCCCATCTGGGCCTACGGCTTGCTTCGTTGAAGCAAAACTATGAGATTCAGCATAAGGGAGGAAGCTGGCAAGAGAACACATTTACAGTAAGTCCAGCTTTAAATAATCAAGTCGATCTCGACAACAATTTCAAAGGGGTGGGGATCCGTGCAGGTCTCGACTCAGTATAGAATCTCTCATGTGGATGGGGAATTTTCGGAAACTTTGCCACTTCGATTGTTTATGGAAAGTTTTCGATCGATCATGACGAAACGGTCCGCAGAGATGAAACTCCGTTTTCCAAAACTAAAATCCTTGAAACGGAAGATCATTTCCGCGCCTCAAGAGCTATGCTCGATCTCGAACTAGGTGTCCAGTGGTCAACTCTCGTTTGCGGCTGCCAGTATGGACTCACTGCCCAACTCGGTTGGGAAAACCACATGTTCTTCAACCAAAACCAACTTTGGAGAGTAGCGAGAAGCTCTGGAATACTCGAAGCAGGTGGGGATGAAAGTAACAACACCGGAGAAAACGTCTTCTACCAGCGTCGTGGTAATCTCGATACCCAAGGGTGGACTCTTAGGTTCAAGTTTGAGTTTTAGCCCTGGTAGAGGCCCTTTTTAACCACCGAGAGCACAGAGTACACAGAGATGAATCCTAATTTTCCTCTGTGTTCTCTGTGCTCTCGGTGGTTAAAAATTAGAGCTCAACGAAATTCATCAATGAAATTGGCAACCAGCGCGCTCCACCCAGTTTGGTGGGAGGCTCCGAGTCCCTTTCCCGTTTCGGGATGAAAATACTCGTAGAAGAGGATGTGCTCTTTCCAATGAGGATCGTCGGCAAAAGGGAACTTGGGACCGAAGACGGGACGATGTCCCTCTTCGTCAAGGGCAAAGATATTGATCGCTCGATTGGCAAAGGAGTGGGCCATCGAGGCGATATCGATCGGCTTTTCGTCTCCCGCTTTGACGGTGATGTCTTCTTCAAACGCTTCGGTGAGTTTAAGGAGGGAGTCAACAAGGAGGAATGAGGTGGGCATCCAGATGGGTCCTCTCCAGTTGGAGTTTCCTCCTTTTACCGTGTAGAGTGACTCGGCCGGCTCATATCCGACTTGTTTGTCACGGTATGAAAACGGATTTTTCTCATGATACCTGGACATGCTCCGCAGTCCATACTTGGCGCGGAACTCGTCGGGGTTCCAGATATACTGGAGTACGCTTTCGAGCTGTTTCCCGTTCATCATCGTGCAGACGTAGTGTTTCTTCCCATCTTTGATCGTAGGGATGATGCACGGCTCAACCAGGTCTTTCCGGTTATTCATGAACCATTGGAAGTTCCGGTAAAACTCGGGGTGTTTTTCCATGTTTTCTTCATGGAGGATTTCATTGGCGAAGAGAGGGATGAGGCCGACGAGTGAGCGAACACGGAACTTGGTGAAGGTTCCGTCTGGGTAAGTGAGCACGTCGTAGAAAAACCCATCTTTCTCGCTCCACATCTCATAGTCTTGGTTTCCCCGTTTCTTCATCGCATGGGCGATGTAGACATAGTGTTGGAAGAACTTGGTAGCAAGGCCTTCGTAAACCTGGTTTACTTTGCTCAGCTCAAGGGCGATCCGCATGAGGTTGAGAGAGAACATCGCCATCCAGCCAGTCCCATCCGACTGTTGGAGGACCGCGCCTCCGGGGAGTTTCTCTGAGCGATCGAGTAGGGTGATGTTGTCGAGTCCGAGGAATCCCCCTTCAAAGACGTTGTTCCCTGAGTTATCCACCTTGTTGACCCACCAGGTGAAGTTGAGGAGTAGCTTGTGAAAACACTTCTCCAAAAAGTCGAGGTCTTCCTTGCCGGTTTTTTCCCGCTCCATTGTGAAGAGACGGAGGGCGGCCCAAGCTTGAACGGGGGGGTTGAGATCAGAAAAGTCCCACTCGCAGGCAGGGATCTGCCCATTCGGGTGTTGGAACTGGTCAAAAAGGAGTAGCCAGAGCTGCTTTTTTGCAAAGGCCATGTCGACGAGGCTGTAGGTAAGACAGTGGAACGCGTGATCCCATGCCGCAAACCAAGGATACTCCCATTTGTCAGGCATGAGTAAGATCCGGAACGAGTTGAGGTGGCGCCAGTGTTCATTTCTCCCTTTTTGGCGGGAAGGAGGGGGAGGTGCGCTATCGTCATCTCCTTTGATCCACTGGTTCACATCGTAGATGTAGATCTGCTTGTTCCAGATCATTCCGGCGAGGGCTTGCCTTTGGATCTTTTTCTCCTCTTCGCTCGCTTCTTCTGGGTGAACAGTCGCATAGAAAGCGTCGGTCTCTTCTTTCCGCTTGGCAAAAAGAGCTTCTACCTCGGCAAGAGCATTTTCAACTGGGCGATCGGAGCAGCGGAAGTAGACCGCGACAGAAGCGCCGGAGGCTACCTCATCAAAATGGTAATGTAAAGCGGCTTTAGTTCCCTTGTCTGGGTTAGTCGCTCTCTCCTCACCGTGGACAATCTTTCTATGGAACGCATCTTTCTTGTGGCTTTCGTTGTCGGCAAAGAGAAGCTCTCCCCCTTCTGAACCGTAAAAGTAGCGCTTGCCCAGATGGTAATCGACAGCTAGGTGGGCAGGAGGATCCATCTCCTTCTCGTCAATGACAAGAGCCATCCCTTCGCCTGCTGAGATTTCAGGCTTAGCCAAATTCTCTTCAGTCCACGACCACTGGTTCCGGAAAACCACCTGTTGCAAGAGGTGCAGTGGTGCGGGGTCGGGCCCTCGGTTGAAAGCCTCTATCTTGATGCAAAAATCCTCTTCAGAAACTTTGGCATACTCGATGTAGATGTCAAAGTAGCGCCCCTCATCGAAGATCCCCGTGTCGATCAGCTCATATTCAGGGTCAGCGGTGGTCCTTTCTACGTTTTTCTTTTTAAGTTCTTCGTAAGGGAACTCGTTTTGAGGGTATTTGTAGAGGTACTTCATGTAGGCATGGGACGGAAGGCCGTCGAGGTGGTAGTAAACCTCCTTTACATCCTCTCCATGATTTCCATCGAAGATCGAGATGCCATAAAGCCGCTCTTTAAGTTCAGAGTCTTTGCCGTTCCAAAAAGCAGGCATGAAGGCAAGCACTTGATACCGGTCGCACCAACCAGCGATTCCATCTTCTCCCCAGCGGAAAGGTTTCGAGGCGGCCGCTTCATAGGGGAAGTAGTTCCATGCGTCTCCATTTTCACTATAGTCTTCACGGACCGTTCCCCAACTCCGCTCCGAGACATAGGGACCCCACTTGAGCCACGGGGCCACAATCTGATCTCGCCCCTCACCAATCCGCTTGTCTTCTTCGGTATTACTCATTTTGCCCCGCGACAGTCGCTGCGCCAAGAAGCGCCGTGTTTTCATTCAGAATCACCCGAACCGGAATATCGATTAGTAGGGGACCAAACCGCCCCTTCCCTGTGAACCGCTTCATGAACCCTTTTTCTTTTAGCAGATGGACCATCTTCGGTGCAATCCCACCGCCAAGGTAGACACCGCCTAGAGCGAGCATTTTCAGGGCCCAGTTCCCCGCTTCAGCGCCATAGATTTGGATGAAGAGCTCTACAGTCCTGATCGAGGCAGCGCATCCATTTTTCAGTGCCTTCTCAGTAATCACTTGGGGGTCTGGAGCCTTTGCTTCTCCCTTCTCAATCTTCTCATCGACCAAAAACTGGTAGATATTCGCCAGCCCCATTCCTGAGACGATCCGTTCAAACGATACGTGACCGTATTTCTTTTTCAGATAACGGAGAAGATCTATTTCTATCTCTTCCTCCGGAGCAAAGGTGGCGTGTCCCCCCTCACTTGGGAAAGGGTAGTGTTTTTCTCCGTCGTAGTAAAGCGCAGCCTCTCCAAGGCCCGTGCCCGCAGAGATCAGCGCTCGGTTCCCCTCCTTCTCAACTCCAGGGTTTAGAACAAAAAGCTCCTCCTCTTCGAGCGCTCCGATCCCATAGGCATTGGCTTCTAAATCGTTGATGAGAGAGACCTTGGTAAGGCCCATCTCCTTCGCAAGCGAGACAGCATCGATCACCCAAGGCAAGTTGGTTGCATGGACAACGCCTCCCTGAACAGGGCCTGCGATCCCAAAGCAGCTAGCGATCACCTGATCATCAGGGCGAGTCGCTAGAAACTCCTTCACGATATCGATCAAGTTGGGATAGTTGCTACTTGGGAACTTCTGATCGACGATCCACTTCCGCCTTTCCCCTTCCGGGAAAAGAGCGAGGTGCGTCTTCGTTCCCCCGATATCTCCTGCTAAAACGACTTTGCCCATCTCCTCATCAAAGCAAATCTCTCCATTTTTGTAACTCTCCGTTTTTCTCAGAAAGTATAAAGTTGATCTACTGAAGATAAAGAGCGGGTTTAGTATATTGTGTAAAAAGTTACCGAAAGCTCTCTTGACGACACTCTCTAGAGAAAAACCTTATAATTTACGTCTAAAGCTTTTGCGAGTCTATGAGCCATTTCCTTTCCAATAGTCCGCTTTCCGTGTTCCATTTCACTGATATGGTGGGGCAAAACTCCAATTGCAACAGCTAGCTCTCGTTGAGTCAGCTCTGCCTTAAAGCGCGCTCCTCTCAATGCCAGACCCGACTCGGTGTATTTTTTAATGTTTCCCTTAGCGACTTCTCGCCATGGAATACTCTTGCGGACTTTCTTTTGGGCCGCTTTAGCCTTTTTTCTGCTCCCCCTAGTACGGCGCTTTTTCGTGTGTTCCAACATAAAATATCTCTACGTGTTTGTTCTTTTTATCTACAGTCCACCAACAACTCACATATGTTGGTTTTCCTTTTTTAAGGTGACAGTGGAATGCCCCTTCAGGGATATTGCCCGTTTTCTTCAGAGGTCCATAATTCTGCCAATTCGATCGGCGAGGCCCAGCCTTTTCGATCTCTTGAGCCAAGAAATCAACTAGGACCTGAATTTTAGGAGGCATTTTCTTCCGTTCTTTAGAAGCGCGGTTTGAAAATGTGACTGTCCACTGATTCTCGTTTTTTCTCTTAGCCAAAGCTTCATTCCTTTAACTTAGGCTATGTTACCATTTTTTGGTAATATTTTTCAAATAGTCACTCCCTTTACCCCATCTCACTACCCATAAATAGGTTAAAGATCCTCTATACTGGCACCTCTTTTTCTATTGACGAGAAGCGAAGAAATCGCCAACCTAGAGGGACTAACCAAGGAGCGATATCATGTCAGGATACGAAGACAAAAAGAAGGCGCTAGAGCTCGCTGTTTCCCACATCGAAAAGCAGTTTGGGCAAGGCGCTGTGATGACCCTCGGGAAACACCAAGCGAACCGCGAAATCTCTACGATCTCAACAGGGGCGATCACACTGGACATTGCGCTAGGCATTGGGGGTGTTGCTCGTGGTAGAGTCACTGAAATTTATGGCCCTGAGTCTTCAGGAAAATCCACACTCGCTCTTCACATCGTTGCAAGTGCTCAAAAAGCGGGGGGTATTGCTGCCTACATCGATGCTGAACACGCTCTAGATCCTTCGTATGCTGCAAAAATCGGTGTCAACCTCGACGAACTGATGATCTCGCAACCCAACTCGGGAGAAGAGGCTCTAAATATCGCTGAGATGCTCGCCCGCTCGAATGCTGTCGACGTGATTGTCATTGACTCGGTCGCCGCACTCGTTCCAAAAAGCGAACTGGAAGGAGAGATCGGAGATTCATTCATGGGCCTTCAGGCGCGGATGATGTCGCAGGCACTTAGAAAACTCACCTCTACTTTGGCAAAAAGCAACACTGCCGCCATCTTCATCAACCAGATCCGAGAAAAAATCGGAGTGATGTTTGGCAACCCTGAAACAACCACAGGTGGACGGGCACTCAAGTTCTACTCTTCAATGCGGCTTGATATTCGACGAATTGGAGCGATCAAGGGAGCAGAAAACGCCGATGTGGGGAACCGCGTGAAGGTCAAAGTGGTGAAAAACAAGCTGGCAGCTCCTTTCAAGATCGCCGAGTTTGACATCCTCTTCAACGAAGGGATCTCTAGATTTGGATCACTGCTTGATCTCGGTGTTGAGTTTGGGATCATCGACAAGAAAGGAACCTGGTTTAGCTATGAAAGCACTCGTCTTGGACAAGGTAGAGAGTCAGCGCGTGAAGAGTTAAGAAAGAACGCTGAAATGACCGCAGAAATCGAAGAGAAGATTCTCGCTAGATGCGCTGAGGAAGGAAAACTCGATCGCAAAGAGAAAAAAGAAGAGCTCGTTAACGCTTAACTTGCTTCCTTAACAACTCCCCCATCTTTTCAAAGGATGGGGTGAGGATTTCAAGATCAGCAAGTCCCTTCTGAAAAGCTTCCATTTCTTCATGAAAAACATCTAGAGCCCGTTCACGCCCAAGGACTTTTGCGGCGTTGATCTCTCTTTGATTGTTCTCATCCTGAGCTAGATCTCCCAAATCGTCCGCAATCTGAAAGGCCATCCCAAAATGGTAGGCCACTTGCTTTACTTGATCGATCTGAGCAACCATCCCTCCGCCGAAGAGCCAACCAAAGAGGAAAGCGATCTCGAAAAGGGTGACCGTTTTTTTGTAGAGAACCTCGCGCACTGTGTCGAAGTTGTGATTGGGTGGGTAAAGGTCAAGAAATTGCCCCGTAGTGGCTCCTTGGATGCCCGCCAGGCGGCTAGCTTGACCCAAGGCAACACAACACACATGCTCGGCCAGTTCAGAGAAAGGAGGGTCGCTCTCTTTCATCACACGCGCGTTCTCATGGATCTTCTCATACCCCGCAAAAATGAGTGAGTAGCTAGAAAGGAGAGCGGTCGACTCTCCGTAGGCCTTATGGACCGAGGGCTTTTCCCTTCGCTCATCGTCGTTGTCCATACAGGGAAGATCGTCGGCAATCAGCGAGGCTGTGTGCAAAAACTCGACAGCCAGCGCTGCTGGAGAAGCGTTGAGGCCAAAACCCAGTGCATCGGCCACCATCAACGTGATGATGGGGCGAACCCGCTTTCCGC
>Ga0180437_10003581_pt1 | contig 22956 bp, 21 predicted proteins | sample SS_ome_4_FD_132410 | JGI IMG/M metagenome (GOLD analysis project Ga0180437, IMG submission 132410) | Hypersaline lake sediment archaeal communities from the Salton Sea, California, USA - SS_3_D_1 metaG | ecosystem: Environmental > Aquatic > Non-marine Saline and Alkaline > Hypersaline >...
AAGGAGGTGAAGTCGCGTAGACAACCAGGATGTTGGCTTAGAAGCAGCCATCATTTAAAGAAAGCGTAACAGCTCACTGGTCAATTGTGATTTCGCGCCGAAAATGATCGGGGCTCAAGCCTATTACCGAAGCTATGGAGTTCAGTTCTTCTTTGAGGAACTGGGTTGGTAGGGGAGCGTTCCATTGTAGGTTGAAGGACGACCGTAAGGACGTCTGGACGAAATGGAAGTGATTATGCCGGTATGAGTAGCGAAAAAATCCGCGAGAAACGGATTCGCCGTGAGTCTAAGGTTTCCTGAGGAAGGTTAATCCTCTCAGGGTTAGTCGGGCCTAAGTCGAGGCCGAAAGGCGTAGACGATGGACATCCGGTTAAATATTCCGGAACCGCCTGTTCCGCGTTATGAATGCAGAATGACGGAGAAAGCTAAGCCAGCGCGCGATTGGTTGTGCGCGTCTAAGCTTGTAGCCCTTCGGGGTGAGAAGCGAATGGGAGTCTGATCTACGGAGACGACGAACTGGTTGATGCTATGCTTCCAAGAAAAACTTCTGTTATCAGCTGGACAGGTGACCGTACCGCAAACCGACACAGGTAGACGGCCAGAATATGGCAAGGCGCTCGAAATAACTCTCGTTAAGGAACTCGGCAAATTGGCCCCGTAACTTCGGAAGAAGGGGTGCCCCATTAGCGTTAAGTCACTTGCTGACCTAAGCGTGAGGGGGTAGCATTAAAGAGGCCCATCCGACTGTTTAGCAAAAACACATGTCTCTGCTAACTCTTTAAGAGGATGTATAGGGACTGACACCTGCCCGGTGCTGGAAGGTTAACAGCTTCGGTGATCAACCTTTGGTTGTGAGCCGCGGCTCGAAGCCCCAGTAAACGGCGGCCGTAAATTTGTTGCGGCTCCTGGGGAGTAATCCCTGGGAACAAATCCAGCTATATGCGGGAAACTCCGAGCATCTCAAGGTACCAAAGTGTAAAAATCCTTGAGTGCGGACAATCCGCAGGGAAGTCGTAATTGACCCCTCAGAGATCACACGCTGGCCCCGATGGAAATATTGGGTGAAGATATGATCCACGCCCTATGGCGACATGGGGAATAACGTGAACTATAACGGTCCTAAGGTTAACATAATATGCTAGCCTTAGTAAAATCTGGCTATATGCTGAAAAACCCGGAGCATCCTGACCTACTTATCCTTTGATAAGAAAAGGAAAGTGACAATGGTACAGGTGCGGACAATCAGCAGGAAAGACCTGTAAAAGGAGGTCTCCATGAAAGAAGTACCGTTCGATATAGGCCATTATCTGGCAGGCTTTGCTGATGGTGAAGGAAGCTTTAATGTCTCTTTTCGCCCTCGTAATGATTACAAAATACCATGGAAAGTATCCGTTTGTTTCAATGTATCCCAGAAAGAACGTGTTATTTTGACTATGTTCAAAAAACATTTGGGGTGCGGAACAATGAGACAAAGGAGAGACGGTATTTGGTATTACGAGGTCAACAATCTTAATGCGGTTGTTGAGAATGTTATACCATTTTTTAAGAAATTTCGTTTCTTGTCACAAAAAAAGAAACAAAATTTTGCAAAATTCTGCAAAATAGTAAAATTATTAAAAAATGGTAAACAATTTTCGAAAGAAGGCATTAAAGAAATTCTGGAAGTCAGGAAATGCATGAACGATGGTGGAAAAAGAAAATATAGCGAACAAGATATCCTGAATAAAATCAGGTAATCCTCAGAGACTGTACGCCGGATGCGCAAATAGCGCAAAGATACAGTCCGAGCTCCATGGCGACATGGAGAGGTCAGCAGAAATGGCTGATCCGCCTTTGAAATTCAAAGGTTATCAAGTAACAGAACTGAGCGAAATTCCTTGTCGGGTAAGTTCCGACCTGCACGAATGGTGTAACGAGATGGGCACTGTCTCAACGAGAGATTCGGTGAAATTGGAGTATCGGTGAAGATACCGGTTACCCGTGGCAAGACGAAAAGACCCCGGAACCTTTACTGTACGCTGGTATTGGATTTTGACCCGGCATGTGTAGGATAGGTGGGAGGCTTTGAAGTGGGGGCGTCAGCTCTCATGGAGCCAATGGTGAAATACCACCCTTGCTGTGTTAGGATTCTAACCCGATCATCTGAATCGATGACGGGGACCGTGCCAGCCGGGCAGTTTGACTGGGGCGGTTTCCTCCTGAAGAGTAACGGAGGAGTTCAAAGGTTCCCTCAGCGCGGTCGGCAATCGCGCATCGAGTGTAAAGGCACAAGGGAGCTTAACTGTGAGACTTACAAGTCGAACAGGTACGAAAGTAGGACTTAGTGATCCGGCGGTTCTGTGTGGAAGGGCCGTCGCTCAACGGATAAAAGGTACTCCGGGGATAACAGGCTTATCTCCTCCAAGAGTTCATATCGACGAGGAGGTTTGGCACCTCGATGTCGGCTCATCACATCCTGGGGCTGGAGAAGGTCCCAAGGGTTCGGCTGTTCGCCGATTAAAGTGGTACGTGAGCTGGGTTCAGAACGTCGCAAGACAGTTCGGTCTCTATCTGCCATGGGCGTAGGATATTTGCGGGGATCAATCCCTAGTACGAGAGGACCGGGATTGACGAACCTCTGGTGTTCCAGTTGTTCTACCAAGGGCATTAGCTGGGTAGCTAAGTTCGGAAAGGATAAGCGCTGAAAGCATCTAAGCGCCAAGCCACCCCCAAGAATGGATATCCCCATCAGGCTCCTTGTAGACTACAAGGTTGATAGGTCCCAAGTGTAAGGTCCGTAAGGGTTTAAGCTTAGGGATACTAATATGCCGATTGGCTTGACCTTTATTTTTTCGGATAAAAGATAGATACCTCTATCACATCTGTTGATTGGATTTATGGCATTTGGAGTGCCAATGCAGAGGAGGAAACACCCGTTCCCATTCCGAATACGGCAGTTAAGCTCCTCGTGGTCGATGGTACTGCGCTGGCAACGGCGTGGGAGAGTAGAACGGTGCTCCTTTAATTTAAAACCCGCTTCTTTTTGAGGCGGGTTTTTTGCTATTATGGTTCGGCGCGCTTCGCTTGCTCACCATGAATCTCTAATGTAATGAAAAGGTGTTTGGTGCAAGGAACACCACGGGTGTGAAGGCGCATCTCGAGAAGTTGTGACGTCACGAGGCGAAAAAGATGAAAGGGCGGACGTAAGCCCGTGGAGATTCATATACTTCGACGTATGCCTGGATTTTTATCTAGCCTAGCGCTATAATCATACATCATGAACGCAAGAAAAGGTATAGCACATCTTCCGCTTCACGGAGGAAAAGCGCCGCGATGGCTCTTCGACCGCATGAAACTCCTCTCGCGCGAGATAAGCAGGGTCATGTGTTACGAGGTAGGCGCGGAGGAATATTTAAAAAGGCTTTCGGATCCCTTTTGGTTTCAGACGTTCGGATGCGTCCTCGGATTCGACTGGCATTCTTCAGGGCTTACCACCACGGTCTGCGGCGCTCTTAAAGAAGGACTAAAGGATCTGGGTAAAGAACTCGGTATATTTGTCTGCGGCGGTAAAGGCGCGACTTCGCGCAAAACGCCGTTTGAGATAGAGAGCTTCGCAGAGAAGAGGCTGATCGAGGCTGATGCGGAGAAGTTAAAATACGCAAGCCGCATGTCGGCGAAAGTCGACAACACCGCACTTCAGGACGGCTACCAGCTTTATCACCACACGTTTATCGTAACGAGAAAAGGCAAGTGGCTTGTCGTGCAGCAGGGCATGAACCAGGATACTTGCTGGGCGAGGCGTTACCACTGGCTGGGAGAAAGCGTCAAAGACTTTGTATGCGAGCCCCATGAAGCGGTGTGCTGCGACCATACCGGGCGGGTTCTTAATATGATAGCCAGGGAAAGCGGCCTCGCGAGAGAGTCATGCTCTGCGCTTTCGAAAGAGAACCCCGAACGGGTAACAGGTGAATATGCAAAAATAGAGACTTTGCGCCTGGCCCGCCGTCATGACGTGAGAGTGAAGGATATAAGCAGCAAAAACCTCAAAAAGATCCTTATCAGGACATATGAAAGCTCTCCCGGAAATTTCGAGGAACTTCTGGGTGTCGCGGGAGTGGGGCCGGGGACGATACGCGCGCTTGCGCTTATGTCGGAGCTTATTTACGGCAGAAAACCGAGTTTTAAAGATCCTGTAAGGTTCAGTTTTGCCCATGGCGGCAAGGACGGTCATCCCTATCCCGTGAACCGCACCAGGTACGATGCTTCCATAAAATTCCTGAGGAGCGCCGTCTCTAAAGCGAAAATAGGCCAGACTGAAAGGATAAAAGCGTTTAGGAGACTTGAGCGTTTTTGAAGAAAATTAAAGATATTTTGTATGCGCTCCTCCTCTTATAGCCCCGAATTCCATTGACAAAAGGCTCTTGCGTATTATAATAATCATAATATAAATAACTGTGAATATGATTCCATACCTTTCCAGGCTCTCCTAAAAGAGAATGATGGAACATGGAGAGGACTTTCCAAATGTTACAATCAAAAAGGGGGTAATCAAGTGGCTGGTTCAACGAAAGATATCAGAAATGTGGTACTTCTGGCACATTCGGGTGCGGGCAAGACTACCTTGGTCGAGGAGCTTCTTTTTAAAGGGGGAGCGATATCCAAAAAAGGCAGTGTTGATGCAGGGACGACCGTCTCTGACTACAGTGATGACGAGAAAGAACGCAAAAACTCGATAAATCTATCATTGGCTTTTTATGAAGATAAGGGCGTTAAGGTAAACCTTCTGGATACCCCGGGCTACCTGGATTATATCGGGGATGTAATCGCGGGTATAAGCGCCGCGGATGCCGCTATTCTTATGGTGGAAGCCTCGGACGGAGTAAAAGTTGGGACGGCTAAATTCTGGAAGATAGTGCAGTCTCTAAATCTGCCCGGAGCGATAATAATCAATAAGATGGATAAAGAAAACGCGGATTTCGCAAAAGTCCTTGAGGATATACAGGCCAGGTTCGGCAAAAACTGTGTAGCGCTGTGTTATCCGAATGGTTCCAGTTCTTCCTTCAGCGCTGTCGCGAACCTCTTGACAAAGAAGGGTATAGACAGTCTTCAGGGAGGGGACAAGGAAAAAGCCGACAAACTCTCAAGTGATATGACCGAAGGTGTAGCCGAATCCGATGATGAGCTTTTGGAGAAATACCTGGAAGAGGGAAAGCTTTCCCAGGAAGACACTACCAAGGCGTTTAGAACCGGCGTCATCTCAGGTAAAGTAATACCTGTCATACCTACATCGATAGAAAAAGGTATCGGCATAGACGAGGTTATGACTATCATACGGGATTATTTTCCTTCTCCGGAGGACCGTCCCGGCATAAAAGACGAAGCCCATGAAGATGCGGTTATAGAACCCAAGCCGGAGGCGCCGTTTTCAGCCCAGGTATTCAAGACGATATCGGATCCTTATGCCGGACAGATATCCATCTTCAGGATCCGTTCCGGAAAGACTGGTGCGAACCAGTCCGTCAAAAACACAACGAGCAACGCAGCCGAGAAATTCGGCCAGGTGTTTTTCCTTAAAGGGAAGGAACAGGTGCCCGCCGATTCAGCCGTTAGCGGTGATATAGCGGCAGTCGCAAAACTTAAACATACTCATACCGGCGACACATTATCCGACGATAAAAAAGAAATAAAATTCAAGAATGTCAGTTTTCCGGAACCCGCTATAAGTTTTTCGATTAAACCTAAAAGCCGTTCCGACGAAGACAAGATCTCAGGTGTTCTGGCAAAACTGGTTGCGGAAGACCCGACTTTCCAGATGATCCTGGATGAACAGACGCATGAACTGGTTATCTCAGGCATGGGGGATGTGCATCTAAAGACCATGCTTAACAGGATGAAGGACCGTTACGGGGTTGATGTGGAAATAGGGACCCCCAAAGTGGCGTATAAGGAGACCATAACGGCGAATGGCGATTCGAAGTACCGCCATAAGAAACAGTCAGGCGGTGCCGGTCAGTTTGCCGAGGTGTGGATGAGGATTGAACCTCTCCCCAGGGGCGGCGGGTTCGAGTTCGTGGACGAAGTTGTCGGCGGCGCTATACCGAAACAGCTTGTCGGTAGCTGCGAAAAAGGCGTGACGAACGCGCTTAAAGAAGGCGTGGTCGCGGGCTATCCGGTAACCGACGTAAGGGTTATCGTCTATGACGGCAAGACGCATCCGGTGGACTCAAAAGACATAGCGTTTCAGATAGCTGCCGCTGCGGCATTCCGCGAATCATTTGAAAAAGCCAAACCGGTTCTTCTTGAGCCTGTTATGAACGTGGAGCTGACAGTCCCTGAAGAGAACATGGGGGATATAACAGGCAGCCTGAGTTCCCGCAGAGGCAGGGTGCAGGGAATGGATTCCGAAGGCGGTATGCAGATCGTAAAAGCGCAGATACCCCTGGAAGAGATGTATAAGTATGCCAATGAACTCAAATCGCTTACCGCCGGCAGGGCCACTTATACGATGTCATTTTCCCACTATGATCCGGTTCCTCCCAATATAGCCCAGAAAGTCGTAGCCGAGAGCAAGAGAGCCAAGAAGGAAGAATAATAGAGGCACGCTTTTTTGACGTGTAAAAGCGTGCAAATCAAAGAGGAGAACATATGTCAGGACACTCGAAATGGGCGAGTATAAAACATAAAAAGGGCGCACTGGACGCAAAACGAGGCAAGATATTTACCAAGCTCATACGTGAAATAACCGTAGCGGCAAGGGAAGGGGGAGGTAATCCTGATTCCAATCCCAGGCTGCGTTTAGCGATCCAGAAGGCGAAAGATGCCAATATGCCCGCCGATAATATAGAAAGGGGCATAAAAAAAGGCACAGGTGAACTTGAGGGCGTCTCTTACGAAACAGTGTCCTTTGAGGGGTACGCTCCCGGCGGTGTGGCTGTTATTGTGGAAGTGCTTACGGATAATAAAAACCGTACGACCAGTGAAGTCCGCAGTATTTTTACCAAACGCGGGGGGAACATGGCCGGTGCCGGATCGGTGGGGTTTTTGTTCGACAGGAAAGGTACTTTTCTTGTGGCAAAAAAGGGTGCGAACGAGGAGGAACTCCTTAACGTGGCGCTGGATTGCGGTGCGGAAGACCTTACTTCTGATGAGGATTTTTTCCAGATTACCTGTGTGCCCAGGGACTTTGATAAGGTGCGCACCGGTCTTACCAGGAAAAACGTGAAAATCACCTCGGGAGAACTCAGCATGGTTCCCAAGAATACCGTTAAAGTGGAAGATATCGAAACGGCTAAAAAGATTCTAGCTCTTGTGGAAGACCTGGAAGACAATGATGATGTCCAGAATGTCTATTCCAACTTTGATATTCCGGACGACCTTCTTAAAGAAATAGAAAAAGAAACCAGTTGACTCTAGTGAGGATTTTAGGCATTGACCCAGGACTAGTAAGGACCGGCTACGGTATTATCCAGGCGGAGGGCATGGGCCGGCTGAAATTCATAGAGGCGGGGCTTATAAGGACATCCCCCGGCGACAATATTTCCGGACGCCTCACTGATATATACAGCAATCTGACAGATATTATAAGAGAGTACCGGCCGGAAATTTTGGTGCTGGAGAAACTCTACTCTCATTATAAACATCCTACTACGTCGATACTTATGGGGCATGCCCGAGGCGTAATCTGTCTGGCCTGCGGGGAAAACAACGTGAAACTTATAAACTATCCCGCTACAAGGATAAAGAAAGCGCTTACGGGGAACGGTCAGGCGGGCAAACAACAGGTGCAGGGCATGGTTAAATCCCTTCTGGGGCTTAAAACTCTTCCCAGACCTTTTGACGTCAGTGACGCGCTTGCCATGGCGATCAGCTACGTGTATATCGAGGGAACAAATTCAGCTAAGGGGCGGATATGATATCGAGAATATCGGGGATGATAGAACTCAGGAAAGAAGGTTCTCTCATTGTGAATATGGGCGGGATATGCTACGAGGTCCTTATACCGCTGGCTGTTATGAACGCACTCGAGAAAGAAAACGGCCTGGAAGGCAAAGTGGACCTGGTTACGTATCATTACTACCAGATGGAACCGTCACGTGCCGTACCCGTCTTGATAGGTTTCAAGAACGAGATCGAGAAAGAGTTCTTCGAGAAATTTATTTCCGTCTCCGGTGTCGGGCCTAAAGCGGCATGCAAAGCTCTTGCCGAACCTTTCTCGATGATCGCAGGAGCGATCGACTCGGGAGATTTTTCGTTTTTGAGGAAACTTCCCGGGATAGGAGACCAGCGGGCCCGGCTTATCGTGGCGAAACTTCAAGGCAAAGTGGGCAAATACGGCCTCATACAGGATGAGTTTGTAGCCGGCAAAGAATCAAGCGAGGACGTTAAGAGTGAAACGCTTGCCGTGCTTCTTCAGTTGCAGTACAAAAGAAGCGAAGCGGAAGAGATGATCAGTAAGGCTCTTAAGAGGGCCCCGGGCCTCAAGACAAGCGAAGAGCTCCTTAACGAAGTGTACCGTGAAAGAAAAGAATCTTGACACATAGTCGCAGGAATCCGGGAAAACACAACCAGCCAGAGTAGGTGATAAATATGCAGGAAAGTAAACGCGAAAAATTTCTGGATAGAAGCGAAGAGATAATCCGCCGGGGAGAGACCGAAGATGATGTGATAATGAATCTTTCTCTCCGGCCGCACACGCTTAAGGACTTTGTCGGACAGGATGCGGTAGTCGATGCGCTTTCCATAGCGCTTGAGGCTTCCAGGAAGAGGAGTGAGCCGATGGAACACCTTCTTCTTTCCGGGCCTCCCGGGCTGGGGAAGACGTCTCTGGCACACATAATAGCCAACGAAAGGGGAGCCAAGATCACTTCTACGAGCGGTCCGGCTATTGACAGGGCCGGGGACCTTATCGGGATACTCACTAATCTGTCGGAAGGGGACGTGCTTTTTATCGATGAGATACACCGCCTTTCAAAGGTCGTGGAAGAGTTCATATACCCGGCGATGGAGAACTCACAGATAGATTTCCTGGTGGATAAGGGCCCCTACGCAAAGACCATAAAATTCAATCTCAAACGTTTTACCCTTATAGGAGCCACTACCCGATCGGGCCTATTGAGCCCGCCTTTACGGGACAGGTTCGGCATGTTTTTCCACCTTGAGTTTTATTCTCCGGAGGAGCTTGCGAAGATCATCAGAAGATCCGCGGAACTTTTAGGGATACCGGTAGAGGAGAAAGGGGTCCATGAGATCGCGATACGTTCAAGAGGCACCCCCCGTATCGCAAATCGCCTCTTGAGAAGAGTAAGAGACTGGGTGGAGGTCAAGTCCGACGGCAGGATCACGCGCGAGGCGACGATCGCCGCCCTGGGCGTCCACGGGATAGACGAAAAAGGTCTGGACAGGATAGACAGGAGACTTCTTGATACCATATATTCTTCTTACAAGGGCGGCCCGGTGGGGATCGACGCGCTTGCTTCGTCACTGAACGAAGAGACCGATACCATAGAGGATGTGGTGGAGCCGTATCTTTTAAAGATCGGTTTTTTAAGAAGAACGCCGCGCGGGAGGGAATTGACCGAGGAAGCTTATAAATATCTCGGGAAGAAGACCGGCGCGGAGAAAGATCTCTTCTAGATGCGCTTATGATGCAGGTTTTTGGGAAATATCTTATTATTTTCGGGCTTGTGATGGTCGTTTTAGGCGGGGTATTTTTCCTGGCAGGCAAAGTCCCCTGGATAGGGAGGCTGCCTGGTGATATAGTGATCAGGCGTGATAACTTCACGTTTTATTTTCCTCTGGCGAGCTGTATTCTTATAAGCATAATGCTTTCTTTAATATTTTATCTATTTTTTAGAAAATAGATCCTGGAATATACTATGGCGAGAAAAAAAATCATCTACTATGGCACAGCTTTACTGCTGGTCATAATAGTCTTAAAATTCCTCTTTCTTCCCTCAAAAGCGCATGATCTTTCGGTAAAACCTTTCATGCTGCGCGTCCGGCTTATGCATGATGTGAGCAAACTGGAACTTAAAACAAAAGGCGCTGTCAAGCTGGAAGACCTGAAAACGAAGCGCGTGATCGAAAAGAAAGCCGACTACCCGCACGCGGCAGTGGTTTTACCCGGGGAGGAGGGCGTAAAGATCGGGCAAAAAACGTTTTCTACCAGCGCCATACGGCTTCTGGCGTATCCCGGGACTACTCTTACCGTAAACGGCACCTCTTACAGGGGCGAGATAGACATCAGAAATACCGGAGGAGCTCTTGACGTTATTAACAGGGTGGAACTTGAGGATTATTTAAAAGGGGTGCTTCCGCGGGAGATAAACAGTCTGTGGCCATTTGAGATGCTGAAAGCTCAGGCGATCGCTTCACGCAGCTTTGCTGTCGGTAAGGCTCTAAGACGGAAAAGCAAGGAGTACGACCTGACGGATGACACGTATTCGCAGGTCTACGGCGGCAGGTCCGCCGAAAGGTGGAGGACGACCAAAGCTGTTGAGGTGACAGAGGGCCGGGTCTTGGAATACGACGGGAAAATCCTTACGGCATATTTTCATTCGAACTGCGGAGGGCACACGCAGGATGCTCTCTGTGTATGGAATGAGGGAGCCCCGCCGCTAAAAGGCGTGAAATGCCATTGGTGCAGGTGGTCGCCGTATTTCCGGTGGCGTGTACGTATCCCGACCGAGACTATTCTTAAAAAACTTAATGAGGCGGGGCATCCGCTCGCGAAGATCGATGATATCAGGGTAGGTGCGCGTGACAGTTCCGGCCGGAGGCACTACGTCCGTATAAAGTCCGGCAACAAGTGGTTTGAGATAGATATGACTGACTTCAGATACACACTTGGTAATAATCTCTTGAAAAGCGCAAACTTACAGGTAAAAAAATACCCCTTTTTCTATCTTTTCAGCGGGTACGGATGGGGCCACGGTGTGGGTATGTGCCAATGGGGCGCGCTCGGCCTTTCCGTCAGATGGCAGAAAGCCGAGAAGATACTCAAGTATTATTATCCCGGCGCTGAGATAGTCTCGCTTAAAGATATCTTAGGTAAACGGTAGAGGCGAAAAAAGCATGAAAAGAAACGACTTTTATTATGATCTTCCGAAAGAGCTTGTAGCACAAGTACCTTTAAAGGAAAGGGACTCCTCCCGTTTGATGGTCCTTGACAGAAAAGATAAAAGCATCACCGAAAGTGTTTTCAGTAACCTGGCCGATTACATGGAGGAGGGCGACTGTTTAGTCCTTAACGATACTCGCGTGATGCCAGTACGCTTTTACGGCAGGAGAGAAACGGGAGGCAAAGTCGAGATATTTCTTCTTGATGCGAAGAGTGAGAAGATGGAAGCGCTTATCCGGCCTTCAAGACGCATAGCCAGCGGCGAGAGGATCGAACTTGAAAGCGGCATCGTCGCGACAGTCCTTGAAGAGGCAGAGGTCGGGCGTTTCGTAGAGTTTGATGCGCCTTGTGAAGAAGTTCTGAAGACGGGGCACATGCCGCTGCCGCCTTATATAGACAGGGAAGATACTCACCGGGATCGGGATGATTACCAGACGGTATATGCCAGGCAAGAGGGCGCTACAGCCTCCCCGACAGCCGGTCTTCATTTTACGAAAGAGCTGCTTAAGGGGCTTGCTGGAAAAGGGACGGTTATTACATACGTGACGTTGCATACGAGCTACGGTACGTTTTCTCCGGTGAAGGCGGAGGACATCGAGGAGCACCGGATGCATTCCGAGTATTATGAGTTATCTAAAGAGGCTGCAGACGCGATAAACAGGGCTAAGGCATCCGGGAGAAAGGTATTTGCCGCGGGGACCACTTCTACGCGCGCCGTTGAAAGTTCTACCAGCGCCTCCGGGGAAGTCGGGCCCTCAAAAGGGCAAACAAACCTCTTTATTTATCCCGGTTACAAGTTTAAAATAATAGATAGTATTATTACGAATTTCCATCTGCCTGAATCCACTCTTCTTATGCTGGTGAGCGCGTTTGGAGGAAGAGAGTTTATTTTTGAGGCTTATAGAAAAGCCATCGAGTCAAAGTTCAGGTTTTTCTCCTATGGGGACGCGATGCTGGTTTTATAATACCATCTTTCAAAAGAAAGGAAGACTGTTATGAAAAAAGCGATATTTATCCTTGTTGTGATAGCTTTAGCGGTATTTATGGCGAACGAGTCTTTTGCCCTGACAGTTACGGCAAAATCGGTGTCCAGCGGCGTGTACGAAGACGGGAAGTTCACCCCCAAATCCGATGGTTTTAAAGCCAGGTATCTTATCGATGAGGCGGAGGGCACGGTGATGCTGGAGAGGATCTTTGAGAATGACCGCGAGGGAAGGTTTGAAGAAGGTGCGATGTATGAAATAACCAATATCGTTGTCAGTGAAGGCATATCCGCCTTAACTGTCTCACGGAACAAAAAAGGCCAGAAGATAATAACCGCTGTGCGTGAGGGTCTCCTGGGTGTTTTCGAAGTCCTTATAATCGGCGAGGATTTTTACGAATATACTTCTTGCGCTGGCGGCAAGTTTTATCTTGAGTACGGAGAAGTCTATTAACCGGAAGCGGGAGTCTAACCAAGAGGATAAAGATATGATAGATGACAAAAGGAAAAAGGAAGAACTTAGCGAAGAGATAGAAGAGCTTCGTTCTGAGAAAATGGAGCTGGAAAGAAGGATAGCGGATCGGCGCAAGGCTGAAAGAAGCGTCAAGGTATTTAAGATAATCGCCGATAAAGCCAGTTACGGGATATCGATCTGCAGCCTTGACGGGAAGATCTCTTATGTCAACAAGGCCTTTGCGGATATGCACGAATACAGTCAGGAAGAGCTCATCGGCAAGGATGTTTTCTTTTTGCATCCCGCCGAGGAACATGAAGCCGTAGACAAGGTGTTTATGCGCCTTAAACAGGAGGGAAGCGTCGCCGCGGTGGAGATGATGCATAAACGTAAGGACGGAACGGTTTTCCCCATGATGATGAACGCCACAGTCATAAAGAACGAACAGGGCAAGGATCTATTCTTTTCAAAAACCGTAGTCGATATATCGGACCGGAAAGAGGCGGAGAAGGCGCTTAAGGAATCAGAAGAGAAGTGGGTCTCGCTGGTACGCAATGCTCCCGGTTTTATTATAATTGCCGATCGTGACGGCACGATCCAGTTCATCAATCGTACCGTTACCGGTTTTACCGTGGGGGAGACGATCGGAACAAGCATTTACGATTACGTGCAGCCTGAATACCACGAACTGGCTAGAAGCACCATTGAGTATGTTTTCCGGACCGGCCAGCCTTCCAGTTATGAAAGCGAAGTCGGTTCACCGGGCAGGACTGTCTGGTACGACACCCAGGTGGGACCCTTGAGACGGGATGATAGTATCGATGCCGTGACGCTGATCGCTACAGACATCACCGAGAGGAAAGAGTCGGAAAAAGCCCTTCAGGAAAGCGAGCAGAAATATCGCCTCATAATGGAAAACGCAAGAGATCTTATATGTGTCATGAAACTTAACGGAGCTATTACTTACGCAAGCCCTTCACACAGCCAGCTGGGGTATACGAAAGAAGACCTTGTAGGAAGGTCAGGCTTTGATCTGGTTCCTCTTGATGACAGGATAAAACTTCTGCCGGTTCTTGAAAGATATGCGAGAGTCATACTCAGAGGCGCGATTAAGGAGAGGTTAAGAGAAGCGGTGGAGCGTCTTGAGTTTAAGATAATCGACAAAAAAGGCAATTTGCATGACATGGAGTCTACGGCGAGCCTCATAAAGAGTCCCACAGGAAAGGGTTATGATATACTGCTTCTTTCCCGGGACGTTACCGAACGGAAAAGACATGCCGAAGTCTTGAAAGAATCAGAAGAGAGGTTTAGGACCATATTTGAAAATGCTACTGACGGGATAGTTTTGGCTGAAGCCGAGACCAAGAAATTCGGAAGCGCCAACAAAGTATTTTGCGAGATGATCGGATACAGCCCGGAAGAAATCAAAAAAATGAAGGTTACGGATATACACCCCAAGGAATCCCTTCCATATGTTCTCGGCGAGTTTGAAAAGCAGATGAAAAAAGAAAAGACTCTTGCAAAGGACATACCTGTAAAAAGAAAGGACGGGAGCGTCTTCTTTGCCGATGTTAATTCGAATCCCGTGGTGATTTCCGGGAAAGAGTATCTTATGGGAATTTTCCGCGATGTTACCGAGCGCAAAGAGACAAAAGATTCTTTGCAGGAATCCGAACAGAAGTTCAGGGCCATTTTTGATAACGCAAACGACGGTATTTGTTTGGCGGATATAGGGAGCCGGAAGTTATTTGTGGCCAATAAAAGGATATGCCAGATGATGGGTTACAGCGGGGAAGAGTTTAAGGGCCTGAAGGTCGAGGATATACACCCTGACGAGGCGCGGGCATTTGCCATGGACCAGTTTAGAAGATCGTCCTTAGGCGAGATCACAAAAAATGAAGACACGCCTTTGAAACGCAAAGACGGCAGTGTCTTTTACGCCGATATCAATACTTCTTTAGTGACTCTGGGCGGGAAGAAATACCTACTGGGTATTTTTAGAGACATTACCGAGAATAAGTATATGGAAGAGACGCTCAGAAAATCGGAAATCCTCTACCGCACTATCTTTGAAAATACCGGCACTGCAGCGGTTATCGTTGAAGGGGATATGAAGATTTCGGTTATGAACGATGAGTTTTTGAAGCTTTCCGGGTATTCCGAAAAAGAAATAGAGGGCTGGGAGAGCATACTCTCCTTTGTAAAGGATGAAAACAGGGAAAAGGTGAAAGAGTATCATCGCCTGAGGAGGATCGACCCGGAGGCCGCGCCCAGGAATTATGAGATAAAAGTCGTGACTAAAAGGGGAAAAGTAAGAGACGTCTATATGACAGTCGCTATAATACCTGATACTGAAAAGAGTCTGGCGTCGTTTCTGGATGTAACGGAGCTAAAAAGAAGCGAAACGGAACTCAAAAAACAGAAAGAGCTGTTAGATAACACGAATAAAGCTCTGGAACACAAACTTGGTGAACTTCAGGCAGCCGTGAAGCACATCAAGAAGCTGGAAGGCATTGTCCCGATATGCGCAAACTGCAAAAAGATGCTTGCCGAAGGAAGGGACCCCAAGAATCCCAAGGCATGGGTGACTCTTGAGGAGTATATATCCGCGAGGACGGATGCGAGTTTCTCGCATGGCTTGTGTCCCGATTGCATCAGAAAGCTGTACGGGGACCGGCAAAAATAAAGATAAGAGAAGGGCTTAGGTGGAACGCAAGAAGGCGTTTTTAGTGTTATGCACGGCGATATTTACGCTTTGTCTGGTCGTGAAAGCTGAAAGTAACGATGATGGGCTTAGGGAGTATCCGGACGGAAGTTACGGTGTCGATCTCGGGGGCGGATACGAGCTCATACCGGGTGAGGAGAGAGGCGGGCCCGATCAGCTTATCCTTCCGGCAGGATACCGTCAAGAGTACCAGGATACGAGATACGGTCCGACGACAAACACGGGATTTGCGATCTTTCCTGATTTCGAGTTCCCCAAATCCAAAGCGATGCTCGATCTTGAGAGAAAGAAGAAAGAAGAAGAGGATAAGATGAAGGAGTATCTTTTCCACGAAGAGCAGGAAGAAGAAAAACCAAAAAGCGCCATCTGGGGAGTGTATATACCCGGGGAAGAGAAGCTCCCGCAGGATTAAGGGAAATATCCAAGTAAGGACTTGCAAGTTGGGTGTTGGAAGGTATAATTAACTTAATATCAAAATTATAGTTAAAATAATCACCGTTAGTGTTTTATATAAAAGAAAGGAAGATAAAAGATGAACAACGAAAAGCATAAAGCTAAAATTCTTGTTGCCGACGACGAATCCGAGATAAGGGGTATATTAAAAGATTTTTTTGTGCAAAAAAAATATGAAGTCGACTTGGCTGAAAGCGGCCGTGAGGCTATAGATAAGCTTAATGCATATAAGCCGGATATCCTTCTTTTAGACATGAATATGCCGGATATGGACGGGGAAGAAGTCCTTAAATATATCGATGAACATGATTTAAATGTAGGGGTCATCATAATAACGGCATATCCCGATTACATCAAAGATAAAAAGCTTCTTGGCAGGGCTTATGACTACATAATAAAACCTTTTGATCTGGAGTATCTGAACAGCACCGTTATAACGAAAGTCACCCTTCTAAGGGGGGATTAGACGACGGGTCTTAGTATGCTTAAAGTCTTTATATTCGCGTTTGCCGGATCGATAGTATTTACATGGATGGCTATAAAAGTAGCTGCGAGATTCCGTGTTCTGGACTATCCTGACGCCGAAAGAAAGGTCCACTCCAGGCCCATCCCTCTTCTGGGCGGCGTGGCGGTTTTTGCGGCATATGCCATGGCGCTACTGGTAAACTTCCATTTTTCCTGGGAACTTAAGGGGGTTGTAACGGCTTCTTTCTTTTTGATGATTTCGGGACTGGCGGATGATGTCATGGAATCATCAGCAAGCGGGAGGCTTCTTATACAGGTGCTTTGCGCTTTACTGGTTATTTCATTCGGTGTGTGTCTAAAGATCGTCCCGGACCAGTGGCCTTTTTCCCGTTTTCTTGAAGTGATCATAACCGTTATCTGGATAGTGGGGATAACCAATGCCTTGAATTTTATGGACGGTGTTGACGGCCTGGCGGCAGGTATCACCGTTATCGCTTCCGGCGTCTTTTTTATAATAGCCTATCAGACGAATCAGACGTATTTTGCTTTTTTAAGTATTGCCTTGGCCGGCGCTTCTTTGGGGTTTCTCATATTTAATTTTTACCCGGCAAAGATCTTTCTGGGGGATGCCGGCAGCAGTTTCCTGGGGTTCAGTTTAGCCTCTTTGGCTGTTATGGGGGAGTGGGCGGAGAAAAGGCCTATTGTTGCGCTGAGTATACCCCTACTGGTACTTGCGGTTCTTATCTTTGATATGGTGTATATTTCCGCCTCGCGTATTTTTCACGGCAAGGTAAAAACTTTTAAAGAATGGATAGAGTATACAGGCAAGGATCACCTGCACCACCGTCTTATGCGGATCGGGTTCAGCCAGGTGCAGGCAGTTTTGTTCATATACCTCGTCTCTGTAATTTTCGCTCTTTCAGCGCTGGGCCTGTGGCATGCGACAACGGCTCAGGCCTTGCTTCTTTTGCTCCAGGGCGTTTTCATCCTTGTAATAGTCACGGTACTTATGATCGTGGGGCACGGGCATCTCCAGAGGAGACTTTCATTGGAAGAGCGGCTGAAAGAGATGGGAGAGGACACTCCATCTTAAAACGGATATAAGGAACTATTGTCATGGATTTTTTGAAATACTGGGGTTTAAACGAAAAACCATTCGAAAATACGGGGGATCCGAGGTTTTTTTATTATTCACCCGTGCACAAGGAAGCTTTGGTGAGGCTTATTTATGTCATAAGAGAAAACAAGGCCGGGGCTCTTCTTGCGGGCGATTACGGCACAGGCAAGACGACGATCGCGCATGAACTATTGTTAGAGATCAGGGAAAGCGACGATTATCAGAGTATTTTCATAAAAAACCCTCTTTTGACCGCAAAAGAACTTTTGCAGGAAGTGGCCTACCAGATGGGGGTAACGAAAAGCACGTCAGCGCGCCTTAAAGTGCGGCATGCTATTGAAGAGAACTTAAGAGAGACTGCCGAGGCGAACCGCCATACCGTTATCATTGTCGATGAAGCGCACCTCGTCTCGCGTAATGATGTCCTGGAGGAACTGCGGCTTCTTATGAACCTCCAGCATAAAAACAAGTTTTTAGCGTCGATAATAATGATGGGACAGCTTGAGCTTAAGGACATAATAAACGCTGTACCCCAGTTCAAGCAGAGGTTCGCGATGTTTTATGTGCTGAAACACCTCGGGAGGGAAGAGACTTCCGGATATATCCCCCATCGCCTGAAAATAGCGGGCCTTACCAGGCCCGTATTTACCGAGAAAGCATACGGCATGATACATGAAGCTTCAAGTGGCATGCCCAGGCAGATAAACAATATATGTGACATGTCTCTTCTTGTAGGATGCATGAAAGAATCGGACACGATAGATGAAGATATAATACGTGACGTAGTAAAAGATTTAGGAGAAGAGATATAGCATGGTGGATTTTCATAAGGGATTCGAGGGTTTTGATAAGCTTTCTTCCGAGAAAAAGAAAGCGAAAGAAGAGGGTTTAATCCTCTCCAAAGAATCAGAGGCGGGTAAAGAGAAGGATATCAAGCTGGAATCTTCCCCCCGGAAGGCTGAAGCTTTCTATGAAGATATCCTGAAGTTCGTGAAGCAAGTCCTGGATAAAGTCGCCTCAGGCAGAGAAAACGAGCTTAGAGGCGAGGAGATACACAGCTGGATAGTGAAGAAATGCGACTATTTCCTTGAATTTATAAAACCCGATGATGTCATGAACATTGTTTTCGGGCATGATGAATACGAAAAAAGTTATATTTACAACCATTCCGTAAACGTGTGTATTATCGCCACACATATCGCCTATAAGCTTGATTATTCGAGAGAGAACCTTGAAAACCTGGCGCTGGCTTCGCTCTTCCATGATATAGGCATGATGAAGATACCCGAACACATCTGGAATAAAGGCGGCAAACTTAACAGCAGCGAAGTCGCGGAAGTCAGGAAACACCCCGCCTACGGAGAAGAGATATTCAGGAAACTTACCGGTATAGACGAGGTGGTTTCCCTGGTTATAGGGCAGCATCAGGAAAGGTCGGACGGTACTGGTTACCCGAATCACCTCAAGGGAAGCGACATACATTATATGGCGCGCCTCGTATCGCTCGTTCTCAGATATGAAGCATTGACGCATACAAGACGGTGGAGGGTGCGTTTCTCGCCCGACAAAGCTATCCAAGAGATACTGGACAATGAAGGCGACAGTTACGACCCGGAGTTTATGAAAGCGCTTCTAAGATATGTTTCGATCTTCCCGGTAGGTTCATGGGTAAAGATAAGCACGGGGGAAATCGGTACCGTGATCAAGGTGAACGAGAATACCCCCATGCGTCCCGTCATCAACATAGTTTTTAACAGGGAGAAGAAGCGTTTCAGGGAGCCCCATATCCTGGACCTGTCGAAACAGCTTTTGATATACGTCGAGCATTGCATAGACCCGGAAGAAGTGAAGATATTGTAGGAAATTTTTACTAGGAGCCATAAGATGCTTAAGGGAAGCAAGTCATACAGACTTATTATACTTATGCTGGTATCGGTAATGATTTTAAGCGGCGCCGGATGCGCGCGTTTTAAGGCGCCGCATAAAAAACTGGATAAGTCCCTGTATAACCCCGAAGGGACGATGCTCTCTGAGGGGCAGTATACCATAGGGGTCCGGGACGAGCTTGAAGTGTTCGTCTGGAGGTGTCCCGAGCTGGACAGCACCGTGATAGTGAGACCTGAGGACGGTATGATAACACTGCCGCTTGTAGGCGACGTAAAAGCAGCCGGGCTTACCCCCAAGGCGCTTGCCAAGTCAGTAAGCGAGAAGATGGCTCTTTACGTGAAAGAGCCGCGGATCGCGGTCGGGGTCAGAAAATTCGGAGATAAAAAAGTTTTTATCCTTGGTGAAGTGCGAGCGCAAGGGACATATCGCCTGGAACGGGGTGACAGGATAATCGATCTGATCACAAAAGCGAATGGATTCAGCGATAGCGCCCTGGCTTCCTGTACGTACATAATCAGAGGAGGGTATGATGATCCCGAGATGATCAGGGTCAATCTTAGCCGCCTGATTCACAAGGGCGATACCTCACAGAACGTGTATCTTCTCGAAGGTGATATAGTTTACGTGCCGTGTACGGAGATTGAAAACCTTAATTATGCGCTGCGGAAAATATTCCCGTCGATGTATTTTGCCGAGCAGCTTGCCCAAATAGAAAGCGATATTATGGGCGGAAGATGGGACTGGGCTGATGTCTGGAAGAAGATGGGGAAGAATTAAAGTTTTCCCCTTCAGAAAAGAAAGTATAACAGGTAATCAAGTATGGCTGAATACGCATTAAACTTATGGGATTATTGGCGTATTGTTCACAAAAGGAAGTGGATAATCATAGCGATCTTTGTGATCTCTCTCTTAAGTTCATATTTCTTTGTGGATAAGGTGGAGCCTCTCTACCGTTCCACCGTGGAGATATATATAAACACGAGAAGAACGCCTGTTGCGGAGATAACCGGCGGCGGCGTGACGTTCTGGGGAGGCGGAGGGGAGGACCTCTCCACGCAGCTTGAGCTTATCAAAGGTTACGGTATCCTGAAAGACGTGGCGATAAGGCTGGGATATATCAAGAGTGATACCAGCAGTGAAAACGAAGAGGCTGTCGTCTCGTCGCTCAGGAGCAAGATCTCAGCCAAGGAAAAAGAAAATACCGGGCTCGTTGTCATAAGCGCGACGGACGGGGATCCCTTAAGGGCCAAGAATATAGCTGAGGCTGTCGCCCAGGTGTTTATGGAGAAGCGGTGGGAAGATAAGATTGTGGAAGCAAGGAATACCAAGGAGTTCGTCGAGAAACAGCTTAAGAAGATCGAAGGGACGATGACAGAAATAGGCAAAAAACTCAGGGTTCTGGGGGTCGAACCGGGAGCAGCTGCGATGCCGGCCAGTGAACTCAACCAGAGAACGCAGCTTGCATATCTCAAACTTGAAGTCAGTAACCTCCGGGAGAGGTACACCGATAATTACCCCGGGATCATTAACAAACAGGCTGAGATAAAAAATATCGAAGAATATCTGAATACGCTTCCGGAAGAAGAAGCTGAGCTTGAGACGGAGATGGAAGCGATTGACTTGAGGAGGCTTGAAAACGAGCTTGAGATAAACCAGAACCTGTACGGTCTTTTAAAGGAGAGATATGAAAAGGCCTTGATCCTGGAAGCCTCGAAGTCGGAAGACACGGAGGTCGTTAATCCGGCAACTATCCCGAAAGCGCCCATAACACCTCCGGCGACTTATAATGTGCTTTTAGCGGGTATTATCGGTCTTATCCTGGGGCTTGTCGCGGCGTTTATTACCGAAAGTCTGGATACGTCCATCGGGACTATCGAAGATGTTGAAGAGTACCTTAAGATCCCCGTTTTGGGGGTTATACCGAATATCGAAATTGATAAGAAGGAAGAGATAAATTACTGGAAAGAGCCGCCTCCGCCGGAGGCAAGGGCAGAATACCAGGAGATAATGGGCCGCCTGGTCATACAGTATCAACCCCATTCCTCAGTCTCGGAAGCTTACAGAAACCTTCAGACATATATCAAGTTCTCGGGTCTTGATAAAGTCGGTAACTGCCTCATGTTCACAAGCGCCGGCGTCCAGGAAGGAAAGACCATAACCTGCGTTAATTCCGCTTTGAGCATGGCGCAGATGGGATACAAAGTTCTTCTTGTCGATGCGGACCTCAGAAGACCGGCAGTCCATAAAGTTTTCGGGATAAAGAGGGAAGCGGGTCTGACGGAAGTTGTTCTCGGGACTTTGGAGATGGAAGACGCCATCAAGACCATAGATGACATAATGATGGGGAACATCAAGTCCAGCATGATCATGAAGACCTACGGCATGGAGAACTTAAGCGTTATAACATCAGGACACCTTCCGACTAATCCGACGGAAGTGCTCGGTTCACACAATATGTCGGAGTTTATCAAGAAAGTAAAGAACAAGTTCCAGGTGGTCTTATTAGATTCGGCGCCGATCTTGCCAGTGACCGATTCCTGTGTGCTGGGCTCCAAAGTCGACGGTATCGCGATAGTCTATAAAGCAGGGGAGGTTTCCCGGGGGGCTCTTAAAAGGTGTAAGATCCAGATAGAGAACGCCAAAGGCACGCCCTTTGGCGTAGTGCTGAATGGCATGAAAGCCTCAGACATGAAATTCGGCTCTCCGTTCTATTACTACTACCAGAAGTATTACGGGGAGGAAAAAACAAAAACAAGTGGCCCTTCCGCAGGATGATTCAGTCTTAAGCGTTAAGACCGACTGCGCTATTTGATCCGTTTTTGATATTTTTATAAAGGGAGGGTGCCATTAGATTCCCCGCTTATCATAACGTAAATTACAAGATATTCATAACGGTTCTCTTTGCCGTTCTGGCAGTCATCGCTTCCGCGCGCCTCCTGGCCGCATCTCCCGACCTTACCATGGCCGCAATGGTCATCTTTTCCGTTATTTTCGTAGCCGTAACGTTTATCGATATAAATATAGGTCTTATCGCTATTTTGCTTTCCATGCTTCTGTCACCGGAGCTGGAAGTAGGGACCGCAGCCGGCAGGGCGGTTGTTATTAGGGCCGAGGACCTCCTTTTGATCATAGTTTCGTTTACGTGGCTGGCCAAGATGGCTATCAAGAAAGCACCTTTGATAAAGGGGAGCCCCTTAAATATCCCTATCGGTCTTTATGTCGCTGTCATGTGTTTTTCTACCGCGCGCGGGATGCTCTCGGGCAATATCCTGCCTCTTAAAGGCATGTTCTATGTGTTCAAAATCGTTGAATATTTCGTTTTATATTTCATAGTCCTTAATCAGATTACATCCGAGAAGCAGGTGAAGCTCTTTCTGGGAGTCCTCATCTTTACAAGTCTTGTGGTCGGTATATACGGCAATACCCATATCGGCCGTCTGCCGAGGATCTCCGCTCCTTTTGAGGGGACGGGAGAGCCCAATACGCTTGGCGGGTACATGCTTTTTATACTATCGATACTCGGCGGGATGATATATTATTTCCGCGAGAAGAGAGGGCAGCTTTTTCTCGTATTTGTTTTCTTGATACCGACATTTATATTTACGCTTTCCCGGGCTTCTTATCTTGGCATGCTGGCGTCTCTGGCCGCGTTCGTCATTCTTTCAAAGGACAAGAGAGTGCTTAACTGGGCTTTGTGCGTGGCTTTAGTCTTTATAGTGGTGTTTTCCCTGGGCCCTCCTGTTTTAAAAGAGAGGATAATAGGGGCATTTACCCC
>Ga0180437_10003584_pt1 | contig 22942 bp, 23 predicted proteins | sample SS_ome_4_FD_132410 | JGI IMG/M metagenome (GOLD analysis project Ga0180437, IMG submission 132410) | Hypersaline lake sediment archaeal communities from the Salton Sea, California, USA - SS_3_D_1 metaG | ecosystem: Environmental > Aquatic > Non-marine Saline and Alkaline > Hypersaline >...
ATTCTCTCCGGAGAGGGCTGAGGCCAGGATCCGGCCTTGTTGAACCAGTGCGTGTTCCAGGGAGCGGAGCAGTTGCTTCTCATAGGTGTCGAGATACAGCAGTCCTGCGATGGGGAGGAAGACTATGAGGAGGTTGAAGGTGAGCAGACGCACGGTGATGCGGGAAAAGAAACTCAGGATTCTATTGATCATGCTTGCGAGTCGGCTCGATAACGATAGCCTAGACCGTAGATCGTCTCGATTTCATCAAACTCCGGATCTAGTTGCGCGAATTTTTTCCGAATCCGTTTGATATGTCCGTCGATGTTGCGGTCGCTCATGTACTCGTCGAAAGGATAACCCTCTTTGAGGAGCTGTTCCCGGGTTTTGGCGAAGCCGGGTTGCCGTATCAACGCCTCCAGGATGCGAAACTCCGTGACCGTCAGCGGCACGCTTTGGTCCTTCCAGCGCACGGAGTGACGTGTTCGATCCAACTCGAGAGACCCGCGGTGAAGGGTTGTTTGTCCGGTCTTTGTTTCTTCACCCCGGGCCAAGGCTTGCCGACGAAACAGCACTTTGACCCGGGTCAGAAGCTCTCGGGTTGAGAAGGGTTTGCAGAGGTAATCATCCGCTCCCAACTCCAGACCCAACACCTTGTCGAACTCCTCGTCCTTGGAGCTCAGGAATATCAGAGGCAGTGTTTCGGAAAGCTTGCGTATCTTGCGACAGAGCTCCAATCCGTCCATCCGGGGCATGATGATGTCCAGAATCACCAGATCGGGTAGTGTCTGACGAAAAGCGCTCCAGGCTTCCGCTCCGTTACTGTAGGTAGCGACCCGATAACCCTCTTGCTTCAGGGCGTAACTCAGCAACTCGCGGATATTCCGTTCATCATCGACCAGGGCGACCAAGGGCTCGATCACAGGTGGCATCTAGTGAATAGTACCACAGCCAGTAACACCCTTCCAGAAGTATGGCGGCCACAATTCTGCCGCAATTGTTCACAAAATCTTCCAGCAAAGGACAAGAAGAGAGACGTTTACGGGGATAGCCTCGGAAACGAAACCAATTTTCGAGGAGGTTCCAGGTGAAGAAGCTCAAGGGTGCGATTCAGGAGAGTAGGAATTGGAGCACCGTTTTCAAGATGATCGTGATCGGGGTGCTGTTGCTCGTCTTTCTGATTCCCCTCCGGATGATTCGGACGTTGATCGAAGAGCGGAATATGACCCGCCTTGAGGCGGAGGGGGAAGTGATCGCAAAGTGGGGAGGAGAGCAGATTATCGCCGGGCCGGTCGTGGTTGTACCTTATCTGAAGCGAGTCGAGGTCGAAGAGGACAAGATCGAGGAGTACATCGAACGGGCCTACTTTCTTCCCGATACCCTGGAAATCACCGGTTCGGTGGAAACGGAAAAACGTAATCGCGGCATTTTCGAGGTTACGGTCTACGCGGCGGACCTACAGATAACGGGAACCTTCAGCGAGCCGGATTTCAGCGGCTGGAGGATCGCTCAGCAGGATATATTCTGGGAGGATGCCGCTTTTGTCGTGGAGCTTCCGGACATGCGGGGGCTCCAGGAACGGGTGGCCCTGCAGTGGGATTCCCGGATGACTGCTTTCTCCGCCGGCCAGGGAGAAGTTGGGCTGTTCGGCGGAGAGATTCGAGCGCCTCTGGACCAGGATGCCCTGCAGCGCGATTCCCGACGCACCGCTTCCGGCCACAGATTCGCCTTCGATCTGCATCTGCATGGCGGACGCTCCCTGAGTTTTGTGCCGCTGGGAGGCGAAACCCGGGTACAGCTGTCCTCCCCCTGGCCCAGTCCCAGTTTCGACGGCGCCTTTCTTCCCAGCGAACGAAGCGTGGGGGAGAAGGGATTCGATGCGCAGTGGTACGTGCTGTCGCTGAATCGCGGCTACGGGCAGAGGTGGATCCGCGGACAGGTGGAAAGCTACACATTTCTCGATTCCGTATTTGGCGTGGAGCTGATGATTCCGGTTGATACCTACTTGAAATCCTTGCGCTCGGTGAAGTACGGGATTCTTTTCGTGCTGCTGCCCTTCTTGATCTTTTTTCTCTTCGAGGTCGTAGGCAGCCGCCGGGTTCACCCGTTTCAGTATCTGCTGGTCGGGCTGGCGGTGTGCCTTTTCTACCTTCTTCTGGTATCTGTATCGGAACACCTAAGCTTCGACTGGAGCTACCTCCTGGCCGGTGTAGCTACGACGGCTCTGATCACCTTCTATTCCAGCGCCGTTCTTGCCGCCCGGCGCCGGACTTGGATCATGTCTCTGGTTCTGGCCTCGGGATACCTGTTTCTCTATGCAGCCTTGAAATCCGAAGACTATGCCCTGTTGATCGGTTCTCTGGGACTATTCGTAATCCTGGCTGGGGTAATGGTCCTGACCCGCCGTATCAACTGGTACAGCGTGGGACTACGCAAAGAGCGTTCAAAGCGCAAAGAGCTGAACAGGCAGAGTGAACGTACTTCGGTTGGACAGGAAACCTGATTTCCGGTTTTTTGAAGCGGTGAGATAGGATAGGATGGTAGGATGTCATCTCAGGGTGGCAGGAGTTCAACTGTGGCTGTAACCCGAAAAAAGAAAATCCCGGGAAAAAAACCTGCCCGCAACAGCTGGGAAACAAAGGTCCTCAAGTGCCTCCTGTTTGTCTACATCCTCCTGGGCCTCCTTATCGCCGGGATCAATTTCGGTTGGGCCCCTAAAGCTTCGGAAAAGGTCCAGGCCATGATTCTGGCCGTCTGGCAGTTCTATGAGAATCAATTCAAGACGGTACTCATCATCATCTGTTCTGCGCTGACGCTGCGGCTGATCAAAACGAAAGAAACCCCCCGGATGAGGCGGTATAATCTGATCGGTTTGATATCGGCGGCATTTGTGATCCATATTGCGGGTCCGCTGGTAAGCGGGAATCCTGATTTGTATTTCGTCGCGATGCCGCTGCCGTGGTCTACAGTGGGCCTGCGATTGGCTGTCAGGAGCTCTTCGTTTTATCGGGACCATTTGATTCTCTGGGGCGCAGGGGGTATCACATCAGCTCTCATCTTCTTTGCCGCCATCCATATCGTTGTACTGGCGGGCACATTGCTGCTGGGCCGCCGCTGGCAGTGTTCGACTATTTGTCTTTTCAACGGCTTCGCCTCCGAGGTCTTTGCTCCAGCGTTTCCGCTGTTTGGTAACAGAAAGAAGCCCGGCAAGGGCATGCTAGGCTTCTTTGCGGCAATGCGGTGGTTGCTTCTGGGCACTGGACTGATGTTGACAGTCGTTTGGCTGGTTGTCCTGATTTTCGACATTCGGCCGGCGGCGATGTCCATCCTCGAAACGCTGGAGACGTACAAGTACCTGGTGGTTGAACTGCTACTGGCCATGTTCTTCTGGACGGTACTCATTGGCAGAGGGTACTGCTACTACTGCCCCTTAGGCACGGTGTTGGGATGGGTAGGAAGAGCCGTCGGCCAGAAGATCGTTACCACCGGAAGTAAGTGCATCGGCTGTGGGAAATGCGATAGCGCGTGTCCCCTGTCCATTCGCATCAAGGATAAAGCTCTCGAAGGGGAGGCCGTGATCGATTCACGCTGCGTGGGGTGCGGACACTGCATCGACGTCTGCCCGGTCCAAACCTTGGCATATTCCACAGGATTCCTGAAACGAATCGGCCGCGTGTAATGAGTGTAACCGGCTTGTCCTCGCAATCCTTGACAATCCACAAAAAGTGAGTTGTTGTTAGGGATCTGGAGGGATTTATGCGTTTTGGATTGATCGGATACGGCGCCTGGGGCAAGCACCACGCAGCAGCGATTGCCCAGGGTGATGAAACAGAGCTGGTTGCCATTTCCTGTAAGAGTGAAGAGAGCCGGCGGCAGGCTGAAGCCGATCATCCCGGTGTTGAGGTATACCTCGATTACAGGGAGCTGTTGCGGCGAGAGGACGTGGAAGCGGTGGACATCGTGCTGCCGACCTTCATCCATGCCCAGGCGGGAATCGAAGCCCTGAATTCCGGCAAGCACGTGCTTTTGGAGAAGCCGATGGCCGGCACGGCCCAGGAATGCGACAGTCTGCTGGCAGCGGCCCGGAGAAACGGCAAGGTCCTGACGATCGGCCATGAGTTTCGCGTGTCCAAACAGTGGGGCAAGATCAAGGAGCTGGTGGGCGCAGGTGAGATCGGCTCGCCTCAGTACGCCATGGTGAGTCTCTTCCGGCATCCCTATCGCAAGGGAGCCGAGGACTGGCGCTACGACCGTTCCCGGGTCGGATCCTGGATCCTCGAGGAACCGATCCATTTCTTCGACTTCATCCTCTGGTTCTTCGAGGGATTGGGAGATCCCCTCTCCATCCGGGCTTATGGGAACTCCAAGGGGCGAGGCGAAGGGCTCTACGACAACTTTTCCTCGGTGTTGAAGTTCCCCGGCGGAAGCTACGCAGTGATCAGCCAAACCCTCTGCGGATTTGAGCATCACCTCTTTGTGGAGATCGTGGGCAGTGAGGGTTCGATCCGTTCGACCTGGTCCGGTGCCATGGATCGGACCCGGGAGCCCCGATTCAGTCTCAAGCTCCAGGGGAAGGGAAAGGAGGCTCCCAAGGAGGTGCCGATCGAGATTTCGGGAGAGTTGTTCGAGTTGCAGGAAGAGATCAAAAAAGCTGCCGAGCTTTTTGCCTGCGGGGAAGCCTTCTATCCGCCTGAAGAGGGTCGGAAGGTCGTGATCATTTGCCTGGAGGCCGAACGTTCGTTGAGGGAAAACAGGGAGATAGCCCTGGAGTTCTAATGAAAGCGACGCCCGGGCCGATCGCAGGTGAGTGATACGGTAGGTTCAACGTACGGTGGGTTTTTTTCTTGACAGGGGAAAATTGAAGAGGTTATAATTTTTTTCCTTATGTAACTATCTTTTCAAGGAGGTACGAAATGGGCAAAGCCAAGACATTGCTCGTGCTGTTCGTTGTGCTGATGCTTCTCGTGGGCTTTCAGAGCCTGTGGGCCGGTGGGCAACCGGGTGCGGGTGAGGAGGAGACCTATAATATCAGGATCGGTCACGCCAACATGGCGGCCGACAACTCCGCCCTTCACGTGACCGCCATGGTGTTCGAGGAGTTGATCGAGGATTACTCCGACGGGCGCATCCAGGCGGAGATCTACCCCAACGCTCAGCTTGGGAGCGACGCCGAGATGGCGGATCTCGTGGTTTCAGGTGCGCTGGACGCCTTCGTGACCAGCATCAACCTGGTCACAAATTATGCGCCCCGCCTGCGGGCCTTGATTCTTCCCTACATGTTCGAAGACAACACCAACTTCCGTAAAGCCCGGGACACGATGTGGGATGAGTTCAACGCGTACACGGTCAAGAGGGCCAACATGCGCCTCATCACGATGTGGGACAGCGGCTACCGTCACGTCATGTCCAGAAAACCCGTGAATGAACTGACCGATCTTAAGAAGCTGAAGTTCCGCGTTCCTCCCAGTCCGGTGATGGTCGAGATGGTGAAGTCCTGGGACATCAGTCCCACTCCCGTGGAGTGGTCTGAGCTGTTCAACGCCATGCAGCTCGGAGTGGTGGATGCCTTTGAGTGCGACGACTCGGTTCTCCTCTCCGCCCGGATGAACGAAGTTGTCAAGTATATCACCAACAACGATCACATCCTGCAGGTATCGGTGCTGGTGATGAGTGAGGAAACCTACAAGAAGCTTCCCGACGACCTGAAGAAGGCCGTGGATAAGGCCTCGAAGGATAGCATGCCCCGGGTGGATGCCCGTTCCGCGGCGATCCTGGAAGAGGCCGTGGAAGTTTCCAAAAAGGAACACGGCGTGGAATTCCTAGGACGCCCCGATGACTACGAGCAGTGGGCCGAGAAGGCTCGAGGCAGCTGGTCACTGTTTTACAAGGATATCGGTGAGGGCGACGCAGAGGTCGGCAAGCAGTTCGTCGATAAAGTCTTCGCCGCCGCGGGGATGTAGCCCAAGAGGGCTAGAGCATAAAACCTGACTGACGCTCCTGCAGAGCCGTGCGGCTCTGCCAGGAGTGTCGTTCTATTGGGCGCGGGAAAGCAAACAAATCACACTTGCAGAAAGAAGCCGAGGGTAGGGATGAAACGTATTCTGAAGTTTATCGACGACAAGTTCGAAGAGATCATCGGGACTACGGTTCTTGCAGTAGTAGTGACGCTGGTCTTCCTGGGTGTAGTGCTGCGTCTGGTGTTTACCAGCGGGCTGCCCTGGCAGGAGGAGTTGTCCCGCTTTGGTTTCGTTTTCGTCTGCTACCTGGGGGCAAGCTACGGGGTCAAGAGCAACGACCACATCCGTATTACCTTCGTGGTTGAAGCCCTCCCCAAGGCAGCTAGAAAAGTGCTACGAGTCATCACCGATATCGTGTGGATAGGATTCAACGTTTTCATCGTCATCATAGCCATGAATTTGCATCAGCACATGAAGAACTTCCTCGGGGAGAGCGGCATCCTCAAGATTCCGCTTCACTACGTGTTTTTAACGATTCCCGTAGGATTTGCATTGTTGACACTGAGGCTCATCCAGGAGTTCATCCGCGATCTGATCACGGGGCGACTAATCGGGGGAAACGAAGGCCCCGGCGAATCGGCGGAAGCGGAAAGGTGAAGCAGCCATGGCTATAGCACTCGTTTTGGTAGGACTGTTGATCACGGGACTTCCCATCTACGTTTGTCTGGGACTGACTTCGTTGATTTTCTTCTTCACCACCGGCACGCCGATGCATTTCATGGTGCGCACCTTCTACTCCGGGGTGGACAAGTACCCGCTCATAGCGGTTGTCGGTTTTCTCTTCGTGGCGAATCTCTTCCAGAAGGCGGGTATCACCGCGGCACTGGTGGGCATGGTGAAGCGCTTCATGGCCTCCTTTCGTTCCGGGCTGGCGGTGATCACCATCGTCAGTTGCGCCATCTTTGCAGCCGTTACCGGTTCCGGGCCCGCTACGGTGGCCACCATCGGAGGTCTGATGATCCCGGCTATGATCGTGGCCAGGTACAAACCCAGATTCGCAGGAGCGGTAGCGGCCAGCGGGGGGGCGCTGGGTATCCTGATTCCGCCGAGCAATCCCTTTCTCATGTACGGAATCATCGCCAACCAGTCGATTGCCGAGCTGTTCACCGCGGGCGTGGTCCCCGGACTGCTGATGGCCCTGGCGCTCTCTATTACGTCGGCGTTGATGCTCAGGTGGTTTCCCAAGATTACCACCGACGGCGAGGAGGAGCGGCAGTACCAGAAGATGACCGTGCTGGAGGCTCTGAAAGCCATCTGGGATGCCAAGTGGGCCCTGATCGCGATCGTTCTGCTTCTCGGCGGGATTTACGCCGGATTCTTCACCCCCATCGAAGCGGCGGAGGTGACCATCTTTTACTCGCTGATCGTCGGCTTCTTAATCAACCGGACCATGAAGCTCAAGGATGTGTACGAAGCCCTGGCCAACACCTTGAAGCTGACCGGGACTCTCCTCATTCTCGTGGCGGCGGGGTTCGTTTTTGCCCGTCTGCTGACCGTGGAGGGGATCCCTCAGGCACTGGGTCGCGGGATTGCAGGGGTTTCCCAGAATCGCATCGTGATCCTGCTGATCATCATGGCCTTCATGATGTTCGTCGGCATGTGGGCGGAGACTTTCTCCCAGATCATCATCCTGGCACCGATATTCCTGCCTGTGGTTACCCAACTGGGTGTCGACCCCATCCACTTCGGGGTGCTTTTCGTAGTGTGCGCGGAGATCGGTTTTCTGACCCCGCCGATGGGAGCCAATCTCTTTGTGGGTTTGAAGATCGCAAACGTGACGCTGGAGTCGATTTCCAGGTCGGTGATCCCCTTCATCATCACCTATGTCGTGGTGCTGGTGATACTGGTGCTCTTTCCCGAGATTTCCATGTTCCTGCCCAACTTGATTTTCAGATAACGGGAGGGTGCTCGGGGGTCGTTCGGCTATCTCTTAGCCGGCGCGTCAGCGTAGGGGCAGCTTGATTTTATCGCCGCTGTCCATAGAGCGGTCGATGGCCACGCACAGTTCGTGGGTACGGTACATCTCCTCGACATTGTTGCGAGTCTGGCGATCCGTATCCACAGCCTCGATGAAATCATCGATCAGCTGCTGGAAGGGGTGGTGGGAGACCGCCGGACTGTCGGGCATCACGGTTTCGAACCTCTGCCAGGCAGTCTGTCCCGGAAACAGATCTTTCATGAAAAATTTCTCATTGAACACCGAGCCCTTGGTGCCGTGCAGCAGCAGGTTAAGCAGGTAGGGGGAACGGGTCTCGAAGCTGCAGCTGCTTTTGCCGATTGCACCGTTTTCAAAGCGCAGCGCGGCCAGGTAGCTGGGCGCGTACTCGAAGTCCTTGCGGCTTGCCGTGGTCGAGTAAGCGGTCAGCTCGCTGACCTCTCCGCACAGGTAGCGAAGCAGGTCCACGGCGTGGATCCCCGCTACCAGAGAGGCCGATGGTCCTCCGCTTCGCTTATGCACCCCCCATTGAAAACCACCCCAGGCCGCGCGCAGGGAATGGAAGTAATCCACCTCCAGGTGGAAGATCTCCCCCAATGCGCCTACTTCGATCAGCCGGCGGAGGTTTTCGACGAAGGGATTGAAGCGCAGGACCAGGCCGCACTGGAACTTCACCCCGGTATTTCCGATCACCTCCCTGACTTTGGCGATTTCCTGCCAGTTCATCCCGATCGGTTTTTCCACAACCACGTGCTTGCCCGCTTCGGCTGCCTCGATGATCTGGCGGAAATGCAGATAGTGGGGGGTGGTGATCACCACGAAGTGAATGTCGTCGCGGGCGATCATATCTGAAAATCCATCCATCACTTCGCAGGACAGTCCCAGTGACTGTACCCGGGTCTTGGTCTTGGCTTTGTCCCGACCGACCACGGCGCCCACTTCCGCAAGGAGGTTGTTGTTGACCGCCCGTACGTATTCGGTGGCCACATTGCCCAGACCGAAAACTCCTGCTCTATATTTAGCCATTATGCTGCCTCCGTAAGATTGCTGTTCCTCCGATCGTTTTCACTCGGGGGTGGCTGCTCCGTATTTTTAAAAAGCTTCTTCCTCGATCGCATCAACCAGGGCCAGGATATTCTCCCAGGGAACCTCCGGCTCCAGGATATGGGTCGGAGCGATCACCAATCCACCGTTGTATCCGAGCTCCCGGATCGTGGTTTTAACGGTATTCGTAACCTCCTGAGGTGTAGCGAAGGGCATGAGCCGCTGCGTCCCGATGGTGCCCCACAGAGTCAGGGCTTGGCCGTACTCTTGCTTTATCCTCAGAGGATCGACGCACTCCGGCTGAATGGGATTCAGGATTTCCACACCCGTTTCGATCAGGTCGGGGATCACCGACTCTATGTTTCCGTCCGAGTGATAGTAGCAGATTACCTCGGGATTGATCTCCTTGGCCGCCCTGATTGCCCGGCGCAAGCGCGGCTTCAACCATCTGCGCCAGATCTCGGGACTGAGGATCATGTTTCGTTCCTCCCCGATATCATCACCGAAGATCAGGACGTCGACGCCGGCTTGGCTGTAGCGGCGGGCCAGCCGGCATTTGATATCCGTCATGCGCTCCAGACAGGCTTCGGCCATCGATGGATTGAGATGAAGATCCATCAGCAGCTGCTCGAACCCTCTGAGGTACCATGCGGGTTCGAAGATATCGATGAACGGCGGGCCGTTCATGATCACGTAGTCTTTGCTCTTGAGCTCCCCGATCCGTTCTGCAAAGTCCTCCCATCTGTAATCATCCAGGATATCCGGCAGGGGAAAGCTCCATACCTGAGCCGGATCTTCGAATTCCTTCATCGGGGAAATCATACGACGGAAATGAAACTGGCTGCCCCGGATGTAGCCCACGCCCCACTCGTTGATCTCATCCACCGGTTGCAGATTCTCGAAGTATCGCGAATAGTCGGGGGGATTCCGGGTCGGTTCCAGCGCAAGGGCGCGAAAGGGCATGTCGAAAAAGTCGAAGTAGTCCTGTTTCCCGTTGCGCCTCTCAAACTCTTCGATCAACGAATCGCAGATGGTGAAGTAGAAAGGTGTTCTGGACGGCCGTCCCAGGCTTACGGATCGAAAAAAGTCGTCCCGCCGGCTCGCTTGACAGCTCACGGTACCGAGACTGTATAGTTTTCTCCGAAAGTAATCAACAAATGCTTCGACTGTTGACGCACATGCGGGATCCGGATTTTCTCAAAGCGTACACCTTTGCCCAACCGACGCGCATACCGATCCGTTTTGAAATCAACTACGCCTGTCTTGAAGCCTACAACCTCGATGAGCTGCAGAAGCTCGTCTCGAGGCACTCGCTGCTGTTCAAGGATCACGAGAGCGGATTTCTGGATCCAAGGCAGCGCCAACCCGCTCCCTGGCAGACTGAGGGGATCGATTACGAGGATTCCTGGGGTTCCCTCTGGAGAACCACGACGAATGGTATCACCGGGACCGTGATCCGATTTCCTCTGGCTGATTGGGCGGCCCTGGAGAGCTTTCGACCTCCCGATCCGGAGGAGCAAGACGGCTGGAACCGTATCGACTGGGAAGCGGTGCAGCGGCGTGTGCGGAAAGACGAGGAGACGATCGGTTTTTCTATCGGAGAGCTGCGGCACGGGTTCTTCTTCCTTACCCTGGAGTACCTGAGAGGCTACGAGAATCTGGTCTACGACATGCATGACCAGAGAGAGGAGCTCAACCGCCTTATCTCCATGGTCGAAGCTTTCAACGCCTACTTCGTCCGTCGTTATCTGGAGCTGGGCGTATCCCTGGTGGCCTTTCCGGAAGATTTAGGTGCCCAGAACGGACCGATGCTTTCTCCCGTGTTTTTCAAGGATTACATCGGTCCTTCCTACGGCAGGCTGATGCAACCCGTAAAAAAGCGGGGAAAAGTCGTCTACATGCACAGCGACGGGCACATCCTGGAGCTCCTGGATGACTTGATTGCCTGCGGTGTGACCGTCATCAATCTCCAGGACAGGGTGAACGGAATAGAGGAAATCAGGAAACTGTGTCAGGGGCGGATTGCCGTGGACCTGGATATCGACAGGCAGGAGGTTACCCGTAACGGAAGTCCAAAGGACGTAGAAGAATTGATCCGGGAAGCGGTTGTCAAGCTCGGTAGTCCACGGGGCGGATTATCCCTCGTCTATGACCTGTATCCGGGGATCCCGATGCGCAACGTGGAAGTGCTCATGCGGGCCATGGAGGAGTATTCCACTCTCCCCTGACCTGCTGTCGAGCGAACATCCGCGGGGGTTTATTCCTGCCCATGATTATTGAAATATTTGCTATCTGCCGGTCGACAACATATAATGATTGTATAATCCTCCAAGCGAAAGGAGCTGTCATGGGTGAATGGTTTTTGGTTCTGTACTGGTCCGGTCCTATCGGCCTCGGTATTTTCCTCGCCCTGCTGGGCCTCTTTATCTTTCTGCTCACGAAAGCTGATGAGACAAGTAAGCGCACCAAGGCGATGATGAAGGAAAAAGGACTGGACAAGAAAAAGAGTTGAACAACGCTCCCTTTTTCGTTGTTCTCGGATTCTGACGGTAAAGGAAGGAGAAACGAACGATGAGAGGAAAGGTAAAAGTATTGCTCGCTGTCTGCGTGGTCTTTGCACTGTTCGTTTTGGGCAGTCCGATCTTCGCCCAGGAGAAAGGCGGTGTGGGCTACTTCACTACAGGAGTCGGTTGGTTCCTGGAATCGGGGGAAAGCTCGATTGTCTATTCCGCTGGGGGCGGCGGACACAGCATCACAAACAGGTGGATCCTGGGCGGAGAAGGGCACAGTTCTTTTGGCCCGGATAATGCCGGCGGATACGGTTTCCTCAATGTCGGTTATCTTCTCCTGAGAGAGGATTTAATTATGGTGTACCCCTTGTTGGGATTGGGGGGAGGTGCCATGACCAGCACGATCGGCTCATCCGTGTCGAAATGCGCCCTGCTCAATCCGGCGGTTGCCTTTGATGTCCTCATACCGATAAAAAACTCGAGCGGTGTATTATTGGGATTGCACGCGGGGTATACATTTACCGTCTACAGCAACACCTTCGACTGGTCGATGCCTTACATCCGCCTGGTTATCGGGGGCTACGGATTCGGCGAGTAAAGTTTACGCGGTACTAATCCCAACATAGATCGTTACGGCAACTGAAGGAGGAGGCTGAATGGCTGAAGCTCAGGTTCCCTTTACCCTCGATTTGAAAAAGGCGGCGCTTGTCGTTGTGGATATGCAGAATGACTTCGTACGCAAGGGTGCACCCTTCTTTCTGCAGGGGTGCAATGAAGCTATTCCCAATGTCCAGAAAGTGCTGCAGGCCTGCAGACAGTCCAAAATTCCGGTAGTGTTTCTCAAGTTTACCGCCGGACCCAAGCAGACGCTGATATGGACCTGGTCGAAACCGCTTCATCCGCCGGACAAGGCGTGCTGGAAAGACTGCCGTCGCTTCTACGAGGAAACCCAGAAGGAATCGGAAGGACATGACATCATCGATGAGCTTTATCCTCTGGAGGGAGAAGCGGTTGTGGAGAAGTACAGCTACGGCGGTTTCTTCGAAACAAATCTGCACGCGGTACTGCAGGCCAGGCATGCCAGACAGTTGATCATCGTCGGCTGTGCCGCGCCGTTCTGCATCGACGACACGGTGACCGGAGCCTTCGACAGGCAGTACCAGAACTTCGTGGTCTCAGATGCCATCGGTTACTTCGATGAGGATTTCCTCAAGAACTCGCTGCGGCGTATTGCCATGAAGTACGGACGGGTGTTGACCACCAAAGAGCTGTTGGCCGAGGCGAACGCCTAACCCGAATGGGGTACAGGCGGCCTTCGGCGGCGGGTGGACATATTTGACTTGTCCGTTTTCCGGGTGCTATTTTCTAATATGGTGTCGCGGCTTTCGATCCTGCTCTTTCATTCGGCAACAGGAGGCTGCGAAAATTCGATACCGGGACGTTAGCTGTCTCGGTAAAAAACCTACCTCAAAGGGGGACCAGATGAAAAGTTCTCTACGAGTGCTCGCTCTGGCAGCCACGTTGCTGCTGGCAGCAAGTGTCAGCTTCGCAGGCGGAGGAGGTGAACCGCAGGCGGAGGAGCCGATCGTATTCGGCGGTGCGCTGCCCTTGACCGGATGGGGAGCCGATGCGGGTGTGTACAACAACCAGGGGTATCTGCTGTGGGAGAAACACGTGAACGAGGACGGCGGTATCCTGGGCCGGCCGGTGGAGCTGCTCATCTACGATGACCAGTCCGATCCCACCACTACGGCACGGTTGTACGAGAAGCTGATCACCGAGGACAAGGTCGACGTGCTGCTGGCTCCGTGGAGCGATGACATGACCATGCCCGCGACCACCGTTGCCGAACGGTACGGCAAGCCGATCGTGACCGGAGGAGCGACCCTGGATGCGATCTGGAGCCGGGGCTACAAGTACGTGAACGGCCTTCTTCCCTCCAGCTACGATTACGTCGGAGTGGGCATCCGCCTGGTGGCGCCCATGATCGAGTCCGTTGCCGTGGCCAACGGGGATCTTACCTACACGAGCGGCTTCGGAGATGCGGCGGTGACCAACATCGAGGAGCTCGGCCTGAAACTGGCCGCCCGGGAAACCTACGCTGCCGATACCACGGACTTTACCGCCGTGCTTACGAAAATCCGGGCGACCAACCCGGACATGCTGGTCGGCGGCACCGGAGGTGAGGACTCGGTACAGCTGATCCGGCAGAGCAAGGAGGTCGGGCTGAATGCAAAAGCCTACTACTTCACCATCTCTCCGGTGGATCCTGAGTTCGTCCGGGTTCTCGGCAAGGATGCGGAATATGTCTTGGGTACGAGCGAATGGGAGCCGACCTTTACCCACCTGCCCGGATTCCAGCGCTTCTACGACGCCTACATGGCCGAGTACGGTGAAGAGCCGGTGGAGGACGTCGCAACCGCCTACGGTGTATGCCAGGTCCTGCAGACCGCCGTCGAAGAGGTTGGTGAGCTGGACGATGCGAAGATCGGTGAAGCGCTCCGAAATCTGGAAACGGTGACCGTTTTCGGCACCTACAATGTCGATCCGCAAACCGGTGCCCAGAAGGGCAAAGAGCTGTTCGTGATCCAGATTCAAAACGGAAAACGCGTGGTTGTCTGGCCCGAGGAAGATGCCGACGGAGACCTGATCTTCCCCGCACCGCCCTGGAATCGACGATAGCATCCAAAACCTAAAAGATTAATGCGGGCGTTCGGTCTCAAAACCGGCGCCCGCAATCTCTTCTCGAGCTCGACGCAGGCGGAGAAGAGAAAAGCATATCTCGCGATTACCGCAGAGGAGCACCATGGGGGATTTCCTGAGCATACTGATCAGCGGGTTGATCATGGGCTCGATCTACGCGCTGCTGGCCGGAGGGCTGACCCTTATCTGGGGGGTGATGCGCATCGTGAACCTCGCTCACGGGGAGTTCCTCATGCTCGGCTGTTTCGCCACCTACTACCTCTTTGGGGTCCTGGGTGGCATTCCCCTGCTGGCCATACCCTTGATGGCACCGCTGTTTTTCCTCTTTGGTGCCGTCCTCTATCTGCTGGTGGTTCGTAAGATCGTGAATGCTCCGGAGCTCATGTCCATGCTCCTGACCTTCGGGGTTTCTATCTTCATTATCAACATAAGTGTTCTTGTCTGGTCCGGGGAGATGAGGATCGTCGAATATCTGAGCGGGAGTTTCCAGGTCGGCGGTGTACTGATCTCCAGACCCCGTCTGGTTGCCGGGGTGGTGGCTGTCACCATTTCCCTGGGGATGTACCTGTTTCTCCAGAAGACGCGTATCGGAACCGCCATTCGGGCCGTTTCCTACGACAGGGAGATCGCCGAGCAGTGCGGGATCAACGCCAACCTGATTTACCTTTTGGTCTTTGGGATCGGTACGGTTTTAGGTGCTTCGGCGGGAAGCCTGGCCAGCACGATCTTTGCCTTCAATCCTCTGGTAGGGCAGCATTTCATACTCAAAGCTTTTGCCATAACGGTTCTGGGGGGTATGGGCAACTTCCTGGGAGCTCTGATCGGGGCTCTGATCATCGGCGTGGTGGAGCAGGTCTTCGCCTACCTGCTCGATGCTCAAATCTCGGCGGCCGTAGCCTTCGTGGTGATCATCGCAACATTGCTTATCCGGCCCCGGGGCATCATGGGAGAGCGCTGATGGTCAAAGATATCCTGCGCAACCTTGGCGGGCTTGGCTGGCCCTGGCGGATCCTGGTCATCCTGCTGGCGGCCGGAACTGCGTTGTTTTATTTCACCGGCTCTCCTTACTACCAGTCGCTGTTTCTGGCCATCGCCATGTATGTCGTGCTCTGTTCGAGCTGGAATATCATCTCCGGAATCACCGGCTATGTCTCCTTCGGGCACGTAGCCTTTTGGGGGCTTGGTGCCTACATCACGGCCGTACTGATCGTGAAGCTCGATTTTCCCTGGCCCCTGGCCCTGCTGTCCAGCGGCATTCTGACCGGAGTTTTCGCCGCTTTAATCAGCTATCCGATTCTCAAACTCTCGGAAGTGTACTTCGCCATCTCCATGCTGGCTCTGGCGGAAACCGTGAAAATCCTGGTGGGATATTTCCGCGGCTTGACCGGTGGGGGAGGCGGTATCTACCTCCGGCCGCTGATTCGTCCCAACATGGCCTTTGTGCTGATGACGAGCCTGGCTCTTATCGTGGTGCTGATGACCTATATGCTGCAGGACACCAAGTTCTTCAAGTCACTGATGGCCATCAAGAACAATGAGCTGGCTGCAGGATCCCTGGGAATCGATACGACCCGCCGAAAAACTCAGGCCTTTATCCTCTCGGCTGTCTTTCCGGCGCTGGCCGGCGGGATATACATTCTCAACGTGGCTTTTATCGATCCAAAGACCGCCTTCGATATAGGAATCACCCTCAATACGATCATGATGACCGTGTTCGGAGGTCTTGGCACCGTGCTTGGTCCGGTCATCGGGCCGGCGGTGTTCATGTTGCTTTCCGAAACATTGTGGGCCCGATTTCCCTTCGTGCACAAGGCGATTCTGGGCGCGATCATCGTGGCGCTGGTCATCTTCCTGCCTCGAGGTATACTTTCGGCCCTAATGAGGGGCGTCGAAAGGCTGCGTACACGGTTGGGACGGGCAACATGAGCGAAACGATTCTGCAGGTCGAAGGTCTGTCCAAGCATTTCGGCGGGATCGTTGCCAACAAGGATATAACCTTTTCCGTCACGGAGGGAGAAATCATTTCGATCATCGGTCCGAACGGGGCGGGGAAATCCACCCTCTTCAAAATGATCTGCGGGGTTCGGCCCAAGGGGTCGACCAGAAGACCGGACGGTGGACGGGTGCGCTTTCGCGGCCAGGACATTACTTCGCTTCCGGCACATCGGATCTGTCATCTGGGGCTTGCTCTGGTATTCCAGGAAACCGAGCCGCTGCGGGCTATGACGGCGATCGAGAACGTGGCCGTCGGTTATCTGGCGCGTCATGACAGCTACCACGAGGCCCTGCAGAGAGCCGAGGGAATTATGGAAAGGGTGGGGCTTGCCGATCGGCGCGATTCCACAGCCTCGGATCTGACCCTGGCCGAACTCAAGCGTCTGGAGATCGGGCGAGCTCTTGCCACCGAGCCCAATCTGCTCATGCTGGATGAGACCATGGCCGGTCTGACCCTGAGCGAGGTCCAGGAGGCTCTGGGATTGGTACGCCGTATTAATGCCGAAGGGATCACCATCATCCTGATCGAGCACGTGTTGGAGGCGGTCATGGCCGTCAGCCAGCGGGTAATCGTGTTGGATCAGGGGAGAAAGATCGCCGATGAATCCCCCGAGGCCGTGGTGAGAGATCCGGCGGTCGTCAAAGCCTATCTGGGCGGAGAGATCAACAATGCTTGAAGTCAGAGATCTTCTGGTCCGATACGGAGCCGTGCCTGCGCTGCACGGTGTTTCCCTGAAGGTCAGTGAGAGGTCCATTACCTCCATAGTCGGTTCCAACGGCGCCGGCAAGTCTTCCATTCTGCGAACCATCATGGGTCACGAGAAGGCGGCGGAAGGGGAGATTCTCTACAGGAACGAGAAGATCTCCGGTCTGCCCGCCCACACCATCTCCCGCAAAGGAATATCCCTGGTGCCGGAGGGAAGGGGACTGTTTACAAAGCTCACAGTCCAGGAAAACCTCATGCTCGGTGCCTTTGCCGTAAAAAACCGTGAGGCCGTAGAGGAAGCCAGGGAGTGGATCTACGAACTGTTTCCCATCCTCCGTGAGCGCAGAGCCCAGGTCAGCGGTACCTTGAGCGGCGGGGAGCAGCAGATCCTATCGATCGCCCGGGGCTTGATGTCCCGTCCCGGCCTGCTGATGCTCGACGAACCATCTCTAGGTGTGATGCCTTCCTACATCCACTTGATCTTCGAGGTGCTTGACCAGATCAGGGAACAGGGCACGACGATCCTGCTGGTCGAACAAAATGTGGAACGTTCCCTGCACGTAGCCGACTATGCCTACGTACTGCAAACGGGGAGAATCGTTTTGCAAGGTCAAGGCGAGCAGCTCCTCGATGCCGAGCTGATCCGTAAAGCCTATCTGGGTTTGTAGGAGAGTTCCGGGGGACCCGCTGCTCAGGTTCTGGGTATTGCCTCTCGAGTCGAGAGTTCGATGAACTCCTTGGATGAGATCACCGCTCCGAACTTCATATTCAAATTTTTCAGAGTAGCCTCGTGAAGCTGGGGATCGAAGGAGGAGACGCAGTCCCGTAGGACGACGGTCTTGAAACCGTGGTGGAACGCCTGCCGGACCGTCTCTTCGACACAGATCTGGGTGACCGTTCCTGCGATCACCACCGTGTCCGCCTTGAAAGAATGCAGCACGTCCTCCAGGTTGGTGCGGAAAAAGGCACCGTACCAGAACTTGTCGATGATCGGGTCGTCCGCTCGGGGATCCAGCTCATCGATCACGGCGATGACATCTCGCTCGGCTTTGATGTCTTCGTAGTAGCGGCGGTGCCCGATTTTGCAGCAGTTGGTAGGCTCTTGAATCTGGGGCGACCAGGTCCAGAGCAGGGAGGGCTGCTGCCCGGCGACGAAACGGGTAAAGATCACAGGTCTGTCAACCTTTCGAAACAGGTCCTTCACCGCATTGATCGGTTCGATCGTTTTGATGGCATCGGGCACGCCCAGTGGTGCATTGCTGCGTACGAAATCGTTCTGCATGTCGACGACCACGAAGGCGGTAGTGCCCATATCAAAAGAAAACGGGAGATTAACCTTCATTGGAGCCTTCCTTATCGTGTCGGTCTGCCACTGTTGTTTCATGGATTAATATGCAAATCACGCATTGATCCGGTCAAGGACGAACCTGGGAATTGTGCCGCAACTAGTTGGATTGCGCGACGACGACTCGATTACGGCCTGTCTCCTTGGCCCGATACAGGGCACCGTCGGCGGCCTCCCTCAGGGTTTTGGCGTCCGTGGCGTGCTGGGGGTAACAGGCCAGTCCCTGGCTGGTCGTGACCTTGGGCAGAGACGAATTGGTCGATTTGACTCTGCTGTCGCGGATCGCATCTTCGAGAAGGTCCGATTCCTCGATCGCACGGCGAATGCTCTCCATGAGCGCATGAGCCGTTTCTGCATCGGTGTCGGGAAGGATAAAGGTGAACTCGTCTCCCCCGTAGCGAGCCGCCACGTCCGTCTGCCTCAGGAAGCGCCGGTAGATCTCGGCGGCTGCCGTGATTACCCGGTCCCCGATCTTCTCCGAGTATTTCTCGTTGATCTCCCGGAAGTGATCCAGGTCGAGCATCACCAGTGAGAGTGGCTTCGAGCCGTTGCGGGCCTTCATGAAGTATTCTTCAAGGGCCTCTTCGAGATAGCGGCGGTTGTACAGCCCGGTCAGGGCATCGGTGATTGCCCGTCGGCGGGCGTCCTCTCCCCACTGGACCATGTCGGAGAGGAATCCTCCCGTGTCCTCCAGCCGTCGCCGGGTCACGGCAAGCATGCGGGTCATTACTTTGCCGGCGCTGACCGGGTTGGATTCGACGAGCTGAAAGAACTCTCTTTCATTCATGGCCAGCAGGCGACTTCGGCTCTTGGCATAGCAGGTAGCCGAGCGCGGCTCTTTCTCGAAGATGGACATCTCCCCGAAGAAATCTCCCTTCTTGAACGCCGCGATTTCCAGATTCTTGCCGTCGTCCAGGGTAACGGCTATGCCAAGGGCTCCGGATTCCACGACGAACAGCTCTCCGCCGGGATCGCCCTGCTGAAAGAGTGTGTCCCCCTTTTTCAGCTGTCGAGGATGCAGCAACTCGAGAAGGTTCCGGATCTCCTCATCGGTTAGATCGTAAAAGATGCGAACGCTTTTTAGAAACTCGTTTTTATCGTTCATTTTCTCTGTTGACTGCAGATGCGGTTCCCCCCGCGATTGCGGGCGGTGAACAGGTTCTCATATGCCCGTTCGACGAGTCTTTCCGCCGAGCTGCCTCCGTTCGGGTAGCCTGCAGCTCCTATGCTCACCGTGATGCGTAAATCGGTTCTCGGCTCCGGACTTCCAAGGCTCACTTCGCTCACGTCGATCTTGCTCATGCCCGCCCGTATTCGCTCGGCGAGCTCTCGAGCCGTCTCCAGCCCTGCCTCCGGAAGGATGACGGAGAAGACATCCCCCTTGTAGCGTATCGGGATCCCCCGATCCTGTAACTGCCTGCGGAGCTCGGCGGCCATCAGCTGCAGGGTTCGGTCCCCCGCCTGATGGCCGTAGCTGTCGTTGAGGTTCTTGAGATTGTCAGGCTTGATCATCAGTAAGCAGGTGCCCTCGGCTTTGAGTTCCAGAAGCCGCGGGAACTCCTCCTCCAGGTATCCGGCATTGAACAATCCCGTGAGCTTGTCCAACATCACCTGCCGGCGCAGCTCCTGAACCCAGGGGCTCTTCTCTGCAATGAGACGATTCGTACTGCGAATGCGTCGGGCTACAATTGCCAACAGGGCACGAAGGATCTTCGCCTTGATCTGGGGATGTGTGGTGAACAGCTTCTCCGCTTGAGCGGCGGCCCGCTCCGTTTCCGCTTCGTCGGGAAAGACGAGCAGTGTCGTGTCTTCCTCGCACCGGGCGGAGGTATCTACACTTTCCCCGTCGAAAAGGGACAGCTCTCCGAAACTCTCCCCCCCTACGAATGTGGCCAGGTTGATATCCCGCTGCTCGTCGCCCCTCTTGGTGATCAGCACCTCTCCCCGCTGAATTGCGTAGATTCTTCCGTTGCCGGTGTCACCTTCTGCTTCGCCCGGGTAGACGACATCTCCCTTGGAATAGTGCCGCCAATCCGCATTGTCCCCAATGGCCATAAGCTCATCTGGGTCGAGTGACTGGAACACGCCGATCGTTCTGAGAAGTTCAATCTTGTCGTACTTATTTTTACTCACCTGTGAAGAGTACAACTGCCCTTGCTGCCGGGTCAACTCGCCGGTGAGCTGTCCTTTTGAGACGCCGGGGCGGGAAGCGGCGCTTTCAGGTCTCGAACAGATAACGCAGCAGGAATTCTTTGACCCTGGTGTTTCGATCCGGAATGGACGTTTTCTCGAACGGCAGGCCGGAGGGAGACCAGAGAGCGAGCATGGCCTGCATCCAGGGGGTGGGGCAGAGAGGGGAGAGATGTTGTCCCCCTTTGAGCCCCGTGTCCAGCACCGCCGCTGCGGGATTGTACCTTCCGGAGAGGTGGGTATCTGAGCCGGGATAGAGGAACAGCAGGTAGGGATCGTTTTCCCCGCCCCATAGGTGGGAGATTTGGCTGCCCAGGCTGTTGTTGGCCTGGTCGAGGCAGCGCAGTACTCGCTCTGCGATCTTTTCCCGGGAAAGCGCCACTTTGCCGGCCTGCCGCGGATTCACCACGACCTGACCACAGTTGGACGGGTGGTAGTAGGCCACGGAGTGGTGCAGGTCGTAGCCCGGTTTTACTCTGTTTTGGGAGATTCGCACCAGGCCGGTCTCTGCGAGCAGGTCGTTGAGGTGAAGGACCCGGCGGTACGCCGCCTGGCCGTGATCCGCGGACAGGACGAGGAGTGTGTTCTCCTCCAGGCTTTCCATGATTTTTGCTATGTAGAAATCGAGCAGCCGGTAGCAGCGGCGAAGCAGCTCCGCCGCCCTACCTTCCGGCCACTGGCGTTCTATCTGGTCCAGATACACGTGGCCCAGCTCATCGATCAGGGAGAAGTATGCGATCGTCAGCGTCGATGAGAGTTCGCGAACGGAGGCCAGAGCCAGCTCCCCCATCTGGGAGGTTACATGCTCGGACAGCCTCATCTCTTCATCGATCGACAAGCCGTCCTCTTTGCGGGAATAGCGAAACAGGTTGCCGTGGTATATGGCTTCGGGCACGAGTTGATCGGCTCTGGGTCGCAGATGCTTCGCCATGCGGAGGTGAGGCCGGGATGATGAGGAGAGGAAGAGGCACCATCCAACCGAATACCCGATAGCCGAGGCTGTTCGTGATAGCCGCAGCGGTTGGATCTCTCCCGGAGCCAGGGATGCCAGCAAGCGTCGGCCCCGGCGCAGCTGAACACCATCCCCCCCGGATTCGATACGGAGGGTGGCTCTATCGATCGCAAACTTCTCGCTTGCGGCGTTCAAGCGGATACAGTTCCAATCGGGGCGGTGGTTGCGGTATGCGTCCAGCAGCAAATCATAGCCGCTATGGCCTCTTCCCCAGACCGGATCCTTCCTGAAAGCCGCGTTGAAAAGCGTGTAGCGCTGTCCACTTCTTTCAAGTTCTGTCCAGATCGGCGGAGCCCCGCCTATCGGTACTGCAAAGCCGCTTACCGATCGATCGAGCCTGCCCCCGTAGTCGGGCATTTGATAACCCCAAACGCCGCTGTCCACCGGTCGGGAACCGGAGAATAGAGCCCGCAGTGCCGGGGGGGTTTCGCAGTTCGGTTCCGGCGGTCTGGTGGGCCCGAGATATCCCTGTTCCTGAATCGCGGACAGGGCGGGGCAGACTCCGGCACGGATGCAGCGGCTGGTGAGTTCGTATCCGGCTGCGTCGAGAATCAGCCAGACGATCTTTCTCTGCCGTCCTTCGTTGCGGCTCAGTACCGGTACCTCCCGGGGATTGCTGAATCCATCGCCGAGGCCGGTGCAGCTGCAGCACCTCAGTTCGCTGCGACCTGCAGGGCGATCTCCATCATATCGGTGTAGCCATGCTGGCGCTGTTCCGTGCTGGCAGCTTCCTTGGTGACCAGATTGTCGCTGACCGTGAGGATCGACAGTCCCTGAACAGCATGGCCCGCAGTCAGGGTGTACAGCGCTGCGGTCTCCATCTCCTCGGCCAGCACCCCGTAGCGGGCCCAGATCTTCCAAGACTCCGGATCGTCGGAGTAGAAGGTGTCGCTGGTAAGCACGGTGCCGACCCGGACGGATACACCGTGCTGCCCGGCCGCCTGGTGTGCCTTCAGGAGCAGCTCGAAACTCGCCGAGGGGGCAAAATCGCAACCCTGAAACCTGATGCGATTGACCGCCGAATCCGTGCAGGCCGCCTGAGCCAGAACCACTTCTCCGAGCTTCAGGTTCTCCTGGAGGGCTCCGCAGGTTCCGATGCGGATCAGGTGTTTTGCGCCGTAATCGGCGATCAGCTCGTGGACGTAGATCGAAATCGAGGGAATCCCCATGCCGGTGCCCTGGACCGACACCTTTTTGCCTTTGTACGTACCGGTGAAGCCAAGCATGCCCCGCACCCGGCTGTAGCATTCCGGACTCTCCAAATAGGTTTCGGCTACGAACTGAGCGCGCAGGGGATCGCCGGGAAGCAGGACCGACTCGGCGATCTGACCCGCTTTTGCTCCGATGTGGATGCTCATTCGATTCCTCCCATTAGAAGGGATGTGGGTTTTTGAAGATCTCACCCTGTGTTCGAGGGGTTCGACGCGTTCGCTGTATCATAGCAGCTCCAGGATGAATAGGGTAGCAATTCAACCTTGACTTTTCCTCTTCATCGGGCCAATCTC
>Ga0180437_10003587_pt1 | contig 22930 bp, 8 predicted proteins | sample SS_ome_4_FD_132410 | JGI IMG/M metagenome (GOLD analysis project Ga0180437, IMG submission 132410) | Hypersaline lake sediment archaeal communities from the Salton Sea, California, USA - SS_3_D_1 metaG | ecosystem: Environmental > Aquatic > Non-marine Saline and Alkaline > Hypersaline > Sediment...
CGGCGAGGCCGTCATGACCCGCGCCGACCATCGCTGCGGGACCGATCGGCTGGCCGAGGCGGCCGAAATCCTCCAACTCGCCGACGACCGGATCGTCGTCAACGTCCAGGGCGACGAGCCGGAGATCCCCCCGCGGTGCGTCGATCGGCTCGTCGAGCTGCTGGGCGCCTCCGACGCGCCCATGGCCACGCTCGTGACCCCCCTGCCGCCCGAGCAGGCCGCCGAGGTCCACCGCGTCAAGGCCGTCCTCGACGCCGCCGGGCGGGCGATGTACTTCTCCCGCGCGCCGATCCCCTTCGACCGCGACCGTGCCGGCGGGGTGGCCTACCGGCTGCACCTGGGCATCTACGCCTACCGGGCCGCCTTCCTCCAGCGGTTCACCCAACTGCCCCCCACCCCCGCCGAGCGGGCCGAGAAGCTCGAGCAGCTCCGCGCCCTCGAGCACGGCTATCCGATCGTGGCGGCCGAGGTCCAGTACGGCGGGGCCGGCATCGACACGCCGGAAGACTACGCCGCCTTCGTCAAACGCGTCGGCGGCAGGTGACGCGCCCCGCCCCCGTCGGGATGGCCCCCATGTTCAATCGTCCAAAGGGTGGGGGTCGGCTGGTGCCTGTTACGGGGGTGCCGTGGCTTGCGGCGCAGCCGCGACCCGTTGCCGATACGGCGGTCCAGAGCGTGGTTGCCGCTGCGCGGCAAGCCACGGCACCCTTGATTCAGGCGACGGTGCCCTTGCTGAAGCCTCAGGCCGCGGCCGCGCGCGCGGCGCGGCGGGCGAGGAGGCGGTGGAGCAGTTCGGCCGGGCAGGCGATTGCGGCGAACAGGACGACGGCGCCGACGGTGCTGAGCCCGCCGAGAAAGACCAGTGCGCCCAGCACGCCGGCCAGCAGCACGTAGGCGGGCACGTAGCCCCGCTCGCCCGCGTCGGCCGGCCTGAACAACTGCCGCCACAGCAGCGAGATCAGCCAGGCCACCAGCACGGCGACGAGGACGGCGGCCGTGCCGTAGGCGCCCTCGATCAGCCGCTCGTCGACGGCGAGGAGAGTCACGGTCGGCCCGTCCTGAGTGTTGTAGGGGCCCTGGAAGTCCCGGCGGACCCCGCCCGCCGGCAGGGAGATCGGCAGCGAGAAGGTCCCGCGCGTCACGGCCGGGCCCGTGCCGCCCGGTCCGGCGCGGAAGCCGCCCGTCCCGCCGCCGACCGCGCCCTTGCCGTCCGTGATCGCGCCGGGATCGGCGGCGAGCAGGACGGTGCCTTCGCGCCCGCCTGTGGCCACCGAGATGGAGGAATCGCCGGAGGCCGCGACGACGCGCACCGCGTTGCCGGCGGCGTCAAAGCCCGTGACGACCGTCGTCCCCGGGGTCGGTCGGCCGCTGTGGGGGCCCCGCGCCTGCCCGCCCCATCGCGAGAACCGCCCGGCCGCGCCGCCCGGCGGCTGAACCGTCGCCGGCCGGGTCGCCGCCTGCCCCTGCCCGACCTGCTGGGCGGGGGCGAGGGCCTTGTTGAAGTAGCGCACCAGCCGGTTGTCGTCCAAGAGGGTCAACTGCTTTTGCAGCTCGACCTGCCGTTTCTCCTGCTGCCGCTGCTGCTCCCACTGGAGCTTGCCCAGCACCTCGACGACCTGCGACTTCTTCGCGTCGTCGGTGTCGGCGACCAGCAGACGCTGCCCGCCCAACTGGAGCGATCGGCCGTCGACGTTCAGCGTCGTGACCGTGCCGTTGATGTTCAGCGATCCGGACTCGTCCAGCACGATCTGCCCGCTCTGGTTGGCCTTGATGATCCCGGCGTTGGTCACCAGGTCCTGCGTGATCTGGACCTTCTGGCGTTCGGCGGCGCTGCGGACGAAGTCGGGGATCGTGTTCAGCCGGGCGTTGCGCGAGACCTCGGCCAGGCCCGGATTGACCGCGTCGTTGTTCACGAACGTGTTGATGTCGACGTCGCGGCGGTCGCGCTGCTGCCTGACGTTCCGAGCCCACGTGACGTTGTAGCCGTACTGCGACTTCGACAGGTCGCCGACCTTTCCCTTCAGCCGCTTGTACTCCTGCTCGCCGAGCTTCGTGCGGAGGGCGTCGACTTCCCGCTGGAGCGTGGTGACCTGCTGCTCGAGGTCCTCGTTCTGGAACTTCCAGTTGTCGGTGGCGAACTTCCGCGTGCGGTGGGACTCCTCGTAATCCGACAGGGTCAGGAAGCTCAGCGACCGCGCGATCTGCCCGAGCCGGGCCTCGGCGGCGGCGATCTTCTTCTCGACGGCCACGACGGGCGAAAGGTTCCCGCCCGGGCGGAGGTAGCGGTAGCCCTCCGGCAGCCGCAGCGTCCAGGTGGTCCGCTCGACGAGGATGCCCTCGATGCGGATCGCCGGCGGGGCCAGCTCGGCCATCAGCCCGAGCTTCTGCCCGGCCGGGCCGGCGAGGTAGAGCTTCACCTGGTACGGCAGCCCGCCCGGGGAGGTCTTCACCAGCGGGATCAGCACCACCCCGGCGGCGGCCTGCTTGTCGGTGACGGGCTTGACCGGCTGGCCGGCCACCGTCGCGCTCCAGAGCGTCAGCGACTTCGGCACGCGGACGCGGAGGAACTGCCTCGTGCGATTCTGGAGCTCCAGCGTCGCCTCGTAGCGGCATCGCCCGGACCGGTCGACCACCGTCTCCATCGCCAGCAGGTCGACGACCGCCTCGATCCGCCGGGTGGCCTTGGCCGGCTGGATCGCGAGCATCGCCGACCAGTCGGGCTCGAAGGACTGGAGGACGAACTGGAGGTTCTTCCGGATCGGCTCGGCCAGCAGCTTTCGCTGCTCGGTGGGGGGCAAGGGCGCGAGCCGCTGCGGGTCAGTCAGGCGGAGCTTGTGGCGGGAGGCGTTCTGGACGGCGACGATCGCGCGGTAGGCCTCGACGGCCGTCTGCTGACCCGCCGGGGCCGGCGCGTCGATCCGGGGAATGTCCAGCAGGCTCGTCGCCGCGTCGATCTCCGCGGCGAAGTTGACCGTCACGTCCAGCGTGCCGGTCACCTCGTTGACCAGCGCGACCGTCCAGGCCGTCCGGCTCTTGCCGTCGCCGACCGGCGCCTTCGTCACGCTCCGCATCGCCGGGGAGAAGACGGCCACCCGGTCGGCGTGGCGCGTCGGCAGGGTGAAGCGGACCTGGTCGATCGGCGTGCCCTCGATGCGGTACCGCAGCCGATACGAATACCACGCCGACGTCGCCCGCACCGTCAGCGCGCCGAAGACCTCCAGGCGGACCTTCGTCCGCTGCGGGCGGATCTTCAACCGCAGCGAGAAGGCGGGTTTCTCGTAGCGGTAGGCGAACTGAACGGCCCGGACCTGCTGCCTGTTGAGCCACCCGCTCAGCACGGCCGGGGCGATCGAATGCAGCTCGGCCGACGCGTCGGTGGCCGCCTCGAGCGACGCGGCCACCTGCACGGCCAGCCGCCCCGTCTGCTCCGGCAGGGGCTTGCCGCCGGGGTCGACGGCGGTGACCTTCGGCACGCTCAGCCGCGACAGGTCCGCGTCCTTGCGGACCAGCACGAGCGCCACGTCCGTCGCCGTCACGCCGCTGCGGAAGTTGACGTGCAGCCTCCGCCCGCCGGCGGCCGGCTGCTCGTAGTGGTCCTCGACGGCCGACCCGACCGCGCTGAGCAGCTCGTAGCCGTCCGGCAGGACGAAGCTCGCGCCGAAGAGGCGCCCTCGCCTGGCCGTCAGGTGGGCCTTGACGAGCAACTGCACCTGCGGGCGATCCACGCGGACGAGCTGGTCCAGCCGCACCGACGGACGGGCCGCCTCGCGGGACAACTGCACGGTCAGCGCGAACGGGCGGTAGGGCCAGTAATACCTGGCCACCTGGACCGACGGCTGCCGTCCGGTCCGCTTGCCCTTCGCCTGCGCGACGTTGCTCCGCCGCCCGCCGGCGACGCGAGGGACCTTCACCGTCATCCCCCCGGCCGCGTGCAGCGAGACCGTCCCGCTCTCCCGCCCCACCTCGCCCGCGCGGGGCAGGGCCAGCCGGGCCGGGCGATCCAACGCCGGCAGCGCGCCGACCCACCGGGCCGTCAACTCGTACCGCCCCGTCGCCGGGCGGTGGAGGCGGACCTCGACGACCTTCAGCGTCACGCCCCCCTCGGTCTTCTGCCCGGTCTGGCGGAAGTCTCGCAGATTCGCGCCCGTCAGCCCCGTCAGCGTCATCCCGTCGGGCACGAGCAGGGCAAATCGGTCGTTCCGGCCGGCCGAGAAGCTGTAGCGGACCTTGCTGACGCCCACCATCGCCCAGTGGAAGACGTGCACGTCGTGGGCGACGGCCGCCGAGAGCGTCCGGTCCGCCGCGCCGAGGCCGAGCTTCGGCGACCAGCGGAGCGTCACGTCACGGCGCATCCCCAGCGGGACCGTCCAGCGAACGCCCTCCTTCTTCCGATCGCCCGCCCGCGCGGTGAAATCCACCTTCGACAGCCCCCCGACGACGCCCGGCGCCTCCAGCACGAGGTCGCGGTCGGGCAGCTCGACGCTCAGGACGGCTCCGGGCAGGGGCGGCAGCGACATCGAGACGCTGCCCCTGCGCCCGAGCTTCTTCGGCGTCGTCACGGCCGTAAGCTTCAGCACGCCGGCCGACTCGCCCGGCAGCGTCAGGGCCATGCCCTTCGGCCCCACCTGCAAGCCGGCCGGCTTGCCGTCCAGCGTCGCCCCCGTGACCGCCAGGCCCTTCATCGGCATCGGCAGCGTGGCCCACCCCTTGCCGAGCGTCTTGACCTCTGCGGTCAACTCGACGTTCATCCGCTCGCCGGCCAACTCGAGGCGGTAGTGCACCCCCGCCAGGACGACCTCCACGGGCCCCGGCGGGGCGTCAATCTTGCGGTCCGGATGCGCGCGGTTCCACAGCTCGACAAACCGGCTGTACGGAACGAGCACCTTCTCCGCGTCCTCCGCGCGGGTCGGATCCCCCTCGTAGGGCACGACAATCGGCGCGGGCTTCTGTTTCGCAGGACGTTCGGCCGTCTTCGCCGCTTGCGGCTTCGCGATCTTCGAGGCCGCAGCGCTTGTCTCAACCGCGGACCCCATCGACAGCAGGACCATCGCCGCTGTAGCGGCAGCAACCCCCGCCTTCGCCCCCCCGAACCCCATCTTCCGCCCGATCCACCGGACCGCCCCCACCACCAGGTACCCCGGAATCAGCCACAATGCCGCCAGGAACGCCCCGTTCGCCTCGTACCCGCTCCGCGGCCACCAGATCGCCACCAGCGTCGACACCGCCAGCACCGCCGCGACGAACAGCACCCGCCGCCCCACCGGCTTGCGCAGCATCAGCAGCCCTGCCAGCAACACGACGACCATGCCGACATACTCGCGCCCCCTCATCTCAGAGTCGCTGCCGAGCACGACGGCCAGCTCGGCCTCGCCCAGCGCGCTAAAACGCACGGTCGGCCCGGCATAGGGCGCGGAGACCAGCTCGACCGGCAGCGTATACCGCCCGGCCTCCCGCAGGCCGCGAACCGGCACGGAGGGCTTGGGCTTCGCGGGCGCCTTGTCCGCGGGCTTCTCCTCTTCCTTGGTCGCATCCGGCTCGGCGGGGGGCTTCTTCTTCGTCAACACCTTCAACGACGCCTCGACCTTTTCCCTTACGACGCCCTCCGCCCGGTCGTCGCGGCGGCCGTCCGGCTCGCCTTCGTACATCGCCTCGTCGGCGGCGTACTGCGACATGATCGCCTTGCCGACGATCATCTCCGCGTCGATGGCGGCGATCAGGTTGCCGACTCCCTCGATGACGGTCCGCCCGGCGAGCCTCGGGCGGTGCAGGCCCTCCGCCTCCATGTCCGTCAACTGACCGGTCACGTGGTAGCCCGGCGGCGGGACGACGTTCCAGCGGAGCTTGTTGATCGTCACGCCCGGCAGCGAGGCGCGGCCGAGCTTCACCCGGTCGGCGGCCGCCGAGGCGTCCGTCCACGCGTAGATCACCTTCACTTCCTGCGGGCCCGTCGCGCGGGGCATGGCCACGAGGTGGTCTCCGGCGTCGTTCCGCTTGGGCTTGGCCTGCCGGCCAGCCACCTTGATCGACCAGAGCTTCGCGCCCGGAGGCAGCCGGACGGGGAGAAACTGCATCGCGGCGCTGACGACGCGGAAGGTCGCCTCCGTCCGCTGCCCGCCCTGCGGGCCGAGGTAGGTCAGGAAACTCGCCTCCGCCGCCAACGCGGAGGGAATGGCGTACTTCTCGTGGACCTTCGTCGACAGCCGCACGCCGGCCGACACGCCCTCCGCCGTCGTCGGCGCCGCCAGCCGGAAGGCCCGCAGCAGCCGCGTCGCGGCCGCCGGAAGCGGGGGCAAATCCACCGCGTCGACGTCCGTGGCCCCGACGGCAGCCATCGTCACGTCCAGCTCGTCGCTGGCCTGGATCGCGAGCATCTCGGTGACCTGCCGCGCGCCGATCGGCCGGACCAGCGGCACGGACACGCCCGCGCCGTCGGACTTTCGCCCGCCCGGCGCGTCGTCGTACCGGACGTCGACAACCACCGTGCCGATGGCCTGGCTGTCCAGCGTGAGGCGCCAGAGGTTGTACGTCTTCGCCAGCTCGTCCGGGAGCTCGATGTTCTTCTCGCCCGGCTGGACGACGATCTTCGACGCCAGGTGCCGGCCGGGCGTGGTGATCGTGATCGTCCGCCCCAGCGACTTGTCCGTCAGCAGCCAGAGCACCCGCGCGCGGGCACGCGAGATGCCGTAAATCACCCGCCACCGCCCGATGAGCTTCGTGGGCGTGGCGGTGACCAGGGCGACACTGTCGGCCGCCATGCGGTGCCGCCTGCGGCTGACGCGGACCGTCATCTCGCCCGGCGCGACGGCCTCGTAGGTGTAGGCCGACCGCACGTCGCCCGCCAGCCCCAACGCCGTCATCCGCCCGACGGTGACGGGCTTGAACGCCGGCGGGGCCGTCAGGGCCGACACGTCCAGGTCGCCGGCGGCGGCGACCGCCACCTGCCCGCTGACCGTGTCGGCCTGCGCGCGGACGATGGGCAGCCGCACCTCGCGGGCCGCCGCGCCGGCCGGCCACTCCCAGCCGGCCGGAACGTGACGCATCGACACCGACACCCGGACGATGCCCTCCGGGCGGACCGGGCCGGCCAGCGCGATCTTCAGCATCCGTCTGCCGCCGGAGGCGACCACCCGATACTCGAAGCCCGTCTTCTTGCCCCCCACGGTGACCTCGCGCACGTGCCACTTCGCCGCGTCCGGGGGCAGCTCCAGCGCCACGTCGAACATCTCCCGCCCGATGGCGGTGATCTCGAACGTGCTCGTCAGGGCCAGCTCCTCGGGCGTCACGGCGATGCGGTGACGGGCCTCCGAGCCCCGCCGCAATGCCTCCGCCGCCAGGTCCAGGCCCACCGACCAGTTGTCCGACCAGTGATAGAACAGCCGCCCCTGCGTCGCCGCCAGCAGGCCCGGGACGAAACTCGCCGCCGCCAGGTCCTCCTGGCGGGCGCTGGCCAGCCGCTGCCCGCGGACGCGAAGGGCCGCCGAGGTGTCCACCAGCAGGTAGCCCTCCTGGAAGTCGGCCTCGAGCAGCTTGACGAAGGGGCTGACCCACGAGCCCTTCGCGCCCCGCGGCGCGGTGGCCTGGACGTGCAGGGCCTTCGTGCCCCGGCTGGCGGTCCGCAGGCGGACGACGAGCGTCTTCGGCCCGCCGGGTTCCTTCGGCGGCTGGACGGACCACTTGACCAGCGAGGGGCAGCCGACGTCGGTGATCGTCCACGCGCCGGGCACGGCGAAACGAAGCTCCCGCACGCCCCGCCGCAGGACCTGGACGGTATAGAGGCAGTTCAGCGATTGGTGCGCACCGGTCAGCCGGACCGTCGTCGCCGACGTGCCCAGCAGGATCGCCCGCCGGTCCTCCTGCCGCCCGTTGCCCATCAGCACCACGTTGAACGACCCGCGCCCGCCCACCGCCAGCTTCACCGCCGTACGGTCCGACGCCTTGTCGTACTTCGCCGACGCCACAGGCACCGTCGCGTGCACCTCCAGGTCGCCCGGCGCGGTGAAGCTCATCTGGCCCGCCGTCGACGTCGGCAGAGACAGGCCGAACTCGATCCCCCCGCCCTTCAGCTCGCGCAGACCCGTCGAGCCGGCCAGCTCGAGCTTGTGCCCGCCCCGGCCGGTGACGATCAGCACCAGCCGCCCCTTGCGGTCGTAGCCCAGCGGCGCGGGCTTGCCCCCCAGCGTCATCCGCGCCACGCCCACAGACGCCAGCGACAGCGGCACGGCGACGGGCTCGTCGCTCAGCGATCGGACCGTCAGCGTCCCGGTCAGCCACAACGCCTCGTCGCGCACGGTCGCCTGGTACGTCGCGTCGGTGATCTGGGCGACCTCGACCCGGTCGGCGGCGCGTCGGGCGGCCTCGGCGGTCGCCAGCAGCTTCTCGAACGCCTTCCGGTCCATCAGCACCGCCCGGTCCGTCGGGCCGATCAGCGCGGCGACGTCCTTCTGCGGCACGTAGATCCGGGGCGCTTTCTCATCGGGCCCCCGCTGCGCCGCGGCCGGCTCGGCCACCGCGGCCGCGACGCCCAGTATCGCCAGGCATAGCATTCGCGCTTTCATGGCCTTACTCCTTCTCGCCGGCCTCGGCGGGCTCGTCGTCGGGTTCGTCGGACTGGTCGGCCTCGCCGACGGGGGCGAGTTCGGGTGGGGGCGCGTCGGGCCGGCCGGGCCTCGAGCGGATGTGGTGCGGCAGGGCGCGGAACAGCCAGTGGGCCGCCCACAACCCCAGCACGATCATCCCCGCCCACAGCCCGCTGCGGACCAGCTCCCAGGCCAGCAACGGCGCCACGAGCCTCGTGCCCACCGTCAGCAGCGCCGCCAGCAGCACCAGCAGGCAGCGGTGGAACCAGCACAGCTTCAGCGCCGCCGCACCGACCAGGAGGATCACCGCCCAGACGGCGATGTTGAACGCCTCCTTCCCGCAGGTGAGCACCTTCAGCCGCCCGGGGGCCCCCTGGCAGATGAAGTCCCATGCCCGGCCCTGCTCGGCGAGCTTGAAGCCCACGCTGCCCGGATAGCCGCCCGCCAGCACGGACAACTGCCTCGGCCCCGACGCCAGCCTCGAGAAGACCGGATCGAACCACAGCAGCAGTTGCCCCTCGGGCACCCTCAGCCGCCAGAGCGTCTGCTGGACCGGGATCTCTTCGGGCAGCTCGGGCGCCACCGGCGGTCCGCTCTCGACCGCGTAGCGAACCTCCAGGACCAGCCGCGTCACCTGGCCGGCCGAGGGGGGCAGGCGGACGATGATCTGATCGGCCCCCGCGCGCTCGACGGCCGCCTCCGAACCGTTCAGCAGCACGCTGAAAAGCGTCGCGCCCGCCGGCAGCGTCACCGGCAGCCGGTCGCCACGGCTCGTGGCGATCAGGTACGTCGCGTGCGTCGTCAGCGTCCCGTCGCGGCCGAGAACCTGCTCGACGATCGCACCGGTCGCGATCGTCGTGAACACGTCCGCCTCCTGCTGCGCGTAGACCGGCAGCGACAGCTCGAAAGGCGGCGCGTCGTAGCGGAAGGCCAGGCTGGCCCGGCCGCGGTGGGTCGATTCGGGCACGTCGGCTGCGCTCGTCGGGTCGCCCGCCGTCAGGTCCTTCGCCGTCGGCTCGCCGATGGCGAGCGTGTCGGCCTTGGCCACCGCGATGAAGCCGGTCTGGTCGGACAGCTTGCCGGCGGCGAGGATCGGCTCGACGACGACCACGGCCGCCTTGCCCGCCTCGGAGGCCTGGAACTTCCGCCGCAGCGTCACGCGCAGCCGGTACTGCCCGATCGTCGGCGACTGGAGGGCGACCTTGTAGTAGGCCCACCGGACCGCCGGCCGGGTGGACGCCTCCGCCTTCGCCCGCTGGTCGGCGGGCAGCTCGTCGATGCGGGGCTTCTCCTTGATCTCCGGCCCGTCGATGCGGACGCCGGCGTCGGCCAGGCCGGCGGGCATCTTCAGGTAGAGCGTGTCGACCGGCGCGTAGAGGATGCGGTAGTCGATCACCGCCTCCTCCTGGACCGAGCCCGGCTGAACGTCCACCAGCCGGTGCACGACCGCCGAAACCTGCGTGGGCTTCACCGCGATCCGGAAGGCCGCGCCCGCCGCCTTCGTCCGGTCGATCGACCGGAACTCGAACGCCATCACCGGCGACGTGCCCGGCGTCTTCGCCCACTTCGTCGCGCGCCCCAGCGGCAGCGACTGAAGCTGCCGCAGCGTATCGACCTCCGCCCGCAGCCGATCCGCCAGGGACAGCAGCACCTGCCCGCTGTACAGCCGCACGTTCTTCGCGTCGGCCAGCGGGAGGGCGAAGTCGATCGGCGCGTCGGCGGCCGTCCGCGGCGCGCGGGCGGCGACCGTCAGCGTGATCGAGCCGGTCACCTCGCGCTTCAGCAGGATGTTGACCTTGCGCGTGGGGCCCGCCCCGGCGAGCTGGTGATCGTCGACGAGGCTGCTCGGGCCGATCGATTGGATCTCCCACGGCTCGGGCAGGTTCAGCGAGAGCTGGAACAGCCCCGCCCGCTCGATCTGGTAAGTCAGCCGCCCGTGCAGGTCCATCCGGTCGCTGTCGGCCGATACGGTCCACAGGTGGGCCGCGGCGATCCGCGGCTCGACGGTGTCGATCTCGAGCGTCCCGCCGTAGTCGGCCGTGATGAACCGCCACGCCGTCGCGCCGCTTCGCCCGCGGAGCGGTTTCGGCAGCCGCCCGGTGTCCACGCGGGCGAGGTCCTTCGCCTCGGTCAGCTCGACGCTGCGGCGCGGCGAGTGGGTGACGGCCACCAGGCCCGTCCGCCGCAGCACCTGCTGCGTGACGATCGGCGCCAACTGCACCTTGACGGTCGATTCCTTCAGGAACAGCTCCATCCTGACCGTCAGCGTGTACTTGCCCTTCGCCTGGCTGAACAGTTGCACGCGGAGGTTCTGCGCCTTGCCCGCCGCGTCGATGTCCCACTTGGCAATGTTGGCCCCCTCGACGCCCGTGACGCGAAAGCCGCCGGGCAACTGCACGGTCAGCGAGTCCACGCCCCGCCGGCGGATGTCGTAGGTGAACGTCACGTCGTGGCGGATCAGCGCCTCGGCGACGTCGATGTGCTGGAGCTGCTCGGAGATGATCACCGGCGCCAACTCGGCCGCCGCCTGCGTCTTCGGCTTCCAGCTCAGCTTGACCGCGGTGGCCGCGCCGAGAAACGCCCGCAGCCGCGTGGCCTTCTTGCCCGCCAGATCGACCTGGTCGGTCGTCGCCGCCAGCATCGGCTCGACGTCGACCTTCATGTTCTCCTCGGGGATCGCCAGCTCCAGGGTGGTGATCGCGGCCGCCGGGATGCGGAAATTCAGGACGTTCAGCCCGGGCTGGGTGACGAGCTGGCGGACGAAGTCCACCACGAGCGTCCGCCGCCCCTTGCCCTTCGTCAGCAGGACGTACTTCCCGCCGACGACGCGGAGCAGCGGCGTGGGGGCCGCCGGCTTGGGCGCGGGCTTCGCCGGCGGCGCGAAGCGGACCTTCGAGACCGCCACGTCCGCCAGCCCGATCGGCACTTCCACCCACCCGTCGGCCAGGATGTCCACCGTCAGCTCGAGCTGCATCTCGGCCAGCTCCCCGCCGACCTTGCCGGTGAACCTCGCGGTGGACACCAGGTACGGCGCGGGCGCCTCCGCCACCGCCGCCGGGTCGCCGCGGGCCGCCCGCCACAAACGCTGAAACTCCGCGTACGGCAGGAAGACGCCCTGCTTCTCGGACTCGAAGACGCCCTTCAGCTTGTCGTAGGGCACGTAGACCTTCGCCGGCCGAGTCGTCGCCGGCTGGGCGGAAGCGGCGGCCGCGACCAGGCTGACGACCAGGACGGACCCCAACCATCGCAACGGCGCATGGAGGCTGTTCATACCGTGTTCTCCCTTGGCAGACATTAAGCGCATGTGGAGCATTCTCGTGACTTAAGACGCACGGGAAAGCGTTTTGTTTGGGGGAATCCGCAATCCGCGACCAAGCCGCGGCGCGCCCGGACCCGTAGGGCGGATCTCCCGCATGAACGTCTCCCCGATCGGCGGCGAGCCGCTTGCGGCTTCGCGAGTAACACGGCAAGCTGACCCGACGGCACGTCGGCGGGAACATCGGACCCGCAGGATCTGTCCTTTCCCGTGAGAGAAAGACCCGATCACCTGCATCCCCCCAAAGAGCAAACGAAAGGAAGCCCATGCGACAGAAAGGCGACACGTGGAACGAGTCCGAAACGTGCACCGACGTGCACGTCGTGACGGTCTGACAAACCGTTCTACGCGCCGGCGGGGTTTCAGCGTAAGATGCTCCTCACACGTCACCGGCGGCGGTGCGGCCGGGCGCTCGCCTCCGCGGCCGCGACGAGGAAAGGAACGGCCATGCGCCCCAGACCGACGGGCATCATCCGGATCACCTGCTGCCTGCTCGCGGCGACGGCCTCCTTGTCCCCGGCCGCCGGCGAGGCCGCCCTCGAGGCCGACTGGCTGACGCAGGCCCGCACGCAGACCGAATCGGCCCGCAAGGGCGCGGGGCGGCAGGGCAGGATCAGCACGGCAGACGACGCCGCCGGCGCGGTCGACGGCGTGAAGGACGGCAAGTGGGGCTTCCACACGGCCAACGAGCGCGAGCCGTGGTGGCAGGTCGATCTGGGGCGGACCCGCCCGCTGGGGCGGATGACCGTCTACAACCGCTGCGACGCAACGGCGGGGCGAAACGCGAGGCTGATCGTCCTGCTGGGCGACGACGGCAAGACGTGGCGGCGGGTCTACCAGCACGACGGCAAGACGTTCTACGGGCAGACCGACAAAAAGCCGCTCGTGATCGAGATGACCGGCCGGAAGGCCCGCTTCGTCCGCATCCAGTTGCCGGGGACGAGCTACTTCCACCTCGACGAGGTGGAGATATACGCGCCCGATGACGCGAAGAAGAACATCGCCCTCGGCCGGCCCGCAGACCAGTCGAGCACGAGCACGTGGTCCAGCGGCCGTCGGGCCGTGCTGACCGGGAAGGGCGCGGCGGATCTGCCGATCGCCGAGGCCGTCCGTCGCGGGCTGAGGCTGGCGGAGGACCTGGCCGCCAGGGCGGTGGACACAGGGCCTGCCGTCGACGAGCTGAAGCGCGTCGCCGCCGAAGACAGGGCCCTGCCCGCCGACGCCACGGGCGAGCGGCGGAAGCAGCTCTACTTCCGCGCCCGCCGCGCCGTCCGCGCCTTGGCGCTGTCCAACCCGCTGCTCGACTTCGACAGCATCCTGATCACCAAGCGGCAGCCGGGCAGCTACAGCCACATGTCCGACCAGTACTACGGCTGGTGGAGCCGCCCCGGCGGCGGGATCTACGTGCTCGAGGGCATCCGGACAGGCCGGGCGAAGCCGCGCTGCATCACCGACGGGCTCCTCCCGCCGGGCAGCTTCCTGCGGCCGGACCTGTCGTACGACGCAAAGAGGGTCCTCTTCGCCTATTGCCGCCACTACCCCGCCACGGCGGGCCTGGGCAACAAGGTCCACAAGCCCTCCATCCCGGAGGACGCGTTCTATCAGCTCTACGAGATGAACATCGACGGCACGGGCCTTCGCCGCCTGACGCGCGGCCGGTACGACGACTTCGACGGCCGGTACCTGCCGGACGGGCAGATCGTGTTCCTCTCGACGCGGCGGGGGCAGTTCTTCCAGTGCGGGCGGTCCAGCGCGATGGCCACGCTGTCGGCGGACCTGCCGGACAGCTACGTCCGCTGCGGCGGGGGCAACAGGCGGCCGGTGGCCATCTACACGCTGCACGTGATGGGCGCCGACGGGAAGGACCTGCGGGCCATCTCGCCGTTCGAGAACTTCGAGTGGACGCCCTCGGTCGCCGCCGACGGGCGGATCCTCTACGCGCGGTGGGACTACGTCGACCGCCACAACAACGCCTACATGAGCCTCTGGTCGACCAATCCCGACGGGACGAACCCGCAAGGGGTCTACGGCAACTTCACGCGGACGCCCCACGCGATCTTCGAGGCCCGCGCCGTGCCCAACTCCAACAAGATCGTCTTCACCGCCTCGGCCCACCACTCCATCACCGGCGGGAGCCTGGTCCTGCTGGACGCCGACGTCGGGCAGGACGACTTCGCCCCCATCACCCGAATGACGCCGGAGGTCTGCTTCCCCGAGATCGAGGGCTGGCCCGCCACCTACTACGCCAACCCCTACCCGCTTTCGGAGACGCATCACCTGGCCGCCTGGAGCCCCAATCCGCTCCGCCGCGAGGGCGGGGGCAACCCGGGCAACTCGCTGGGCGTGTACCTGTTCGACGCGTTCGGCAACCTCGTGCTGCTCCACCGCGACCCGGACATCTCCACGATGTACCCCATCCCGATCCGCCCGCGAAAGGCGCCGCCCGTGATCAGCGACCGGATCCGCCGCCACGACGACGGCACGGAGGACGACGAGGGCCGAATGATGCTCGTCAACGTCTACGACGGCCTGGCCGGCGCGGCGGCCGGATCGGTCAAGCGCCTCCGGATCGTCGGCGTGCCCGCGAAGGTCCAGCCCCAGATGAACAGCCCGTCGATCGGCGTCACGCGGGAGGACCCGGGCAAGTGCGTGCTCGGCACCGTGCCGATCGAGGCCGACGGGTCGGCCTACTTCCGCCTGCCCGCCGGCGTGAACGTCTTCTTCCAGGCGCTGGACGCTCACGGCCGAGCCGTCCAGACGATGCGGACGGTCACCTACGTCCAGCCGGGGCAGACGCTCTCGTGCATCGGCTGCCACGAGCCGCGCAGCTCGGCCCCGCCGAGGGCGCGGCCGCTGGCGTCGCTGCGGGCGCCGTCGAAGCTGACGCCCGGCCCGCCGGGCACATGGCCGCTGCGATACGACCGGCTGGTCCAGCCGGTGCTCGACAAGCACTGCACGCGCTGCCACAAGCCGGGGGGCGAGAAGAAGGCGATCGCGAGGCTCGATCTGACGGCGGGCAAGTCGTACGGGGCGTTGATGAAGCACGGCGGGGGGAAGGCCCTGGAGCACAACGTGCGGACGAAGTACCTCGCCGGCCGGTCCGCGCCGGGGCAGACGGTCGCGCTGGCCAGCTCGCTGCCCGCGATGTTCCTGGCCGACAAGCCCCACAGCGGCGTCCGCCTCGGCGCCGGCGAGATCGACCGGCTGATGACCTGGCTGGACACCTACGCCCAGCGGCTGGGCAGCTTCAGCAACGAGCAGGAGGCCCGCCTGCTGGAGCTGCGGCGCCGATGGGCCGACATGATCGATGCCGGCCGGCTCCGGAGACCCGAAGGGTCGGCAGGGAATAGCCGGGGGCGCAAGCCCCCGGTAGCCGACTCCCAATGAGAACGAGCCCCGAAGGGGCGAGAGAGGCCTCCGAGAGAAGCTCCTCGCGAGGCACTGCAAAGCAGCCAAAGGACGCCCTCATGCTCAAGAACATTGACCTGTCCCGGAAGGTCAAGAAGACCGAGTACAAGGAAGCCAAAGACGCCCTCGAGCTGCGGCTGGCGGCCCTCCAGCGGCGGGTGAAGGAGCTGGGCATCCCGGTGATCATCGCCTTCGAGGGATGGGGCGCGGCGGGCAAGGGGACGCTGATCAACGAGCTGATCCTCCCGCTGGACCCGCGCGGGTTCAAGGTCCACTCCGCCCTCTCGCCGAACGAGGAGGAGGCGCTCAGGCCGTTCTTGTGGCGGTTCTGGCGATGGACGCCGGCGAGGGGGTTCCAGGCGATCTTCGACCGCAGTTGGTACCGACGCGTGCTGGCCGACCGCGTGGCGGGCGAGGTGAAGGGCAAGCAGCTCCAGCAGGCCTTCGAGGACATCCGCTCGTTCGAGCGCCAGCTCGCCGACGACGGCAACGTGATCATCAAGTTCTTCCTGCACATCTCGAAGGGCGAGCAGAAGCGGCGATTCGAGAAGCTCCGCGACAACCCCGCGACGGCCTGGCGGGTGACGAAGGAAGACTGGAAGCAGCAGCGGGCGTACTCGGAGTACCTCGCGGCCACCGAGGAGATGCTCGCCGAGACGGACACGGACGTGGCGCCCTGGACGATCGTCGAGTCGGAGAACCACCGCTTCGCGACGCTGAAGATCTTCAACACCCTCGCCAACGCCCTCGAGCAGCGCATCGCCCAAGTCGAGCAGGAGAGCGAATCCGACGCCCCCGCGCCGGCCGCCAAGCCCCTGCCCGCCGAGCTGAACACCGCCATCCTCGACGGCGTCGACCTGTCGCTGGCGCTCGAGCGCGAGGAGTACCGCCGGCAGCTCAAGAAGAAGCAGAACCGGGTCCGCGAGCTGGAGCACGAGATCTACGTGCGTCGGATCCCGGTGGTGATCGTCTACCAGGGCTGGGACGCGGCCGGCAAGGGGGGCAACATCCGCCGGCTGACGCGGACGCTGGACCCGCGGGGCTACGAGGTCGTGCCGATCGGCGCGCCGAACGACCTGGAGAAGTCGCACCACTATCTCTGGCGGTTCTGGACGCAGATGCCGAAAGCCGGGCACATCACGATCTTCGACCGCAGTTGGTACGGGCGGGTGATGGTCGAACGGGTCGAGGGCTTCTGCACGGAGGCGGAGTGGAAGCGGGCCTACCGCGAGATCAACGAGACCGAGCAGCACATGACCAACTTCGGCACGATCGTGTTGAAGTTCTGGCTGCACATCGACCAGGACGAGCAGCTCCGCCGCTTCGAGCAGCGGAAGGTCATCGCCCACAAGCAGTGGAAGATCACCGAAGAGGACTGGCGCAACCGCGAGAAGTGGGACCGCTACAAGGTCGCCGTCGAGGAGATGCTCTTTCGCACGTCCACCCCCCACGCCCCCTGGACGATCGTCGAGAGCAACTGCAAGTGGTACGCCCGCGTCAAGGTGCTCGACACCGTCTGCGACGCCATCGAAAAGCGCCTGGACTGAAGATGAATGACGAATGTCGAAGCTCCAATGACGAACCAATGACGAACCAATGACGAATGTCGGATGTCGAATGCCGAGTGAAGGAACCAAGACAACAGCCGACGACGACGACGATCAACGGCAGGAGTTCCGCGCAGTATGACGTTGGTGGTTCCGAACGACGTGCGCCAGACAGCAAGCTGCCCTGTTGCCCAACCGCCCCGACGAGCCGGTTTAGCGGCGGCCGGCACGGCCGCCTCCGGAGCCCCGGAGGGGCGAAAGAACTCGCCGGGGCCGTTCGTCATTCGAGCTTCGTCATTGATTCGTCATTCGAGCTTCGTCATTCGTCATTCCGAAGGGAATCCATCATGACCCGACGTTCCGTTCCGATCGTGGCGGCCGCCGTGCTGCTGGCCGCCGGCCTCCTGCCGGCGGGGCCGGCGAAGGTGGACCACCGCAAGGTGGACCGCCAGATCCAGTCCCGCAACGCCGCCCGCCTGGACAAGGGCGGCCGTATCCGCCTCGAGCTGCTCGGCAAGGGCGTCGTCAAGGACCGCCGCACGTTCCCGCCGCACGTGGTGGACGGGGACGTGCACTCGCGCCAGGTCGTCACCGGCGCGCCGTACCGGTTCCGCATCGACCTGGTCGACGAGCTGCCCGTCGAGGCGATCCACTTCATCTGTAGCGACTACGTCAACGAACAGAGCCCCAAGGACGTCGCGGTCAGGCTCTCGGACGGGACGAAGCTCACCAAGGTGCTGGAGAAGATCCCCGCCCAGCGCCGCAAGCCCAAGCCTCGCCAGCGCCTCGACGTCGGCGGCAGGAAGGTCCGCTGGGTCGAGGTGACGGTCCTGACCAACCACCCGGGCGGCCTGCTCAAGAGCGGCAAGCCGTGCGGCTGGGGCGGGATCGGCGAGATCGAGGTCGTCACGTCGGCCGACCTGGCGCCATATCTGACCGTCGACGACTTCAATCCCGATCTGCCCACCGACATCCGCAGCAAGGCGAGGCGGCGGGACTACTCCGACGTGACGGTCAGCCTGCCGTCGGTCATCCCGCTCGGCGCGCGGCCGGGCATCTACATGACCGGCGAGGAATGGAAGGCCCTGCTGGAGACCATGCGCAACAGCCCGCGCGGAAAGCCCGTCCTCGACGGCGTGGTCGCGATGGCCGACGGGTATCTGAAGTCGCCGGTGGCGTTCCCGGACCCGAACGTCCCGGCCCAGACGAAGGACCGCGGCGACCCGCCGGCGAGGGCCCACGACGCCCTGTCCAAGCAGGCCGGCGTGTGCGGGTACGCGTGGCTGATCACGCGCGAGGCGAAGTACGCCCGGCGCGCCCGCGAGGTCCTCGTCGGCTACGCCGAGCGCTACCCCGACGACTACAAGGAGCACAAGGGCGTCAACGCCAGCGACACGTCGAAGGTGATGGCCCAGCGGCTCAGCGAGGCGATGTGGCTGATCCCGCAGATCCAGGCCTACGACATGACGGCCGACAGCGGCGCGTTCTCGGCCGACGACCGGAAGCTCGTCGAGGAGGACCTCATCCGGTGTGCGATGACGTTCATCCACCGCAAGACGCCGGCGGCGAGGACGGTCGCGGCGAAGACGGCGGCCAATCCCAACTGGCGGACGGAGGCGGCGGAGAAGAAGAAGCGGCCCGGCGCGCTGGGCAACTGGACGGCCTTCTACAACATGGCCTACATCCACGGCGGGAGCGTCGTGGGCGATCGGGACTGGATCGACGTCGGCGCCGACGGCTTGAAGTACATGATCGAGAACGGCATCGGCGAGGACGGCATGTGGGGCGAGGGGGCGATCGGCTACCAGCAGTTCGCCCGCCACGCCATCGTCGGCGGGCTGGAGGCGCTCGCCCGCAAGGGCATCGACCTCTGGAGCTACAAGGCCAACGCCTTCAAGAACCTCTTCGACTCCGAGTTCGCCTACGCCTATCCGGACGGGACGAGCCCGGGCATCAACGACTCCGGCCGGGCGCCCGTGGGCAGCGGATGGACGGCCATGGCGTTCGACTACGCCTTTCTCCGCTACGGCGACCGGAACTACGCCCACACGGTCAACAAGACGCACCGCCAGCTCCACCAGTCGCCCGCCTGCTACTTCCCCACGCGGATCTACAAGCCCCTGCCAGAGGTCCCCGTCCAGGGGCAGGGCTCGATGGTCTTCGACAAGCTCGGCTACGCGATCCTCCGCGGCACCGACGGGGGGGGCGAGACGTTCCTCCTGATGGACTACGGCCCGCACGGCGGGGTGCACGGGCACCGCGACAAGCTGAACCTGATCCTCTTCGCCGACGGCGACGAGCTGGCGGGCGAGCCGCAGATGTTCCGCTACGAGGACGACCGGCACGCGAACTGGTCGACGCGCTCGATCGCCCACTGGACGCTGAGCGTCGACGAGCATTCGCAGAACCCCACGGCCGGGCGGCTCGTCTGCTTCGCCGACGCCGGCGAGGTCAAGGTCATCCGCGCGCAGGCCGGCGGGGCGTACGCGGGCGTCGCGCTGGACCGCACGGCCGTCCAGATGCCCGGCTACGTCCTGGACGTCTGCCGCGCGTGGGGGCCGGCGGAGCACACGTTCGACTACCCCCTCTGCTTCCGCGGGACGCTCGACCGGATGGAAGGCGTCGAGGACGCCTCGCTGAAGCCGATGGCCTCCACGACGCCCGGCTACAAGCACATCCTCGCCGCCGGGCCCGAGGCGGTCGAGGGCGACTGGACGGGCGTCTGGTCGCGCGAGGCGGCCGAGGCGGACCCGAACGGCCAGACGACCGACGAGCGACGCGGCGGGCCCGCCAGCCGGGTCCGGGCCACCGTCCTGGCGGCGCCGGGCACGAAGGTGCTGCTGGCCAACGTGCCCGGCAAACGCCAGCAGGCCATCCTCCGCCGGACCGGGAAAGACGCCACCTTCACCTGCCTCGTCGACCCGTACCGCGCCGCCGACGCCGTCCGGTCGGTTCAGGCGATGAAGACGGCCGGCCCGATCGGCGCCACGGGCATCGAGGTCAGGCGGGCCGACGGCGGGACCGACCTGATCGTCATCCGCCACGATCCCGTCACCGACGGCAAGCCGGGACCGGAGACGCGCTTCGCCGGCCAGGCCACCCGGGCACTGGTCACCATCTGCCGCCTCGACAAGAACGGCAGGCAGACCGGCCGAGTCGAGTTGGGCGGCGCCGCGGCGGAATGACCAATGGCGAATCCCACGGATCAGGACCCGTGGGCGCCCCGCGCCGAGAACGCCCTCGCCCCGCCCCGCGCGATGCGTCCCTCCCCGCACAGCGCGTGCAGCGCGTCGAAGATCCGCCGGTGCTCCAACGCGTCCCACGGATCGATCGTCGCGTAGAGCGAGGAGAACACCTCCGCCGCCGCCACGCTGCCCAGCGCCGTGACGATCCGCTCGACGCTCGCGGCCAGCCACTCATCCAGCGTGCGGTACGACCGCTGCCCGTCCAGGCGCACCGGCGGGCGGCTGCGCGGGACCCACTTGCCCGACCGCCGCTTGAACCGCGCCGCGCCCCACGGCTTCGGCGAACCCAGCTTCTCGGCCCCGACGAACTCGATCCGATCCGACCACAGGACGTACTCGACGCACTCGCGCGGGATGCTCTCGTGGAAGCGGGCGACCTCGCCGCTCTCCCGCTCGGCCCGGGCGGCCCACTCGTTCTTGTCGATGACGAAGACGACCATCGCCGACCCGGCGCCGAAGGCCCGCGACCGCCCCCGCGTGTAGCCGTGCGCGATCGCCGGGTCCGTCGCCGCCCACACGCCCCGCTTGTGAAACAGCCCGACCTCGCGGATCTTCTTCGCCCGCACCGCCGACGTGCCGTGCCAGAACGCCAGCCGCCTCTCGCCCAGCTCCGCGTATCGCCGGCTCGCCGCCACGCCGTGCATCGACGCCCACACGTTCAGGTCCGCCGCACCCGCCAGCCGCCGCCGCGCCGAGTACGCCAACGCCGCCAACGTCGCGTTCCACGCGCACCGTCCCCGCGGCAAGTACGCCAACAGCTTGTACCCGTCGGTCACCAGCCGGCGGTCCTTCGACCAGGGTGTCTCGTCGATCTGATCCACTTCCGACTCGGCTCCTTCTCAGTGGTATGGTGTCCCGGTTCTCTCCGTCAGCTCACACGTGCGCATCTCCTGGTGCTCCGTCGCCGGTGAACCGATGGGTGCCGTGGCTTGCAAAGCGAAGCGGAGCAACCACGCGGCGCCCGAGCCATCAAAGGACCCGCGAGAGAGCCTAGCCTCTTGGCCGCCGGTAGGACAGCTCCGGGTATCCTCTGCCGGCGGTGAGCTTCTGTCCGAGGCGGGCGACTTTCGGGTTCGGGTCGTAGCGGGCGAGATCGAACAGGCGGTGGTGATCGGTGGCGTCGAGGTGCTCCAGTTGGGCGGCCGTCTCGAGGCGGACGCATGCGCTGGGGTCCTTCAGCCCGCGCTCGAACCACTTCGGCGCGGCCGCGGCGGCGTGGCGGGCGAGCGCGGCGATCGCGGCGCCGCGGATTCGCTTCTCGGGCGAGTCGGCCAGCGGCTCGATCAGCTCCGCGTCAATCCCGTCGCAGCGGAGCATCGCGCGGAGCGCGGCGGCCCGCACGCGGACGTCCTCGTCGTCGAGGTACATCGCGCACCACTCGAACAGGTCCGGGTCGGACATCTCCGCCAACAGGCCCAGCCCGCGGACCCGCCGCTTGGGCCGCTGGTCCTCGATCAGCTCGAGCGCCTCGGCCTCGCGCGGGTCCACCTCCGGCGGCTCGGGCTCGACGTGGACGTCGGCCGGCCGCACCGGGCGATAGACGCGGAGGCTGTTCGGGTCGATCTCGACGCCGTCGAAAAACTCGCCCAGCCACTGGCGGGCCATCTCGATCAGCTCCGTCCGCCGGATGCCGCGCCTCGGCTCGGACTGCGTCCGGTTGGTCACCCACTTCGACAGCCGCACGATCCCCGCGTGCCGCCGGCCGACGCCCTTGTGGGGCTTCAGGCCCAGCACGCTGTTGATCCACTCGGCCAGCTCCTTCGGCGTGGCCGGATGGTCCATCGGCTCGCCGCCGCCTCGGACCACGTCGGCCGGGACCGGCCCGTCGATCGCCAGGATCCCGTTGCGGCAGCGGATCTTCTTCGTGCCCAGCTTCCGCCGCAGCGCCGCGAGGTCGAGCTCGCAGACCAGCACGACGGGCCGGGCGTGGGCGCGGCGGGCCTTCGTCTTCGCCCGCCCCAGCGCGTAGCCCCGCCCGGCGGCGAACCACACGCGGCGGGAGGGCTTCTTCGGCATGAAGCCCTCCGCCGCGATCCGCCGCGCGCTGCGGTCGGTCGTGCCGTGAAACCAGACCATCTGTCGGCCTCCCCTATCCGCGGTAGCGGTACGTCACCGGCGGGGCGTATTTCTGGAACCGCCGCCTCGCGTCGGCGCTCAATGTCCGGAACGCCTGGGCCGACAGCGTCACGCCGCGCCGGCCCAGCCGGGCCGCGACGTTCACCGTCTTGCCGATCACGTCGAACCGCCGATCGCCGGCCGGCCCGAAACTGCCCGCCAGCACCGGCCCGACGTGGACGTTGACGTTCAGGTACGTGTCGAGCCCGTACTCCGCCGCCGCCGCCCGCGCCGCGGCCGCCAGGTCACACAACGCGAAGATCGCCGCCTCCGCCGCCTCGGTCGGGAAGACGACCAGCCCGGCGTCGCCCATGAACTTGACGATCGTCGCCCCGGCCGGCTTCAGATGCTCGGCCGCGAGGCAGTAGAACCGCTGGAAGAAGCCCGCCACGAGCGAGTCCTCCTCACTGGAGGCCCACTCACTGATGCGGGACAGATCGAAGAACGCCACGCCGAGCGTCTCGGCGCGGCAGTCATCGGGCAGATTCTCCGAGGTCGGGTCCTGCCCTGGGTCGTGGGAAGCGCCCCCGCGGCCGCGCCCCGTGGTGGGGGGTTTGCACATGCTGCGTCCCTTCTAATAAGGCATATAACGTTGGCGTGGCTGTATAGCTCGGGGTTCCTGGGGCGCAGGGATGTGTTAGGCTTCTTTGGTTGAGATCGTAGGATCGAGAGAGCTGAAGGAGCCAAGCAGATGGGCAGGAAGTCCGAGTTGAGCCCGGCCGA
>Ga0180437_10003590_pt1 | contig 22907 bp, 31 predicted proteins | sample SS_ome_4_FD_132410 | JGI IMG/M metagenome (GOLD analysis project Ga0180437, IMG submission 132410) | Hypersaline lake sediment archaeal communities from the Salton Sea, California, USA - SS_3_D_1 metaG | ecosystem: Environmental > Aquatic > Non-marine Saline and Alkaline > Hypersaline >...
ACCCGATACTCAAGAGAAAGCTAGAAGAACAAAAGTTTCTCGCGAACATACAAAGGAAATAGAACCTTTAAATCTACAGAAGAAAAAATTGATGGAAACTCTCAAGGAGATTAATAATAAAGTTCGAGATCATACCATTAGTATTCACGCACTTTTAAATTCTACATCAGAAAAATCTTCTTCATCTTTTACATTTAAATGTCCACATCCGGAATGTTCTGGATTTCTAGATAGTTCATGGTTATGTGGACTATGTGATAATAAAACTTGTAAAGATTGTATGGAAATAATTGGCGATGATCATGAATGTGATCCAGAAAAGGTAGAGACAGTCAAAATGATTCGAAGAGATACAAAGCCTTGTCCTGGCTGCGGAGAGTTTATTCATAAAATTCATGGATGTGACCAGATGTGGTGCCCAACTTGTAAAGTTGCTTTTTCATGGCGAACTGGTCAGATTGAGAGAGGAACTATTCATAATCCAGAATATTATAGATGGATGCGAGAAAATAATGAAGAAATTCCTCGTCCGCGTAATAATGACTGTGGACAAATTCCGGATGCTTCCTTTTTACTAAGAAGTATTAGAAAGATTTGGGTTCCAACTGGACCCTCGGGAAGAATGAATGATGATTTACATGTACATATACTATATAATTGTCATAGACTTATTCAGCATATTAATTTCTTGGATCAGGGGTATCGTAGAGAAGCAACTGCTAAAGATGCTAGACTAGAAGATTTAAGAGTTAAGTATCTACTAAATGAAATTACAAAAGAACATTGGATGACAAAGATACAAACTCAAGACAAAGCCTTTAAAAAGTCTACAGATACAATTAATATTTGGAGACTTGTTCGAGAAACTGCATTGCCACTTTTATGGTATACCGTAGAACAATTTCACGAAACAGAAGACATAACCGAGCTAAAAAATCGTCTAATGAAAAATGTATTTCCACATCTAGAAAAAATTCGACTATTTTGTAACGAATCATTCATTCGTATCGGAAAATTATATTGTAGCGAAAATGAAATTATTACACCAGCATGGTCTAATATGGGATATAAAGCATACAAACGAACAACTGCTTCAAATTAAATTATTTAATTTACTTAAAGGTTTTAGGTCTTATTAACACAACGTGAATATGGAGTTTCCAGACGACCTGCTATTCTACATGTGTGATGTTACAGATATACCATATACTAGATATTTTAGACTTATAAATAAATCAATGAATAACTATGTAAGTCTAAAGTATAAAATATATAAAATGGTAAGTTTTATTAAAAGACACTACGCGCCTGATCATTTAAAAATGATGTATAACACTGGATTAATTGTACATACTAATAAACTAAGAAGTAAAATTCATCTCGACAAAAATTCCCTACTTGAGAATTTAAATTTAATTAAGAATGAACACTTATGTACATATCTCACGGAATACTTACAGGATATACAAGTTACTACACATTCTGTTATATTAAATCTTTTATAAAAAAGTAAATATCTATGTTATTTTCCAAGTGTCTAAATACAAGTAAACGCAATAAAAGACATCTGACGTGATTACAATCATTCTTACATGTACATGTAAGCTCTTTAATATTCATAAAAGACATCTTAAGTTTAGGCAATAATAGGTGATAATAAAATATAGTATTCCACGTTTCGTCGAATTTTATTTTACGTTTAGCATACATTGGATTTTCATGTAATTCATTAATAATTCTATAACTTTTTTCTGTAATAAGCGACTGAATACACATTATAATATTTTTATTTTTCATTTTTAAAAATTTTTTGTAAAGTTTAACTTCGAATAAACAATTACTATCTAAATAATATTTTATGTAGTTATTGATCGTATTATTGTTCATATTATTTATTTCATTTGGACTATAATAGTGATCATAAAACTCTGATGGTCTATAGTACTGTGCAGTTTGGTCTGTTGTAACTAATTTATACTCATTAAAAACATAATCATACTCGTAGAATTCTGTAATTCTAGGTTTAATAAAGAGCATCGCATGTCTTTTTGGGCATTTCCATACGTTAAATCTATAATCAAATTCTAATTTTGGATGCATTGGGTCATGATCCAGAATATCTCCAGATACTCTGATAATATCTGTTATCATTAATAAGAATATGATCTTTTAACTTTAATACAGTTTTTATTATATTCTTCACTTTTAGATTTTGTCAAGCCAGGTAAACTTCTATATATAATCTCATTTTCTATATTAACTTCTTCTAATTCATTTACAACTTGTTCATATATAAAATCAGTTGAGTAATTAAATCCATACTGTCTCGTTATTAGAGGAACTTCCATTTATACTATAATAAACAATTTATTTAAGTTAATTAATCTATGTATGGTGTGGGGTTCGAACCCACGAAGCTTACGCTATCAGGACTTGAGCCTGACCCCTTAGACCACTCGGGCAACCATACATACATGAATTAATCCTTGAGTCTATGTTTCTTACATAACGGATACTTACCAGCATATCTGGGTGAAATAAATTTTTCTTTACATTTTTTACAGATATATTCTTTGTATTCCTTTTTTTTACTATTATCAATCATACTTTTAATTTGATCCCAATTTGGATTATCGATATCAATCATTGGATCTTCCATTATAGTATAATATAACTTATATCTTTAAGTATTTATATAGATAGTATTGGTTTTTCATTAAATTGTCCCCAGTTGGCTTTAAATTTATAAAAATCTAAGGTTGTATAATATTCAGTTATTCTTTGTGTACCAGTATTATAGACGTCTGATGGATTTTTTATTTTAATTTTATTTTTTTCACAATAAACCTTATCTACCTTTAAAATTGTAAAAATTATATCTTCCTGTTTAATTGCATTTAATTTTAACTCTAAAATTTCTTCATTCGATGGATAATCACTAGATTTAAAATTTAATATAAAAGATTTGATACTTTGTAATTTATTATACTCATAGGTTCCAATATTCATACTAGGTTTTCTAGTCAACATTTGTGTAGACTCTGGTTTAAATAAATTAAAAAAATTAAGTCCAAATTCTGCAGTCGCGTGGGTGTAAAATATGATAGAATTTACTAGTTTTTCCTGTAAAAAATTATTTTCTAATATAGCTATTATACCCGTAAAATCTATAGAATTATGTGGTACAGCTAAATTTATAATATTATTTTTTATTAGTGTTATGTTATCTATTCCTTGTGTTACAAGTATTATAGAAATGTTACTGGGTATAGAATTTAATATTTTAATACTTGCTGGATCATCTGGTGATATTGCATTTATAACAATTATATACTTATTTACTATTTGTAAAAAATCAAAGGTATACTTTTTATAAAATAACGATTTTAAATTATGATACTCAATTTTACTCTTCAGATTATCATAATCAAAATTAAGTAAGTCTTCTGTAAAATGAATATAGTTTTCGTATAATTTATTAACATTTTCATCTTTACCTCTTGTAGACACGACAGTACAACCACATGATAACGCCTTATTGATTCTATGTACTTCTAGAATACCGTCTGAGTAGTAAGGTATATTTAAAACAATTTTTGTATTTACTAATAAATTTGTTAATTTATCTATTTTTTTATAATTATACCCAAAGTCAAATAGTATATTTTTGTCCGGATATTTACGCATTAAACGTTTATAAACATTTTCACGAGCATTGCTATGTGAACCAATGAAAACTATATCATATTCTTTAGTTTTATTAGGTGTATTTATTGGAAAATCAAAACAATAACAACATTTCGCACCCGAGTTCACAGTTTTGTTTATTACATCAACAGATAATGAATTATAATCAACAACTCCTGATACTCTTAATAATTGTTGGTAGTATTTATTATTAAATAAGACACTAGTAGGTTGTTCAGAATTTATAACTATGTAGTCTTTTTTATTCTTGTATTTATACAATAGAAGTTTATAAGCATAGTCTTGCTCATGTGCGCCGAAAATTATATAAGTCTCATTATCATCAAAATCTATAGTTTCTGTGTAAGTAAAATTATAATGTTTAGCCAGTTCTATAGCATTTTCTACAAAAATTAAAGAAAAACTGTAGACTTTCATTAAAATAATAATATTAAATAACTTTAAATTTATTTTTCGTTTTATAATATTAAAGTATTTTATAGTTAATAATAAATGGATCCAGAGATAGAAGATATCAAGAGACGACTATTGGCTTTAGAAAAGCAGGACTCTTCTTCGGTACAGTCTGTAAAATCGGAAAAGTCAGAGAAAAAGAAGAGTGAATATCAACTCCATATGAGTAATCGTTTAAAAGAACTAAAAACCGAAGCTGAATCTAATGGTGTAGAATTTGATAGAAAACAAGCCTTCAGTCAGGCGGCACGAGAATGGACAGCTAAAAAAAATAAATAAAAATGTTTAGTATAATTAAATGCTGTGTTTAGTACTTATTGTAATAATTTTATTACTTATAGCTTATGATAGAGTAGATAATTTTGCGAATTGTGGTCCATCGACGCCTAATATAGATCCACCAAAATGGTATGTTCCAGAACCTCTTGATTTAAATAAATGGGCTACACGAATGTATCCAGATATGGGTAGTTTACAGAAGAACATTAACTCTAGTGCTTACAGATTTTGGCAATATTAAATTGATTTAAAAATCTAACATATACTTATATAATGAGGAGTAATACATTGACGAATTGGTTTTATACTACGAATCAGATCATAAGTAAAGATTCGGATACAAAACCAACTCATCTATTACTTGATGGTGGTCGTGTTAAGATTAATAATAACTTAATAGACACTTTTTATAAACTATATGCTGAATGTATAGACAATAAAATACCATTACATGTTGTAGAACATAAAACAGAATTATTTAAATTTTTTAGTGATCTCGATTTTATTAACAAGGATGAAATGACGAAAGACTCATTAATCAACATTGTTCATACTATACAAGAAGGACTCTACTATATGTTTGATAACAATCATAATGTGATTATATGTACAACTGATAAAAAAATTACAGTAAAGGACAATGTTGAGTATATTAAACAAGGTGTACATTTATACTGGCCCGATTTGATTGTTAATATAGAAAATGCAATGCTTATTCGTGAACTAATAATTCATAAACTTAAGACTACATTTGGTGAAAGAGACTTAATAAATACTTGGGATGATGTGGTGGATTTATCTGTATATAGAACAAATGGTATTCGAATGGTTGGATCTAGTAAGTGTTCTTATGATAGGAGTAATGGTAAAACAGAGTTTATAGATGATAAAAGAGTGTATAAACCTACAGTAATAATTGACATGCATAAACAAATTTTAGAAAAAGAATTAGAGACGCTACTTAAAAGTACATATAATATGATAGTAACTACAAGTATTAGACTTACGGATGGAGAATTAACTAAAATAATAAATATACCGGAATTTTTGAAACTTCCAATTGTAAATGAATGTGAAGAATGTGAAGAACCATCGAGTAAAAGAGTTAGTTCTAGTAGTTTAGTATATCAAGAAATTGTAAGATTTTTCCGTATTCATGTTAAAAATTATTCAGCGGATGATATCAAAAAAATCTTAAATTTTGATGATAAAGTATATATTATATTAACTAAATCGAAATATTGTCAAAATATAGATAGATCTCATAATTCATGTCAAATATATTTTAAATTATCAAGGGAAGGTATTTGTCAAAAGTGTCACTGTATTTGTAATACTATGACTGGTCGGAAGTATGGATTTTGTAAAGATTATTCATCTGAATACATAAAATGTACAGAACATTTACTAAAGTTATTAAATTGGACTGGTAATAAAAATAAAGAAATTAACAAACTGGATCTACCAAATATATCTCAGATGTCATCCGGAATTTGTAAAGTGGATGATTTTCGTTTACATTTATATAATCAATTTACTAATAAGTCTCCTCCAAAACAAAGATCAAGGAAAAAAAGTACTAAATAAGATACATTTTTATAAGAATATAACAGATACCTACAGCTATACCTAATATTATAAGGCTTTGCGTATTAAACTCGCCATCTGTAATACATAAAAATGGTAAAGTCTTACAAAAGTTTTTAAAGTAACAATTACTAAATAGTATAAATAATATAGCAATAATTATAATTGACTGTAGTGTATCTTGATAATTAACGTTGGCTAACTTTTCCATAAATTTTAAACCACCCGAAGGTGGCGAGAAAGCTCTTGGTACCTGCTGTTGTTGTATCATTTGTTGCTGATATTCTAATTGTTCCTGTGACATTTGCTGTGGCATCTGCTGCTGTGGTATCTGCTGCTGTGGCATCTGCTGTGGTGGCATTTGCTGTGGAGGAGCCATTAAAGAATCTAAAGAAGTTTCATACTCAGATTCAGCCATTTATATATATAAAATAATTATTTTACAAATATATTACCGCAAATGTTTAACAAATTTTAAAAGATCCGGAATATTTAAATGTATCTGTTATATCCGTTATATTACCTGTGTATGATTTACACTGGGTTAATACTGTATTTTGATAAGAAATATATTCTAATATTGATTCCTTTGCTTTTCTAGATGTCCAGATGTGTAATTGTTTATGATCTTTCTCATATATTCCCGTAATCCTTCCACATGCCTGAATTAATGTTTCGCATGTCTGAAAAATAGGTGGTAGATATACCAAATCTGTAAGATGCCATTCGTTAGAGTCTTCAGTTTTATATGATTGACCTCTTCCCGCCTTGATCCCAGATACAATAACAATTTTCTTGGAATTTGAGTACTTCTTAAGATTTTTTAGAATCTCTTTTATATGAATTTTTTTAAACTGATATTTAAACTCTTCTTCTCTTACATAGACCGGAATAGTATCTTTTGTGTATAAAGTTGTATATTCCCCGTGATCGATTATAACATTTATATCATTGTTTGTGAAAAAGTCTTTTCCTATTTTTTCCTGAAGAATGATAAGAGATGTACAATTAAAAAGCACTACCTGATGAGAATCTCTTTTTAGAACATAATTAAGCAGTTCCATATACACTGAACAACATTCTTCAGCTTTATCCAATTTTGTGAGTCTCTTCACCGAATTTCCAAGAATGTGCCATTTTTTAATTTTATCAAATCCTACATAGAGTTCCTTCTTATCTAGCGAATAAACATTTTGGCATTTTATATCGGGAACATACTTAAACAAAGAAAATGGAGTAGCCGTGATATAATACTTATGGTCAAGATGTGTACTCTTATACATCTCGTCATACAAAATAGTAGATTGTTTACAGTCTTTTTTATCTAGATAAATCAGGTCTGCTTCATCTAGAATAATAATAAAATTATGATTAATCCTCTCAATTGTACAATACATTTTTGACAACTGTTGTACATTTGACAGACAAATATAAATAGATGGATCTTCTGTGATGGAATTATAACAATTTAACGAAGTTGGAAAATTCCATCTTTTACAAAATTGTAGCATATCTGCTGTAATATTTCTCAGTACAATAAATACTGATTTCTTATCTGTGAGACTCGAAAAAGATAAATCTTGAATATACTTTGTTTTCCCGCTCTGAGTTGGAGAGACTATGACAGACGTCATTTTGACATTTTACTGATTTTAAATATTCTAGACCTTAAAAAATGTCGTAATTTTAATTTAATTATTTCGCGATTTTTTCTAAAATTATTTTCTTGTGTAATTATTAAATACAAAATGGCTGGTGGTGGTCTTATCCAACTTGTTTCTATTGGTGCGCAGGATGTTTACCTTGTAGGTAATCCCCAGATTACTTTCTTTAAGGTAACTTACCAGCGCCACACAAACTTCGCGCGTGAGTGCATTGAGCAGACAATTCAGGGCACTCAGGGTTTCGGCCAACGTCTAACTATTACTGTTTCGCGTTCTGGTGATCTTGTAGGTCCAATGCATGTAGAGATTGAGCTTCCAGCTCTCAGTTCCAGCGTTGATGGTACTACACTAAGTGTTTACAATTCAGTTAGTACATCTGGTGTAACTGGTTCTGCTACCATGAACTGGTGCTGGGTTAACTACATTGGTTACCGCATCCTTAAGGAGGTAACAATAGAAATCGGTGGTCAGCCAATTGATCGTCACTACTCCACCTGGTTCTACATGTGGTTTGAGCTATCGACACCAGCTGCCAAGCGCGAGGGTCTTCAGAAGATGGTTGGTGGTTATGATGTAACTGAGGTTCCACTTGGTCTTACAACCAATGCACTTCTTCCCCAAACCCTATATGTTCCACTTGTTTTCTGGTTTAACACTCATCCAGGTCTTGCTCTTCCTCTCATTGCTCTACAGTATCACGAGGTCAAGCTTTACATCCAGACTGAGCTACTTAATAATTGTGTTGTACTACTTTCTGCTGCCAGTGGTGCTGGATCGTCTTTCTCGAATGTCCTCGATCTCGAGTGGGCTGTTCCAGGTTCTTTCTCGACTCCAGCTGTACAGGTAGCTGGCTCCTCAGCTACTCCGAATATTACAATGAGTGTATGGGCTGATTACTACTACCTTGACTCTGAGGAGCGTCGCCGATTTGCCCAGCTATCCCATGAGTACCTAATCAAGCAGGTTCAGCAGATTACTACAACTTTCCCTAGCTTTACTAATAGTTCTCAGAATCAGAGCATTGATTACCGTACATTTAATCATCCTGTATCTTTCAATGTATGGGGTTTCCGTAAGACCCAGACTGGTGCTAGTGTTGACTGGACCAACTTCACCAACTCTCCACCTTTCCTCCAGTTCCTTGGTCTCAGCGTTGTTAATCAGCACAAGCTTGTACTTAACGGTAACGATCGCTACAATGACAAGAATGCTGATTATTACAATCTTGTACAGCCTTACAATCACTTCACTGCTATTCCACCGGTTGGTCTACTTTGCTACTCGTACGCCCTTCAGCCAGTTGAGCACCAGCCATCCGGTACTCTCAACTTCTCGCGCATTGACAATGCGTCTAACCGTTTCAGTGTCATAAGCGATGTCAGCACCCTTAACGGTCTACTTGGCAATGTCGGTGGTGCAACTAATGTATGGTCTCAGTCGAAGGATACACCATATGAGGGTGTAGTATACGCTGTTAACTACAACGTTCTTCGTATCATGTCGGGTATGGGTGGTCTTGCATATTCGAACTAAAGTGGGTAATAGTGCTATTGCGTGGAATGATGTAGTGTAAGTTAAAAATCTATTATTTATTAAAATTTAATAACATGTAGATTTTTAAGACAGCTTAGTCAATATTTTCTAACTTAGGTGTTTCTGAACTTGATTCACCATGCGACTGATTTTCCGTCGTTGGAGTATCCACAGCAGGTTCACTGGATGACTTATCATCTAATTCTTGTAACTTCCCAGCCTTCTTCTGTTCTCTACGATGTTTTTCGAAATCAGCTCGAGCTTCTTCCATCTCCTTATCATGTTCGGTAATAAGTTCTTCTAACTTTTCATCGGCATAGTGCTTTTCTCCAATCTTTTCAGTTTCTGGTGGAAGAAGTAACCAAGAATACATCTCTACAACGAATAGGTCAAATGTATCATCAACCTTCTGTAGTTTAGCCGCATGCTTCTTAGCTTCATCTATATTAGAAAATACACCCTTGATCTTAACAGCCAGATTATCTGCCTTCTGACGACTTTTTGGAGAAATTACGCTAATAATAGCATATTCTTGGCCTGGTACTCTAATAGAATCCTTTTCTAGATAGTCATTAATATCAACTTCAGGCATTTAAATAAATATTGTTATTATCTTTAAATAATTTTAGATCGTTGATATATATTTCCATTCTAACTCTTTACATATATTTTTCCATATTTTCTCCTGTTCAAATAGTTTTTCTCTACTTTTTAATAACGGGAAATAAGATAGTAGATCATTTCTATTTAGTAGTTGGCAAAATTTATGTAGTGTAAATGAATAGCTTAAAAAATTTTTTCTATTAGGTGGACAATATTTATCAAACGGAGCTTGAATCATATCAAACATTTGCATTAATTTATTTTCCAATTCTGTTGTAATTACGAGTCCTTTCTTATTAGTTATTCTATTAATAATATTTGGTATATGTTCGTAGTATTTGTTAAGTCTTAACTTTTTAAGATATTGTCTTATCTTTGTATGAGTAATATCAACTGCATCTGTGATTCTTTCTTTTTTTAGTTCGACGTAAATTAAATTGAGTATATCACTGGGTATTATTGTACTTTCTTTAGCTTGTAATTGTGTTAACCATTCTTTAAAATGATTTTTTCTTTTATAAGTAAATACTTGGACAATTTCAGTAGAATCTATTCGTGACCAATCAACCTGATTAGAACTATCTGTATATTTTTCACATACACCACAATTAGAACACACTATTGTAGCTTCTTTAGTATCAATTGTTCTGTCTTCTGACTTACATTCTCTACAACAATTTCCTACACTTTTAATTTTTCCAGATGGAATATTAAAACATGTTTCCAGATAGTCACTATATTTAGTACCCTTATCTGTTGAACCATTGCTTGTAACATATTTTAATATGCCAGAATTATCTTCTTGTTTTTCTTTGTAGTCTATTAGTTCTGATTGATCAATCTCTTCTATAAATGGTATGGCTTTACACAGGTAGTCTGTCATTTCTGTCTGATAATATATATCATTTATTTCTTGTTCTAAAAATCTGATCTTGTCTTTTAATATTACAACCTTTGAGTGTTCCTTATTTTTATAAACTTTTTCGAGATCTTTTTTAAGTGATTCTAATTCTTCTTTTTTGTCATCGTAAGTGGCATATTTATCCTGAAGTTTGTTAATATATTCTTCATGTATATTCTCTATACTAGACCTACAATCTTTATGAACAGGCCTTTGCGATAATCGAAACGTGTTCATTTAATATTTTTAATATTTTTAATCTTTAAATATTATTAAATGAGATCGGATCTTAAAACATATTATGGTAGTTCGATTATACCGGCCGACGATTTACCTCCAATTAGAAGTTCGGGACAGTTTAATCCTCCAAATTTTTTCCCATTAACTGAATCTAAATCTTGGCAAAATATTAAATTTGTAGGGTCTGATTATAAACCTACAACAGTTTCTCAGCAGGATAGATTAAAAGAATACTCATGTAGACCATTAGACCAATCAGCAGATTTTAATCAGAGAGCTTTTAGATCAACAGAGAATGCGCTGTTACAGTTATTTTTTAACGAAATAAATATTAAATATATTCAGGACAGAGTTAGAGATGAAATTTTAAAACTTAGAAATCAGTCAATTTCTACCGATATCGACAATATGAACTTACAAAATTTAATGCAGGAAACATTCACTTTATCATACCAGGGTAAAATGCCTCAATTTATAGCGGATAGTAAGGTTTGTAATCTTAAAAACTTGATATCTGATCTAAATAAACAAGTTATCAATAGATATATAACCCACGCAGTCAGCACAATTGATATGCATAAATATTATATTTCCGATATAACTACACTACCTGTTCCATTGGAAAGACCTACATTTACATCAATTAAAGGATCAAATGTTGTATCTCAACAGGTTGGTCTAGGAAGTGTAGAAGAGTTTAATAGAGATATTCGAGAATGGAATAATAGATTTTCTCGTTTTTCTAATTAAATAAAATAATAGAATAATTTTATATGGAGGTTATTCCTATAAATTATAAGACTTTTAATTTTAATAATGTAACAATTAGTCAGGACAAAATTCTCTACAATAATGATGACCTATACTTTAGTACACCAACACTCAAAATAGTAGATATTATAGATATTGACAGTAGAACATATTTACAATTAAAATTAACAAAGAGGACTCAATCTAATTTGTTTATAAATAATATTTTAGCCAGTGAATCTGTAATTCGAAGTAAAGTTAATGACGATAACTTGTATTTAAATTCTCAAATTATTCGAGACATGTTAGATAATATTTTTCTAAAAGTCAAAATTAATGACTCATTAAATAATATATTTGATAAAAAAAAAAATCCAGTATTATACAATTCATTAAAGAACGGTCAACAGGTAAAATGTATTATTAAAATGACAAATTTTTATAAAGACTTAACTACTTGTAAATTTGGTTATTCATTTGAGTTATATCAATTAATGATACTAGATTAATTTTGCGTTGCTTTATTAAGTTTTAAAATAAGATAATCTACTAAATGAGCGTGGTTAAACTCGATCAGGTCGATTTTTCTAACATTTCAGTAGATAATCCTATTAAACAAGACGGTTTATATTTATCAAAGATACAACACAATAATAAAGATTTAGTTATTCAGTTACCAAAACTAACAGTTTCTTCTCGTAATGGTGACGACTCTTTAGAAGTTATTACAACAGATGAACTTAAATCTTTTTTAGATAAGTATGACCAATTTATGATAAATATAACAGCTGATAAATCATCTGAATGGTTTTCGAAAGAGTTAACTAAGGCTAAAGTTGCTCAAATTTACAAGAAAAATTATGTAACATGTGACGAAGTAACTACATCATCTTTTAAAATAGATGAGAATGTTAAAGTTTATGCTAAAGATAAATCAGTAGAACTACATGAAATAGAAGCCGGCATGGAAGTAATTTTACTAGTACACGCGTCTTACTTAGTATTTTACAAAGCTAACTGTATTCCATATTTTAATATTCTCCACCTAAAACTCAAAGAAAAGAAACTAGAATGCGAATTTCGTGAAGTTGAGGAAGAAGAAAAAAGATACCAATTAAAATTAATTTAGATGAGTTTGAATTTAATTAAATTTTCCATGTTTTTTTTACAAATTATTATCTTTGTAAATTATTAAATGGATAATACCGTATCAGTCTTCTCAACTCTAGCTGCAGCATCTCTTGTTGCGCTTCTCGCCATTCAATGTATTCAGAATAACGTTGAGGGTTTTACTCCAGAAGAAGCTCAGGCACATAACCAGAATCTAGCAGCAGCAGCCTCTACGCCACCTAATGAAATTAACCAGCGTCTAGAAGATGGTGCAGGCATGCCACAATCAACAAATTTAGACGTTATTCAGAATAAGGGATTCATGTTAGCTTCATCTGTAGACCAGGGTAGTATGGGAAGTCTTCCAGCCGGTGTAAGTATGTGCGCTTTAAATCAGCCCGCGGCTACAGTTGCGTCTTCTCTTCTACCACTCCCCAGTCCCGATAATCAAAATCAGACATGGGCTGATCCATCGTGTGTATCGAATGCTCTAGCTAACTCTAGTATGCTTTCGGCTCTAGACATTATTGGTGTTAATACAACTGCCAGCTCTCTCCGCAACCCAAGCCTTGATCTTCGTGGCGATCCAGTATGCAACCCAAGAGACCCCGTAAGCGTATTTAATAATTCTTCGATCACATGCACATTTAATCGTCCACTCACTTGTTACGAAGAACTTCCTCGACCAACTATCTGGTCGTGCGACTGGAATAACCAGTGGTGGAATAAACTTGATGGTGTTAAGCCAATGGCGAGCAATGATCTACCAGTTTCTCGTTAAATAAGTTTAAAGAATAAGTACAATAATTAAGATAATGGATGAAAATTTACCTAAAATTTTGATTAAAGTTTTTGATGTATTAGGTTCTGGTTATAAAGAACATATTTACCAGAAGGCAATAGAAATAGAATTTCAGACTGAAAAGATATTATTTCACTCTGAAGTTATATGTCCCATAAATTATAATGGTATTCAGGTTGGATTTGAGAGAGCCGATATTGTAACATACTCGGAATCTGGTCCTGCTTCTGTTTTAGAATTAAAATCACAAACAAGTTGTATAACAAAAAAAGAGTTTATTCAGATCTACAAGTATTTATCCAATTTAAAAGTCGACACTGGATACATAATTAATTTTATTATTACACCAGATACTATAGTTAATAATACAGATTCTAAATATAGATTCTTAGAGTTATATAAAATAGAGTTTGATCAGTTTAAACTTTATAAATATTCATTTAGACACTCAGAATTTAAAGATTATTCTCTATAGTTTCATTTGGATTAATCGTGGCATTTTAATCATTTCATTTAAATCTTTAGATGTTTTTATACTTTTTAATTGTTTATATACTTTTTCAGGCTCTCCAGTAAACTGTACTGATTTATTTTTAAATAAATATACCTTAAATGCTTTTAAATCGGGAGATAATGTAGTTATAGGACCAGTGTAATAACGACAATGTCCCAATTTAAAATTGTTTACAAAATACATCCATAATTCTAGTGTATTGCTTCCAGTTGGTCTTAAGCCAGATAACTCTATCAGTTGTTTAAATTCTTGATATAGATCTGTGGATTCTTCGAAATTTTTATACCATCTATATTTATGTGTAAGTTTAAATATTGTTTCTATACTCGAAATATTTGCAGGAGTTAAACTTATTAGTCTTTTATTTACAACGATAACGTAGGTTCCTTCTAAAGAAAATATGATGTGATATAAGTTACCCATTTGAGCAAACCGAATACATTGACCCATATCTTCACCAGATGGCCATCCCCAAATTACATTACCTGATATGTAACAATGCAATGGATGAGTATGAAAATTTACTCGACCCAGTGGGGTACTAACAGAACTAGAATTACCTTTTTCTATAGAATGACTAGAATATGACTTATCACATACCATTTCTCCATCTACTATTCGACAATTATTGTTCTCGAATTCTATGATTCCGCCAAATTCATTCTGTTCTAATAAAAGTCCATGTTTGGAATATTTATTAGGTTTAATTAAAGTATCTTCTAATATTTTTTGTGTTATTTTCCAATCCGGTCTATTCATATTATTAAATATTAAATATTAAATTATAAGTTTAAACTTTATTTTTTAAAATTTACATTGTAATTAAACAAATGTCGGAAGCATTAAACGTCAACGTGTTAGTATCAGCCAAAGAAGAATATACTAATCAGTTGTGTTATGTACTTAGTCCTTTAATTTATCAAGGTGTAATGAGTTTAGTTGAGGAATCTAAAAAGATACCAAAGCAGGTCCGTGGAATTTCCTATAGAAATCTACAAATTGTACTAGCTAATGTTCAGAATTGGAGTTCATTTATAATAGAAAAAGAAACAAAGCGAATTAAAGACTCTTGTTCTTATTTATCTGATCTTGTTACAGCTATTTTTGTAAGCCACGTTAAAATTTTAGCGTGTGTAAGACTAAAGGGTGAACATAAAAATATTAAAATTAAGATACCAAATATGGAAACATTTGTTCATAAAATATACATATTAGTTTGTAATAAATTTTATAATAACGTTATGTTAATTCATGAACCCGAAGAAGGACTAATTAAAATGATATCAGATATTATTAATGAGTGTATTAGAAAGCAACTACCAATTGAACATATTTTACAAGAGTACTTGTTTGACGTATTTAATGATGACTCTGTGGAGTCAGAACCTTCGGAGAAATCTGATAAGTCCAATAAAGAGTTCACGATGGATGAAGTGGCAGAGGAAGATGATGTAAAATCAGATGCTGAAAGTGAGTTTGAGAATGAACAGAAGGCTATACCAGTAGTACCAATTGATGGAGCTCCTTATCACAGAGAATCTCCAGTTCCAGATTTTGAGGATACAACAAAGATAGAAATACCCGAAAGTGCGGTAAACACTCCAAACATTGGACCGATACATGGAGAAAATGAAGTTCCTGAACCAGAACCATTAAATTTAGATGAAAGACCTACAAGCCCAGTTACTTTATTTGATGATGCAAAAGAACTGTAATTAAAATATCATTAATTAAATAATGTCTATTTTTGATAAAACTAAAACATATTTAATAGATTTATTGATTAGAGAAAGTAATAAACACACATCTTTGCCTAAGGCAATAATAATGGATGTAGATGATACACTTGTTTCCACTATTAACTCTAAAGTTAAATTTATCAAAATTAATAAAAATGTTGTATTTCTATATCCAGGTATTAAACCTATAATACAAGTTGCGCAAATTGCTAAAAAATTAGGATATAAAATTATAATATTAACTGCTAGACCTAGAGAATCTTTTTTATCTACCAAGTTTAATTTAGATATACTCCAAGTACCATACGATGAAATACATATGAACAATAATAATCAAGATATATCTTTTAAATATAAAATTAGACAACAGCTATTAAAACATTATGATGTTTTATTTACAATAGGTGATCAAGTTGGCGATGTTAATGGACCACCTGGTTTACTTGGTATTAAACTGCCATCACAAGACTCGTATAAAGTACAGATATATTCTAATTAAAATATAATAAAATAAAATAACATTTATCATTAATGCTATCAGACACCCTAAAAAGTGTACTAGAACCGCAAAAACAGAAATCTATTCGAGAAAGAGAAGTTAAAGATAAAATGGTTAATATTCTCTTAGAAAAAATCAAAAACTATTCATCATATGGACAAACAAATTGTACATTTAAAGTTCCACCGTTTATATTGGGTTGTATACCTTATAAACATGAATCGATGATTAAATACCTAAAGTCTAAATTTTACAAAGAAGGGTTTTATATAAAGGAAGAAGTCTTTGGAATTTTATACATATCTTGGGATATTAAAGATATAAATAAGGTTCAAGACTCTAAAAGAAAAGATAAACTAAAAGAAATAAATGTTAATAAAGATCTAACAGCATTTGCGTCAAATAATAAACTAAAGTAGATGTTCTCTACATACTGGAATGTATTCACTTGTACCAATTAATTTTTGTTCTTTAGATTCTGTTAGTCTCTTTGTAAAATATGCAGGATTTCCATTTCTACATACTTTACAAAACGCGTGTAGTCTAGTTATTGTATTACATAATGGAATTAGTTCTAAAATCTCACCAAACGGCTGCTGCTTGAAGTCTCCATCAAGTCCTGAGACATAAACAATCTTAGATCTCTTGAGTAGTTCTATACAAAAAGTTTTTAACCCAGTAAAAAACTGAGCTTCATTTATGCAAATTACCTGATAATTTCTATCATCTAGTGTATCTAAATCATCTGTATAATGAGATTCTATATCTACGCATGAGTATTTATCATGTGTTGTTACATTGGTCGTTGAGTATCTTGTATCTTCGACATAATTAATAATTGCCACATTCTGTCCAATACTTTTGAGTCTCTTAGCTATTCTTAGTAATTCGGTAGTTTTACCAGAAAACATGCATCCAAGGATAAGATGTAGTTCACCCATTGTTAATAGTCTATATATGAATTGTTTAAATGACTTTAAAAATTAATCTTTTATAGTATTAATGAGCACCTGGGACTTCGATGAAAAAAAGAACTTTACAACTGTTTTATATAAAGGTTTACCCTTTAAAGTCTTAAATTTTCCCAATAAGAATATTGTAGCAAAGAGACTCTACCAAACTAAAGTATTTATACATGAACTATGTATTAAAGTTTATAAAAATTTATACAGAATTGATTCTCCACTTAGAGAGATGTCCATCGTATTTTTAAGTATTCACCCAGATTACTACTTTTTACAAGAAATGCAAACTGGTACACAATTTGAGGGGATGAATAAACCTAAGAATGTCAGGTATGATCTGTATTTACCGAGTGTAGGCCGAGATAAAAAATTAAAAGCCGAATATCGTATTGTATTTTTAAATTTAATTAAACCAAGTGGAAAAGTTAAAAGTTTTAAAGAACTTATTCCATTAATTATGCACGAAATTGCTCATACTGGATGCAATCATGTGACATGGAAAGATGATAATCACGGTTTAGATTTCCAATTATTTGAAGCATATTTATACTATTTATTAAATAGTCCCATATAGTGTACAAGCCATTGTAACTTGATCATTGCCGTGATTACCTCCTGATTCTACAAACTTAAGCCTAACAGTTAAAGTTTTATTAGATGAAAATGATACACTTGTTGTAAAATTTCCTTTAGTATTACCAGTTGGTAGACTTATAGTCTCAGAATATATAGATGGTAAATCTGTTAATTCTACACCTACATAAACATCATGCTTGACTTCGCATATATCTATTGTAACATCGTGAGGATGATCCATATAAATATCATATTCGAGTATCATATTTACAATATTTGTTGACGCAGTTGCTGTATAAATATGACTAATAAAATTTCCTTCTTCGAACCTACCTTTATTGTACGTATCACCCAACTGATTACTATCTTTTGTTGGATAATAGAAAGTCTCGTGAGTATTACCTCCTATGTCAAATGACTCGCTAAGTATATAACCTATACCAGATACTATTATTAAATTGTCAATTCTGTTATTTAATCTACCTATAGCTCCACATGAATCATCTAACACATCTATACAATGAAAAATCTGATTACCAATATATTTATGAGTAGGCATTATAACGTATATAAAGATTTAAATTATTTATTATTATAATGGCGCTAGTAACTGGTATTCTTTCTTTATCTGCATTTAACATGAACTCTAAGTTTATCCAAGAGGCTGAAATTAAGCATGGACGCACTGCTATGTTCGCAATGCCTACTCTTGTAAGTTTAGAAGTACTTGATCATAGCACACTTGGTATTAATCAACTCGCTTCTACACCATTCGAGAATCAGTTACTACTATTAGGTATTTTTGGATGTAGCGAAGTTTCACAAATGTTAAAGGCATATGAGTTTCCTTCATCGGTAGAATCCTGGTTTAATATGAAAAGTGATCACACACCTGGAGACTACAATTTTGATCCTTTAAATATTAGTAATACTGAGAATATTGATATGCTAAAGACAAATGAGAAGTTTGTAGGTCGACTAGCCATGCTATCATCGTTTGGTTTTATTTGTAACGAACTAGTAACTGGAAATCCATCGTTTTAAATATATTAAAAAAATTATAGTAAACTATTAAATGACTCTCACATCAGAGGAAATTTTAAATTTACCAGAAAACTACAATTTGAGTGATATCAAACATTCATTTTACTCGTTATCGAGACAATATCACCCAGACTCCTTAAATTGTAATTTTCTCTCGAAGGAAGAAAAAAAGAATATATTTGTTGTATTTGAGGCTGCATATAAAGAATTATTAGATAAGCACCAGTTTGTAGAAATGGATGCACCAATGTATTCTCATGTAGAATACTCAAATGACTTACACATCGAAAGAGATCACTCGCTTGATACTATAGATAAATTTAATGAACATTTCGAAAAAGTACACTCAGAGGAAAATAAAGATAATCCATGGAGTATACATTATAATAAACAGTCTTCAGAAAAGAAGTATAATTTAGACATATTAAGACCAGATGAATATAAACGTGTTTATCACTACGAATATGGCGTCGACTATTGTGATTCTTTTACGCAGCCTGGTAGATTTACCGATGTAAGTCAATTATCTGAGGATTTAAGTGATGTAGTTTTAGAATCTACTGATCTTGATTCACTTCTTAAGAGTAGAGAGACTATAGAATACTCCGAAGAAATAAATCAGCAAGAGATCGAAAAACAAAGAGTTCTAAAAGAATTAGAAAGCCATAAAAGACAAACTCAATTAGAAAGAGACCTTAAGATATTAAAATTAGCCACCAGATGAGTATGCATTTGTAGAATCATGAATAAATAAACTAGTCGAGTCTGACGAATATGCATTTAAGTTAATAGATGCACCATTATTAACTTGACCTCCAGATGGAGCATATAAAATGATATCTTGACCCCTATTTGTTACAGTAAAGTGAAGAACAACCCCTGGTGTGTAATTTTCTAAGTAAAAATCGGTAGCTTGAGACCCCGATGTCTGTAGTAATATTACATGTCCAGATAATTGCGAACAGTCTATAGTTCCACCGTCTGGTATTGAAGCTGTACCAGCAACAGTGTAAGAAGGTACACTTCTAAATCCTAATTGATCGACTGTTTGAGATTTTAAGTAGTGTGGCATTTATTTAATATATAAGAAAAAAAAAATAATTTAATATGCAAGTGATGCCGCCTTAGTCGCACTCACTATTATTAAAGTACTAACAGGACTATTAAAACTGAGTAAATCAATACTTGTTCCACTACTTACGGATGTAATAATTTGTGACCTGTATCATCACCACCATCAGATATTTCTTTAAAAGATCGAGAAGATAAATAATTACGAATTGTTTTATAATATAATTAGATTTTATTTAACCCAAAATTGTGTAAATTTGATTTCTTTGTCCAGTCTCCAACTGGTGTACCTAAACCAGGGAAAGCTTTAGAAATAGGCTCCCAAGACGGAACCATCTGTCCATTTCTTTCTACAAGTTCTATAGGGGGTGAATGTGGTATAGCCTGAATATCGGTACCAGGTATAGCATGAAATGGAAATCCCAGTGTTCGTTTCCCATTAAAATCTAATGAGTATCCGATATTGTTTTGTGGATTATTTAGAACTTTCCAATCAATACCATATCCTGATTCACCTACTAATAGTGGAGACTCATCATCATAAAAACTACGAGGAACATTAACAAGTCTACTACTTTGACTTATAGCTTTACCATCTTGTGATGTTATTACCTTTTCAGGTCTTCGAGTATCTCCAACAATACCTAACATACTAGGTGTTTCAGAATGTGTATAGTGTAGACGAGAGTTTCCAGCAACTAAAGAACCAATATTTCCTTGTAGTATATGATGAGTCTCTTCTGGAAAAGCTGAGTCATCTATTTTGTTATTAATATGATCTTGGACCCTAAACGCGTTATTAAACACCATTTATAATTTAACAAGAAAATAATTTAATCAAAAGTTACAACGAAATTAGTAGAAATAATATTTACATTTCTAATAGTATTTTGTGATAATTCTTTTCTTTTGTAATCTTTAGAATTATTTTTAAGTGTATCATTCATATCCTCATCAATTTTGTTAACATTAATTAATACATAATTTAATAACTTGTTTTCTATAAACCACCTAAAAAAGTTTAATTGACCAATTGTTGTAGTAATGATACCTGTTCTTTCATCCGATAGTAAGCTTAAATCTAGATCAATTCTATTGCGTCTACAAAATGGATCGAAATATTTCTTAGAGTAAGCTTTTAATTGATTTTTATAACTTAAATATATAAAAAATAAACTTTTGTTACCATTTTTATATATTTCGTAAGCCACGTTATATTTCTTGGAATAATTAGTTACAAGCCAATCTAATATCCTAAGAGATATATTAGATTTTTGTTCTATAATAGGTAATAAAATATCTAGATTTGATTTGTTAGTATAAAATTTAATTAATGACTCGTGTAGTAAAGCCTCTTTGGTGATATAATCAACCATTTAAACTTTATTAAAATATAATTTAAGTCTTTAAGTAACTTAAAGATAAGCTATATACTATAGTATATGGATATTCCGTCTGCTCAAAAAATTACTAATCCCAACTTTATTAACTATTTAAGTCGCAATATTCTTTTTAACTGGAATTATAGAGGTGAAGCTCAGTTTCCTTGTCCTCAACCGGTATCAATAGAACGTAAAGATTTTGATAAACTTAAGAATTATGAATATTTTGTTGGTGTTAAAAATGATGGGGTTAGATATATCATGTTTTTTACCACCGATAAGACTAACAGAAAGTTATGTATTCTTTGTGATAGATCTTTAAATTTTTATACAGTTGATATTAAGGGTGATGATTCTATTTATAATGGAACACTTTTTGATGGAGAACTTGTTAAGGATAGAGACTCTTATACTTTTATTATTTACGATTCTGTTTTAATGTGCGGAAATAGAGTAAATAAAAACAATTTTGCATCTAGATTAGCTGAGATCGATTGTTGTGTTAAGACTTTACTTTCACCAATTAAAACAAATTTTATGACAATCGAAACTAAAACTTTTTATAAGCTGTCTGATTTTGTAAATTTTTTAGATGAGTATGAAAATTATAAGAATAAAGATGGAATTATATTTATGCCTAATAATCTACCAGTTTTAAATGGTACTCAATTTTCTATGTTTAAGTGGAAACCATCAGATAAACATACAGTGGATTTTTTAATTAGGGAAGAAAATGACAAAGATTTATCGGCTTATGTATATCATCAACAGAAACTAACAAAGTTTGCTAATATTAAATATAACACCGAACAGGGTAAAGATTTTATCGATAAATATCACACTTTAGATCATCATAAAACTGACTGTATACTAGAGTGTCTATTTGTCAAGAACAAGCAAAATTTTTCCCCAATTTTAGTAAGAACCGATAAAAATTATCCTAACAGTCTAAGAACAATAGAACGTACATTATTTAACGCAGAGGAGGATATACAGTTAAGTGAGTTTACCAATATTTAATTAAAGTGTAAAAATCTACATATTATTAACAATCTTAATAAGCAATAGATTTTTATACATCACCTTTTATACCACCATCCTTATTTACATCATATTCTTCTTCGAGTAGGTGCCAAACTTAGATGGCTTCTTCGCCGCTGGCTTCTTCGATAGGATATTAGGCATACTAACACCAAGCTCCGCTCTCATGGCAGGAGTTATATTCGAGCTACTAACCTCGAAGTTAGCAGGACCAGTGATTTTGCCGGTGACCGGACCTATGATACCATAGTCTGGACGAGTTAGAGTAGAGGCTGGGACACTGTAAATAACACCAGCACGCTGGTGCGAAGCGGGGCGATTTACACCGAACTTATTCTTACCAAAGAAGAGACTGCGACGAGCGTAAGCCCGCTCAAGCTCAGAGCGAGGGACCTTCTTGGGGGGGCGGCACCGCTTAGTATCCTTATCAAAAACTAGACCCTGGG